>Ga0187782_10000292_pt1 | contig 32635 bp, 24 predicted proteins | sample 0715_SJ02_MP15_2_FD_132454 | JGI IMG/M metagenome (GOLD analysis project Ga0187782, IMG submission 132454) | Tropical peat soil microbial communities from peatlands in Department of Meta, Colombia - 0715_SJ02_MP15_20_MG | ecosystem: Environmental > Terrestrial > Soil > Wetlands > Peat | place... | reverse complement strand
TCGTACCCGCGGCTGCAGCCGATATCGACTGCTCCAGGGTCGTCTCGAGATAAACGTGGTATCCCTGTTTCTTGGCTGATTCCGTCAACCCCTTCGCCGCGTCGCTCCAGGGAACAACCAGATCGTTTATGCCTAAAATCTTTTCCGCCGGCACGCTGCTCTGTGTCCAGCGGACGTAGACCTTTCCCACCACGCTTGGAGAAAACACCGTTCCGACCAACAACAGAAAGCCAATCCTTCGCCACGTCCTCATCACTTTTCCCTTGGACTCCCCAACAAATCTCTTTCCATCCCTGCTCTTGCCGCTTGCTTGCCCACCAGCCGGATTTGCGGTCCAGTTGTCACCGTTTCCGTTTCTCCGTCTGCTGAAATCCAGATTGCGGCTGCGTCCGACAGTTCCCTCACGATGGCCTTGCCTCTTTCCGGGCCCACCAATAGAAGGGCGGTGGACAGTGCGTCGGACGCCGTTCCTGTTTTCACCACGATACTCAGCGCATATCTCGTTTCGAGCGGTTTCCCGTTGTCGGGATCAATAATGTGGCCCGCCGTTTCGTTGCCGAGCAGGCTTGGCGGAGTCTGCTCGGATGTGGAGACGCTGTTTTCGCTTAGCATCACCGTGGGATCGACGCGATTTGAAGGATCACGCAAATGCACTTCCCATGCGTTTCGGCCCGGCGGCGCGCCCATTCCATAAATGCTGCTCTGTCCCGCATCGACCAGTGCGTTCTTGATTCCATTCGCCCTCAGAATGTCCACGGCCCGGTCCACCGCGTAGCCTTTTCCGATCGATCCCACGTCAATCCTCATGCATGGGGAATGAAACTCCACCCTGTCCGGCGGAATCAGCTCGATCTTCTCGTACCCCACGCAGGCGCGCAGTTTCTGCTGCTCTTCGGCGGTCGGCACACGGTCCCCACGCAATGCGGCTTTCCACATATCCACGAGCGGCGCCACCGTAATATCGAACTTTCCTCCGGACAGTTTCGAATACCTCACGGACTCTTCCATCACGCGATAGAGATCGGGGGGCACCTTTTCCGCGTGGAAATGGCCGTTGCGGTTTAGCCGGCTCAAATCGCTCTCCGGCTTGTAGTTGCTCAGCATCTCATCCAGCCGCACGATTTCTGCAAACGCTTGATCGATGGCTTTCAAGGCCCGCTGCGGCGACTCGTCGTAGACAGCGATCTCGTACACCGTGCCCATCGCATATTTTGTCTTGTGAACCAGTGGCAACTTCGTTTCGGGGGACGTGGCCGATGACAAGGGAATCCACACCAACACCCCTGCCACCGCTAGTGCCCTATTCCAGTGCATAGACGTCCCCGTCGTGGCTTGTCAGGTAGATCGTTCGTCCCGCAATAACCGGCACGTTCTGTACTCCGGAGCCCAGCCAGGCGCGCCACAGCACTTTCCCTGTCGCCAGCTCAAGGGCCAGCAATCCCCATGACTGTAGGTAGATCGCCGAATCTCCTACGGCTGCCGGTCCGGTGATGACCTCACCCGCGGGCACTTTCCACCGCAGCTTTCCTGTTCCGAGTTCGAGCGCGTACAGCAAGCCGTCCTTGCTTCCAACGACCACCACATCTCCGGATACGGCAGGTGCGGCGGATACGCCCAATCCCGTTTCGTATTTCCAGCGGACGGCTCCGATGTTCGCATCGATTGCGTAGACGAAGAAATCCTGCGACCCAATGAGCAGCGTATCTCCCACAAGCGCCGGGGAGGAATCAATTCCGTTCCCCGTCCGCGTGCTCCACTGGATTTTTCCCGTGGCGGCATCCAGGCTGTGCACGTTTCCGTCACCACAGCCCACGTACAACCCCTTCTCGCCGGCAAATGCTGTCCCATAAACTCGTCCCCCAAGCGCCGTCTTCCAGCGTCTTTTTCCCGTTTGCGCTTCCACGGCATGCACATGCGCGTCCGCGCTGCCGAAATAGGCCACGCCCTGCCGCACGACGGGCGATGCCCAGATTTCGCCGTCGGTCGACGTCTCCCACGCCCTTGTCCCCGAATCGCCATTCACCGCGTACATTCTTCCATCGTCGCATCCGAAAAGTACGACGCTGCCAAACAGCGCCGGCGTGGAGTGAATTTGTCCGCCGGCCTTGAACTTCCACTTTTGCCGTCCGGTGTCCGCCTGAAGCGCATGGAGGTATCCGGTGGACGAGGTTACATAGAGCGTTCCTTGGTACAGAACGGGGGCTGATCGGATCGAGCCTCCCACGCGCTCCTGCCACCGCGCCTTTGCCGGAGAAGGCAAGGCAGGTGCACCGTATCCTCCCGTTCTCGCATTATCTTTTAGCAGCGTTACCCAATCGTTTTCGTTTGCAGCCGGGCCTGCCGGCACTGAGGATTTGTCTGTCATTTTGGTCAACTGATTTGCAGCTTTCTATGGTCGATCTGCTTCAAATCGGAAACGCCAAGCCCCAACTTCCCGGCCGCCGCAATGTGGCCCGGTTGGCGGTAAAACAGGTTCTTGCTCGCGTCTTCATAAAACTCGCGGCCATCTCTGGTGATGCTTTTCGGATCGTGCTCCCATATGGATGGCGCGCCCTCTTCCCGCCGTTTTTTCTCGATCATTTCGAGTTCGATCGTGTCCATGGCCACGGGATCGGTGCTCACCAGCAGCAAACCTGCCTGGTAAATGAATTTCTGGTTCTGCGTGAGGGGGCCGCCGTGCCAGACCATGCGCATTCCATCCATGATGTTCAGCACCACTTTCGACCGCAGTGGCTCCACGGAGCACATCACGCCGATCAGGGGATTCGTAAAAGAGAACGGTTCTTTGTGCGACCGCGCCACATTATTGAATGTTCCGTAGGCCACGTTTTTCAGGCAGCCGGTCACTCCGGAAGCCGAATGGTCCTTCAAGGTGGGGATATTGATAATCTTGTCCAGCCGATTGGCCACAATGCTTGCCATGTACGACCGTGTTTCCCACTCCCCAAAGAAACTCATCTCGCAAAACACATTGGCGTCGTACCCCGAAGCGTCCAGCAACCCATCTTGCACCCCCACAATTTCTACGCCCGGCGGCATCAGCGTCTGGTAGCTCCCCAGATCCATTTCGTAACCAAACCGGTCGTAGACCACAATGTTTTCGAGAGGCACGCCGACCGATCGCACCCCCTCAATGATCTCCCGCACCAATTCCGGCGAGGAGCAGCAAGCCGGAGCTCCCGATGGATTGATCTTGACGCCCACCACGTCCTGGGGTTCGATGAACTTCGCGAATGCCGCCCGTGTCGAGTTTTCTCCGGTCAATTCCTTCAGCCCACGTTCCAACATGTCGTGTACGATCGGTTGCGACACGCGATTCCCTGCAATCGAACGCGAATCGGCGACTTCCACCACTCGCCCCGGATAAAGTCCCGGCATGCGCAGCCGAGACTTCTTGCTCGGCGGCGCTTCGTGCACATCGATCGGCGGGACCGGCGGCATTTCCACGGTGTCCGAGCCTGGTGCGGGAATTCCGCCAAGGAACAGTCCGGCGCCGCCTACACAAGTCCTCTTCACGAATGTTCTGCGATCCATGCTCATGTCGGTTCTGACCCTCTTTCCGTGGAGGAGCGGAGCGCCTGCTCTTTCTAGAGGCTACAGCTTACTCTCATTTGCGTTTTCGGACGAGAGGGTTGCAATCGTACTCAGACCGAGTAGACTTTTCTTGATTCGTTTTAATAGTGGAGTATTCCTGCATGCCGAATTTGCCCGCGCTTCGGCTGGAATCGGAATCAGGGGCCGCAATTCACACTCGCTTCCTCTGTGGCGTTGCTGCGTCGCTGCGCCCTCTCGGGCGACCGATCCGAATTCTCCGTGCCTCTCCTGGCCTTTGTTGCACGCACTTTCCAAAGCGGGCTTTCTTGCAAGAACTCTGCCGTGAATACGAGTAGAAAGGACCCTATGAAGCTGCTCCTGAATACCACTTTTTACATCGGCGCTGCTCTCGCTCTCTTGGCCTTAGAACCATGTGCTCGGGCCCAGGCCCCACGCTACGACCTGCTCCTTAAAGGCGGCCACGTAATCGATCCGGCCAATCACATCGATGCCGTCATGGATGTCGCTGTCTCCGGCGCTAAGATAGCGGCCGTCGAAAAGGACATTCCCGCGGCTTCTGCTGGTAAGGTTGTCGATGCCACTGGCCTCTACGTGACCCCCGGGATGATCGATATCCATTACCACGTTGGCTATGGCGGCGCGCCCCTCAACTGGTTCGATCCGGAGGCGCGCTCTCACGGCGAGCCCCTTGCGACCCCTGCGGATCTCGCGCTGCAATCCGGCGTTACAACCATCGTCGATGCCGGCACTTCCGGAGCCGAGACTTTTCTTGAAGAAAAGGAACAGGTCATCGACCACGCCAAAGTCCGTGTGCTCGCCTTCCTCAACATTGTGGCGAACGGCATGAACGGCGGCCTCGAACAGGTTGTGGATGAGATGGACGTCAAGCGCTGCGCCGACACGATCAACAAATACCCCGACCTCATTGTCGGCGTGAAGACCGCGCACTATTGGACGGATCAGCCTTGGGACGGCGAGCACACCCCGTGGGCCGCTGTCGATCGTGCCATCGCTTGCGGTCAAGCCACGAATCGTCCCGTAATGTTTGATTTCTGGCCGAGGCCGGATCGCACCTATGCCGACCTCATTCTGAAGAAGGCGCGCCCCGGCGACATCCACACGCACGTTTTCGCACAGCAGTTTCCCATCATTCTGCCCGACGGCAAGCTGAATCCCATCCTGCTCGAAGCGCGCAAGCGTGGCGTCATTTTTGACGTGGGCCACGGCGCAGGAAGCTTCTGGTTCCGCAATGCCGTGCCTGCGGTAAAACAAGGCTTTCTGCCCGATTCCATTTCGACCGACTTGCATAGCGAGAACTTCACCATTCTTAGCTTCCAGAATGTTCTCTCCAAGTTCCTTTCCATGGGCGTTCCTCTCAACGAACTGATCGTCCGCGCGACCGTGAACCCGGCGAGCGAAATCCATCGCCCGGAACTTGGCACGCTCTCCGTCGGCAAAGATGCTGACATCGCCGTCCTTGAGGAGCAGCATGGAAAGTTCAGCTTCATTGATTGCGGCTGGGCGCGCATGGACGGAAATGCCCAGGTCGTCGCGCGCATGACCATCCGCGCCGGGCGCATTGTTTACGACCCGTCCGGTCTTAGCATGGTCGAGTGGGAAAAGGCCCGTCAGCAGTATTTCACTTCGCCCGTCCTTGGAGGGAGCAAGCCCTCCACGGCGGACGATTTCCCGCGCCGCTGATGCGGCTGCCCGCAATTACCCAGGAGGCTCATATGTCCGAGAAATTAACTCGCCGCAAAATGCTGTGCAAAGGGGCCGAGGCCGCGCTCGCCGGAGCCGTGGGGGCCTGTGCCGCGCCCGCTGTCCGTGCGCGAGAACGATCTTCCTCTGCTTCTCGAACCAAGGGCGTCGATTACTACGAAAAGCTCGGCGTCACGCCCTTTATCAACGCCGCCGGCACCTACACCGTACTCTCTGCATCCACCATGCCCGACGAAGTTCAGGCTGCCATCGCCCTCGCCTCCGAGCGTCCGGTGAACATTCTCGAACTTCAGGATGCAGCCGGAGAATACCTTGCCAAACGGTTGAAATGTGGAGGCGCGCTCGTTACCTCCGGCGCGGCCGGAGCGCTCACCGTGGGCACGGCCGCCTGCATCACGATCGGCAACAAGCCGGCCGTCGTCAGCATTCCTACGGACATGACAGGTCTGAAAAACGAGGTCATCGTGCAGAAAGCGCACCGCTACGATTACGACCATGCCTTGCGCAACTGCGGGATCCGTTACGTCGAGGTCGAAACCCTGGAGGAATACGAAAAGGCCTTCACCGATAAAACCGTGATGTGCCACTTCTTCAACGCCGCCGAAGGCGGAAAGATCTCCCGCGAGGATTGGGTTCGCGTCGCGCAAAAGCATGGTGTCCCTTGCTTCAACGACGCCGCAGCGGATGTTCCGCCGATTTCGAATCTCTGGAACTACACGCAGATGGGCTTCGACTTGGTGACTTTCTCGGGCGGCAAAGGCCTGCGAGGACCCCAATGCACGGGCCTGCTCCTCGGCCGCAGGGACCTCATCGAGGCCGCCAAGCTGAACAATTCGCCCTTTTCCAACACAGTTGGCCGCGGCATGAAAGTTGCCAAGGAAGAGGTGGTCGGTCTCGTCGCTGCCGTTGATTGGTTCCTGAATCAGGATGATGCGGCACTCGAAGCGGAATTCCAGAAGCGTGCCGACCTCATTGCTGCGAAACTCAGGGCGCTTCCTAGCGCCAAGACGCAAACCTTTATTCCGGAGGTCGCAAACCACGTCCCGCACTTGCTGATTACCTACGACCAGAATCGCATCAAGATCTCTGCTGCAGAAGTCATGCAGAAGATGCGCTCCGGAAAACCGCGCATCGAACTCAATCCCGGTACCGGCGGCGCTCCCGCCAGTGCGGGACTCCCCGGCGGTCCGAACACGATCATTGTCGGCGTCTGGATGCTGCAACCGGGCGAAGACACGATTGTTGCCGATCGTCTCTACGACGTTCTACTCGCTGCTCTCAAAACCTGACGCCTGCTTTGCGTTTCGCCTGCAGTTCTTGATCGACCGGCGAAGGCCCTCGGCAGAGAGGATTCCACCAACCAGTATCACGCAAAAGAGCGCGGCCAACGTCGAATGCGCCACGCCGACTTTTGCAAGAAACACAAACCAGCGGTCGAATCCGAGTCCGAGCCGCGCAGGATCTCGATTCGCAAGATGATACAGCAACACTTTCGCCTGGCTCCACAGGCTGTAACGCATGTTGTAAGTCCAGTTCGGGCCGTAATAAACGCCGGCAGGCACCTGCGATTCCATGAAGCTGGTTGCCATCGAAACGAGCTGTACCGCTACGCCGACCACTGTCAGAGCAACCGCCACGGTGCGCGTGCCCTTCTTTGCTTCCGCAATCACGGGCGCAAGGCCTATCGAGAGTAGAGCGAGTGCAGGCACCATGTATCTTGGACCCACACAATAGCCCCCTTCCCACTGGCTATACCGCGCGTAAAACAGCAAATAGACAGGTAACGCCCCGGCCGCCACGGCCGCAAGCCCGCGATCTCTTCGCCACAATTGTGGAAGGCCGGCCAAAGCTAGAATCAGCGGAGGAGCAAAGACGAAAATCGACTTGCCAGGCGAAAACAGAAGTCCAAACAGCCCTGTGAGAACCGGCGTTTCAAAGGAATTCAGCCGCTTTCCGCCCTCCGCAACGGCGGGGTATCCGAACTCCAGCGCATTCCCGTACAAATGGAAGTTGTTGAGTAGCAACGCTGCGAGGCCGATGGCGGAGAGGAACCCGAGAGTCAGCGCCGGCCAGAGTGCCTTAGCACGGTCGCGCAGGAACAGCGCGCCAAAAAACACCGCAGCCGCCAAAGCATGCGCGGGACGAACAAATATGGCAAGGCCAAGAATCGCGCCTCCCATCGCTGCAGCGCCTACTGGAATTGGCTCCCCCAAGTGGCGAGCAAACACAAAATAGGCGGCGGCCAATAATAAGGCGGTCGTAAGCGGTTCGGAGAAAAACCACGAGGAATAGGCAAATACCGGCGTGGCCAAACCCACGATTGCAGCAGTCGCGAGCGAAGCGAGAATATCCAGTCTAATCGCACGACAAATCAAAAACATAAACAACACTGTGGAGGCGGAAAATACCGCACTGCTGAAACAAGCCACCGCTTCTAGGATCATCTGCTCCGCGCTTATGGGCATGCCAGGTAGCTTTTCGACCACATGCCGGCCAAACAAGTACCACGGAAGCGCAAACAGAGGATGTCCAGGGGGATACGGAGTATGCGGTTCGCCGCGAGTGTCGTACTTACCATAATAATAATTCAGCTGTACGGCTTGGGGCACGGCCGTGGATTCACGCAGCGCAATGCTTTCGGTTTCAAAGAACGCCATGTATTCGTCAACGGTTCGAACACGACCGCTCGACGTCATCATGTAAAGGAAGTTGAAGGTCAGAAAAACAAGCAGCGCACAGCGCTTTGTGCCCGCCTGAATCAATTCCTCGCTTGTGGTAGGCATTGCAGCCAGTTTCGAACCGGCAAGCGTGCCGGTCAAGCGTCCACAAGAACGGTGTGAACGTTGCGTTACGTCTCGACGCTTACGAGTCCGCAATAACCCCGCCTTGAACCGGCATCTCTCCGTCTCGTATTCTGTTGTTGTGCATTCGCGGGAGCTCCACCGTATGGACACGCAAGCCCCTCCGCCCAAATCGCCCCTTAAGAACCCCTACCTCTATTCGGGAATCATTCTCGCGGGTGGTCTTGTGTACGTGGCCTTCTTGTTCCTGACTCGCTATGAAACCAATCGAGAATTCGAGCGCCGCAATGCCAAGCAAGCCGCTCAAGAGCAACAGTCGAGCGATCAGGTCGCCATCGACCAGCTCGGCGGAACGGAGCTTGTCATCCGCTCCTTTTACGCTACTCCGACCGCCATTCAACGTGGCGGAAGCGCACAGCTCTGCTATGACGTGGGCAACGCCAAAGCGGTCACCCTCGATCCCCCGGCCGGCGATGTCTGGCCCTCTCACAACCGCTGCCTCGATGTTTCCCCAAAGAAAACAACCACTTATACGCTCACGATCGCCGATGCCTCGGGCAAGTCTGCTTCGCAGTCCGTCCAGCTGGAGGTCCATTGACCCGCAATATGTCATCGTAATCTATTGATAATAAAAGTGTTACTAAATTAGAACCGTTGCCCCCTTGTCCGACCAATTCTCTCCCCCTTATAATGTTCGGGCGCGGAGTTCGGCGTCGCCGGACTCCGCATCATTATTTCTATGTCCACGCAAAGCGTGGCGGGCCGAGCGAATGACAGACCCTATCGCAAAAATCAAGCAGAAGTTGCAGCGGGAAATCGACTTACTCGAGCACGAGTTGAACGTGGAGCTACCGAAGGAGATTGCCGTGGCACGGGCCCATGGCGACCTCTCTGAAAATGCCGAGTACAAGTTTGCCAAGGAACGCCAAGGCTACGTCAATGCAAAGATCGGCCAGCTCAAGAAACGCATGGGCGACCTTGGGATGCTTAACCTCACCAATATTCCCAAGGACAAGTCCGGCTACGGTTCGCGCATTGTTGTCCTTGACCTGCAGCGCAATGTTGAGGTCGAATACAAACTTGTCAGCAGCGAGGAAGCGGACGTCGAAAAGGGGCTCATCTCCACCACCTCCCCGATCGGCCGTGCGCTTCTGAATCGTCAGGTGGGCGATGAAGTTCAGGTCGCCACGCCCGCTGGCAAAAAGGAATTTGAGGTAGTCCGCCTCGTCACGATTCACGACGAAGGCTGATTCTTCCCGCCCAGCCGCGGTGAGGTCATATGCTCTCTTGGGGTTCCGGTCCGGCGCTCGGTCTTCTCGCGTCTATCGGCTACGTAGTTTTTGTCATCGGCGCCTTCTCGTTTTGGCGCCACCGGTCGGAGTTCACCTTCTGGATCGATGACGAACTTAACAACCTGCGTCGCAATTTCTCTCGTTATGTCCCGGCCGGGTCTTTTTACGAACGTCGTGGCGAGTCCCGGCTCCGTGTTATCCCTGCCGGTTTCGTTCATTCCGTAACTCAACTTCCCCGCCGCGGATTCACCCTGGGAGTCTTCCTCGTTTTTCTCGGCCTCTTTCTCTTTCTCCTGGACTTCTTCGTCTGACCCGGCCTGGAGTGCGGCAGCCTGGCTGCCGCTTTCACTGTTCGCAAAGCAAAAGGGGCAAAAGCGGAGCCGGTTCTCGCACTCCCGAAGGCCGTCACCTCCGAGCGAAGGCCAACCTTTCGATTGTTCCTTGCTGACTGCTAACTACCGACTACGGACTACGGACCATCCTCTGCTATCCTCGCAAAATGCGCCCCTCTCTCATCGTTCACGGCGGTGCCTGGGATATTCCCGACGACGCCATTGAAGCCTGCAAAGCCGGTTGCCTCCGCGCCCTGCACGCCGGCTACGATGTGCTTCTGAACGGCGGCCACGCGCTTGACGCCATTGAGGCTTCCATTACCGTCCTCGAAGATGATCCTGTCTTCGATGCCGGCTATGGATCGCATCTGAATCAGGATGGCTACGTCGAATGCGACGCCATGGTCATGGACGCTTCCACACTCCGGGCCGGCGCCGTAGCCGGACTTCGCCGGATCAGGAATCCCATCCAGGTGGCTCGCGCCGTGCTAGAAAAATGCCCTCACATGATGCTGATGAGCCAGGGAGCGGAGCAGTTCGCTTTTAATCAAGGCATTCCTCTTTGTAATCCCGTGGATCTTATCTCCCCGGCCGAACACGAAGCCTGGGAGCGCTGCCGGGAGGATTCTCATGCCGCCGAGCATCATCGCGGCCATGAACAAGGTACCGTTGGCGCGGTCGCCCTCGATGAACAGGGCCGTCTGTACGCCGCAACGTCCACCGGTGGCACCTGCTGCAAGCTCCCGGGCCGCGTCGGTGATTCCCCGCTGATCGGCTGCGGTTGCTATGCCGATGCCGAAACCGGCGCGGTTTCTTCGACCGGATACGGCGAAGCCATCATGAAAGTCGTGCTCGCCAAAACCGCTTGTGATTTCCTTCGTCCTGCCAGTTCTAATCCTGCTCGTGCCGCCCAAGCCGCAGTCCAGCTCCTCGAGCGCCGCGGCAAAGGCACAGGCGGCCTCATCCTCCTCGACAAAAGCGGCAACCCCGGCTACGCCTTCAACACCCCGCGCATGGCTTTTGGCATCGCTAACGCCGAAGCCGGCTTCATCACGGGTGTCTGAGTCTCAGCATATGGGCGCGTGTGACGGGCGAATCTAGTAGTCCACCATCCATCGGTTGATAGTCGACCAGCACCATCGTCCCCGATTTCACTTGTCATTCCTCTCTGTTGCTCTAGTTCCTTCTCCCGCAAATACTTAGACCCCTTGCCATGCCCATGCGCGTTTCCCCCACTTGCCGGAAGGGCACATTTTTCTCTCGGCCTGTCATTTTTCCCTACGAGTTGCTTCCAGTTGACCCTTCTCTCTTCTCCCTCTACCATTTCTCTATGTCCCGCAGACTCTTCGTGCTCGCTATTTTTTTTCTGGCCGCGCTGCCGTTATCTGCCCAGTCCATCGAGGACATCATTTCTGGTTACATTGCCGCCCGCGGTGGTGTGGAAAAGATCAAGGCCGTCAAGACTGAGCGCGTAACCGGCACCATCTCCTTCGGCGCGGAGGCCGATGGTCCCTTCATCCTCGAGCGCAAGCGCCCGCTGAAGATACACATGGAACTCACCCTGAGTGGCCAGACCGTCATTCGCGTCTACAACGGAAAGGACGCGGGCTGGATTTTCAATCCCTTCCTGCCAAACCCCTCCGTCCAACCGATGAGCGAGGGTGAACTCCAGAACATCTTCGATGAGGCGGATTTCGACGGCCCTTTCGTCGATTACAAGGAAAAGGGCAACAAGATCGAGTTCGTCGACAAGGAAGAAATGCTCGGTCATCCGGCCTACAAGGTTAGACTGACGAACAAGGGGGGAGACGTCAGCTACTTCTATTTCGACGCCACTACTTCGCTTCTTCTTAAGTGGGAGGGCACGCGCAAAATCAACGGAACAGACTTGCCCTGGGAATCTTTCTTCCACGACTTTCGTGAGGTCAATGGCCTGAAGTACCCCTTCCTCATCGAATCGGATGCGCCGGGTACAGACCAAACCCAACGAATCATTGCCGAAAAGATCGAAGTGAATATTCCACTCGAGGATTCACGCTTTGAGAAACCAAGTCCGCCCGCGCCCCCGCCCGCCCCAGTTACCCGGCCGGCGGATGCTCCTAAGCCCAATTGACGCGACGAACTGCCTCCGATGCCCACTCAGCCTACGGAAACAAATCCCGGTGCCACGTCGGGCCTTTGCGCGAATTGCCTCCATGCGCGGATCATTGCTTCAGATCGCGGCTCTCAGTTTCTTTTATGCCAGCTCTCACAATCGGACCCCCGATTTTCCAAATACCCGCGCCTGCCCGTGCTGCGCTGCTCAGGTCACAAGCCCAAACCTTCCTGAGGCCGGAAGTAAATCCCATGGCCACGCCCCGGCTGCTCTTCGGCTCCCCCGGCCCGCACGAAGTACTTGTGAAATCCTCGGGTTTCAGCGACGAGTCCCGCACGAGCGCGATCCCTAATCGAGCCAACGTAGGCTCAAAGCGGTATGAGAGACTCCGTCATCGCCCTGATCGCCGCACACTCGACGATAAGCCAAGCTTTGACCTAAGATAAGCGCAAGCGGAGGGTGTGTTCATGGAAGAACGTCTCAGTCTGGAATTTCTGCGCGTAGTCGAAAACGCCGCGATCGCCTCCGCGCGCACCATGGGCTTTGGCGATCGGCACAAGGCCGATGAAGTCGCCGTGGAAGCCATGCGGAAAACGATGGATCAGGTCGAAATGGACGGCACCATCGTCATCGGCGAAGGGGAACGCGACGAAGCCCCTATGCTCTATATCGGCGAGAAAGTGGGCCTCGCGACGCATGCGCCGAAGGCGCTGTTTCCGCAGGTCGATATTGCCGTTGACCCGCTCGAAGGCACCAATCTTTGCGCCACCGGTGCTGCCAATGCCATCACCGTTCTCGCCGCCAGCGAACGAGGCGGACTGCTGCATGCCCCGGATCTTTACATGGAAAAAATCGTTGTCGGGCCTTCTTGTAAAGGCGCGGTGGACCTGGATGCGTCGGTTGGAGATAACCTGAAATCTGTGGCAAAACGCCTTGATCGAGACGTTGAGGATCTTGTCGTCATGGTTCTCGACCGCCCACGCCACGAGAAGCTCATCAGTGATATTCGCTCAGTTGGGGCGCGCATTCGCCTGATTGGCGATGGCGATCTCTCCGCCGGCATTTCGGCCGCTGTGGTGGGCACGGGCGTTCATATGGTCATGGGCATCGGCGGAGCTCCCGAAGGCGTTCTCACGGCAGCCGCTTTGCGTTGCCTGAATGGCCAGATCCTCGCTCGGCTCGTGGTCAGCAAACCAGAACACCAGGAGCGCCTGGAGAGAATGGGCGTTAAAGACCCCTGCCGGGTTTACTCGACTGAAGATCTTGCTCCCGGCAACAAGATCATTTTCGCCTGCACTGGCGTTACCGACGGTAACCTGCTCAAGGGCGTGCGCTTCTTTGGTGAGGGTGTCCGCACCTCTTCGATGGTCCTCACACTTGATGAACGCCAAGTCCGCTTCATCGAGTCCGTTCATCTTGAAAAACGCCCCGACACCAAGGTCCGTTTTAACTAGGCCGACCACTCAGCTCTTAAATTGCCTGACAGGACACCGGAACAGTTGGCCCGAATCTGGCCGGCGGGCCAGTGGTGCGAATCCGTCGGCCCCCGTACCCTTCTCGAACCAGTCCCGCCGTTAGAAAGCCCTACTGCCCGCGAAATAAACGCCGGGTGTTGCTAGCCGGCGACGACTGTCGCGTGACAGAGAACGGGGGAGCAGCCGTGAAGCGTTCAGCCTTGGTCTTGCTATGGATCCTGGTGGTCTTCCTCGGCGGATGCGCTGAGGCAATGATCCCGGGCGGCGGCTCGCAGGGTTACTCGGTCATCGTTTCGCCGGCTACTGCAACCCTCCCCGGTCTGACCACCCAGCAATTCACGGCGAAAACGAACGACGGCTCCCAGACCACTCTGGCCTGGTTTGTGAACGGCGTTGCCGGCGGGAACGCCACCGTCGGAACCATCAGCTCCAACGGGTTCTATACGGCTCCCGAATTTCCTCCCTCCCCAAACACCATTACCGTCACGGCCACGAGCACGGTCGACAGCTCCAAGACCGGCAACAGCGCGGTCACGCTGGACAATCCCATTCCTGTGCTCAGCAGCGCTGCTCCAACAACCATTCCTGTCGGCGCTTTCACTCTCAGTTTGACTGGCCAGCATTTCGCGACTGGCGCGACGGCCTTTCTCGGCAACCTGCCCTTGACCACCACGGTGGTATCGTCGACGCAGATCACCGCCAGCGGGACGGCTACCAACGCGATGGTTGGCAACATCAATATCACCGTACAGAATCCTCCTCCAGGCTCCAATGTTTCGAAAGCAATTGCGGCAGAGGTTCAAGGCAGCCTCATTAATGTGCAGGTCAGTCCTGCCACGGGCGTGATTCGCGCGGGCAATCAGCAGGTATTCGCCGCTACCGTCACCGGCACAACCAATACGGGCGTAACCTGGTCCGTGAACGGCACCCCGGGCGGCAACGATACGGTCGGCACGATTGTCGGCAACGGAAACTATCTCGCGCCCACCCTTCTGCCGAATCCGAGCACGATCACGGTTACTGCGACGAGCGTTGCCGATACCACCGCCTCCGGCAACGCTTCCATCACTCTCGGCAACCCGGTTCCAGTGCTCACGAGCCTTGTTCCGGACTTGGTTGTCGTCGGTGAGCAGTTCAAACTGACTCTATCCGGTTCCGGCTTCATGAACGGCTCGGTCGTGAATTTTGGTTCGCAGCAGCTGACCACCACTTTCGTTTCGACCTCGGAACTCACGGCTACCGGCACCGCCACTGCCGCGCAGGTGGGTACGGTGCTTGTCTCGGTTACGAATCCAAACCCCGGCTCGGCCACCTCGGCCACAATTCCCATTCAGGTTGTCGCTGCCTCGAACATCACTGTCACGCTAGCCCCGAAGAGCGCCACCATCGGTGCCGGAAATGTCGCGCAATTCCAGGCCACGGTGACCGGGACCACGGACACGCAAGTAACCTGGTCTGTGAACACCGTCCCGTACGGGAATAACACGATTGGCACTGTCGATGGCAATGGAAACTACACCGCGCCCGTGAATATCGTCGGCTTGGGCAGCGTTACGGTCACAGCCACAAGCGTGGTCGACACCACAAAATCGGGCAGTGCCACGGTTACCCTGACCAATCCGGTTCCGGCGATAACCTCCATCACGCCGGGTACTCTTGTCCCTGGCGCTTTCCAGCTCACACTCTATGGCACAGGTTTTGTGGCCACCTCGACCGCCACGTTCGGCGGGCAGGCGATGCAGGTTACCTACGTCACGGACACGATGATCACCGCCATCGGTTCGGCCACCAGCACCCAGGCGGGGCAAGATAACGTCATGGTCACCAATCCTGCGCCAGGTGGCGGCACGTCGAACAGCCTGCCTGTCACGGTGACCACGTCCGGCAATCCGGTCACGGCTGCGGCGGCCGTGCGCTTCCTCGAACAGGCCTCTTTCGGTCCGGACATGGAAAATGTGAACCAGGTTCAGCAGGGCGGTTTTGACGCTTATCTCCAGAATCAATTCGCCTCCACCGTCACGCCGTATCCCAATCCGCGGCCAAACGACAACATTGCCAACGTTCAGCAGTCCTTCTTCCTGAACTCCATTGCAGGCGGCGACCAGCTACGCGAGCGCGTGGCCATGGCCTTGAATGAATTGTGGGTCGTCGGCGCGGACACTACGAGCGATCCGCTCGGTTACACCAATTACTTGCATGCTTTGGACAACGACGCGCTGACCAACTATCTCAACATCATGACCGACGTCACTCTCACCCCAGCCATGGGCAACTACCTCAACATGGTCAACAACAACGCCCCGGCTCCGGGTCAGCACGCCAACGAGAACTACGCGCGTGAAATCATGCAGTTGTTCACCCTTGGCTTGAATCAGCTGAATCCGGACGGCACGCCCGTCCTCGACAGCACGGGGAATCCCATTCCCACATACACACAGAACGACGTCATGAGTTTGGGCCGCGCCTTTACCGGTTGGACCTTCCCAACGCAACCAGGGATGGCGCAGCAGAATAATAATCCTCCGTATTACGGGGGCCAGATGATCGCCATCGAAGCGGAACATGACACCGGCGCAAAGACCTTTCTCGGCCAGTCCATGCCCTCGGGTCAGAGCGCCGAGCAGGATCTCAACACCGCACTCGGCATCATCTTCAATCATCCGAATGTGGGGCCGTTCGTCGCCACGCAGCTTATTGAAAAACTGGTGACCAGCAATCCGAGCCCCGCTTATGTGCAGCGCGTGGCGCAGGCGTTCAACACCGGTACGTTCAACGGCTATGGCTCAGGCAAGCGCGGTGACATGCAAGCCACTGTTGCGGCGATTCTTCTCGATCCCGAAGCGCGCCGCGGCGACGTCGCTGCCACTGCCGTTGCCACGGATGGAAAACTGCGGGAACCCGTCGTCATGATCGTCAGCATTGCCCGCGCGTTCCACGTCCAAACGGATGGGGCGGGCCTCTCGAACGAAGGCGACGAGATGTCCCAGAACATTTTCTATCCGCCGACGGTCTTCAATTTCTTTCCACCGGTTTATCCAATTCCGCAAACCACGTTGAACGGGCCGGAGTTCGGCATCTTTAATACCAACACCAGCCTGGCCCGCGACAACGTCATCAACGACGCCGTCTACGGCGCGCTGGGCTCCAACACCAAGCTGGATTTCAGTCCTGTGCTGAACGCCGGAACTGCGGATCAGATGATCTCCTGGCTGGACACGCTTTTCCTTCATGGCACCACTCCCGATCAGATGAAGCAGATCATATCAACGGCGATGGGCGCCTACGACGCGAGCGACACCCAGGACCAGGCTTACGCCGCGATTTACCTGTACTTGTCTTCCTCGATGTACCAGGTCCAGCACTGAGAGGATAGGAGCGCGAGATGACACGTCACACACGCAGAGACCTGTTCCGCCTGGCCTGCTGTTCCGCGGCCGGCGCCTATCTTGTCGGCGGCCTCAGCAAATTTGGGCTGATAAGCGCGCTCGCGCAGGGTAGTTCCGACTACAAAGCGCTGGTGTGCATCTTCATGTTCGGCGGCAACGATGGCAACAACGTCATCGTGCCCATCGATTCACGCTATGCTGCCTACCAGCAGGCGCGCTCCGTGCTCGCTTTGCCCCAGGCCGCGCTTCTTCCACTGCAATCGGCCGGACAATCGATCTATGGCCTTCATCCCAACATGCCGGAGATGCAGGGCTACTTCAATAATCAGAAGAACCTCGCGATCGTCGTCAATGTTGGCACACTCGTGCAGCCTACGACGCAGGCCGCTTATCAGGCTTCCCAGAATCTGCCGGAGAATCTTTATTCGCATTCCGACCAGCAGAACCAGTGGCAGAGCGCTCAACTGAACGGCACTCCTCTTTCCGGTTGGGCCGGCAAAATCGCCGATTCGGTCCAGAGCAGCTACAACAGCGCCGCTCTGTTTCCGCCAATTCTATCCATCAGCGGCAACGCTATTTTCTGCACCGGCATTACCTCGCAGCCGTTCACAATGAACCCGGGGCAGGCACCCGGCTTGCAGGGCTTCGATACCTCCGCCGCTTCTCAGGCTCGCTATACCGCCACTCAGCAATTGCTCACATTCGACAGCGGTCTGAATCTCGTGCAGGCCACAAACGGCGTGACCGGCCAGGCGGTGCAATACGCGCAAGTCCTCTCTCAAGCGCTGAAGAATATTCCGCCGCTGCAGACGCAATTCCCGAACAACTATCTGGGCCAACAGCTGCAGCAAGTCGCCCAGGTCATCTCCGCGCGAAGTGCACTCGGCGTCAGCCGCCAGATCTTCTTCTGTTCGTATGGCGGTTTTGACACCCACGGCGATCAGCTCACCCAGCAAGTCCAGTTGCTGACGACCATCAGCCAGAGCATGTCCGCCTTCTACCAGGCTACGCAGGAACTCGGCGTCACCAATTCCGTGACCACCTTCACGCTTTCCGAATTCAGCCGCACGTTTCAGGCGGGTTCGAATGGCGGCTCCGACCATGCCTGGGGCAACCACCACCTTGTTCTCGGCGGAGCGGTTCAGGGCAACGCCATCTACGGCACTTTCCCGACGCTTGCGCTTGGCGGTCCCGACGACGCCGACCAGAACGGGCGCTGGATTCCCAGCACGGCGCTCGACCAGTATGCCGCCACGTTGGCCACATGGTTTGGCGTCAGCGCGGCCAGTTTGCCGTCGATCTTCCCGAACCTGGCAAACTTCTCGAGCAACAACCTGGGATTCATGGGCTGACAGGACCAGGACGCACCAACAAAAGAGTTTTCCTGAGAAAAAACGGACAAGAAAACGGGCGCCCCCTCGGAGCGCCCCTTTTCTTTCTTGCTCGTTACTTGTTCTCGCCCGGAACGGCGAGCAGCACGCGATCGTCAATTGCGACGGTCGGGGTGAAGACCGTTGAACTTTTGCCCTCCGGCAGCACGACCTCTTTGGCAAGCCCCGCAAGGGCCGGTCCTGCCTGTTTTGCTCCGCCGACCGGTGCATCTCCCGGCTGCAAGGAAATGCGAACCGTCTTTGGCGTGCAATCCGAGGCCCCGAGGCATGTATCGCGCAGGAACACCTGGCGAGTCCCGCTGTTCGGTGTGTCTGTCGCCGTGCCCGCCTCGCCCGGGGTCACAGCCACGAAAGCCACGAATCGAGCAGAAGTACTCAAAGAAGGCAGAATCGCTTCCGACCCGGACAATTGCCCTTGCGCGTCGGTGGACACCAACAAGGTGCTCGCCTTGCACGCTTCCTTCGCACCCGCGCACGTATCCACCAGATACACTTGCCGGCCTACCGGGACATTCTCGGCCAAATTCGTTGCGGCAGAACTGAACGCGACGTAGCGCCCGTCGGAAGTCATGACCGCATTGTGACTTGCCCCGTTTCCTAGCGACCCGTCCGCCGCCGCGGAAATGCTTCGCGTGGATGGCGCACAACCGTTCGTCACTCGAAGGCAGGTGTCACGCACCACAATTTGCCAAATGCCGCCCTGTGAAGTCGTGTACGCCACGTATCGGCCATTCTGGCTGACAGCGGGCGCATCGTCGGCGACAAGTGCCGGCACAGCCAGGCTGGTGATGCGCTTCGTGCCGGGCGTGCAGTCCGTCGCTCCCGCGCAGGTGTCTCGCACCATGATCTGCCGCACCACGCTCTCTGGAGCCGGAGCAGCATCTGTACCCCCGGCGCTCGCCGCTATCGATGCCGCGCTCGGAGTTACCGCAAGGAATGCTACAAACCGTCCAGAGGCGCTGATCGAGGGAAGGATGGTATCCGTTCCCGTAAGCATTCCGGTCTCGTTTGTCGAAATCAACTGCAGGCCCGGTTTGCACGATTCCGGAGCGCCGTTGCATGTATCCCGCAAATAAATCTGCTGGCCCGCCGGCGTATTTGCTAGCAGGTTGTTGGCGGTCGAGCTGAACGCCACGTAGCGGCCATCGGGCGTCATCGTTACGCCGTAGCTGTCACCGTTGCCTGCCGTGCCTTCAACAGACGCCGACAAATTGCGCGTGCTGGGGACGCAACTCTTCGCCCCGCCGAGACACGTGTCTCGCAGCAGAACTTGCGCCGCACCACCCTGTGTCGACGAATAGGCAACATATCGTCCATCCTTGCTGATGGCCGGCTTGTCGACTGCAACTGCGGGAGTGGGGCTCGGGGGAACATAGGCAGGGCATGTATTCGCGGGCGACCCGTTCGTTATCGCAAAGGTCTGCGTCGTCACCGGCTGTCCGCTTGGCGGATTGTTGGTATCTCCACCACCCAGGTTGGGGCAATTCAGCAGGCAAACGGCACTGGGTGGATTGATCACGTTAATCTGCGCCGCGCCGCTTGCACAAAGCAGAGCCCCCGGAATCGTGGCCTTCATCTGCGTCGAGGTGATGCTCGTGACCGTGATCGCCGTTTCCTGGTAGTAGGTGGACGGCCCGGTGATGGTGACCGACGACCCTCCGTTCTGCGAGGTCGGAAGGAAGTTCTGCCCAGTCACAGTGATATTCACGTTCGCGCACTTTGCCGACGTGGAATCGCAATAGGCTGCCGACGTTGGCGAAACCGACGAAAGCAGCGGGAAGGGGTTTGGCGTTCCATAGATAGTGAATGCCAGCGCATTCGACAGTCCGTTGTATCCCGTACCTTGGCCCGTCGGTTGATACACGTCGATTGGAACGCTTCCGGGGCTTGAGACGTAGCTATAGGGGACCTGCGCGGAAACGTCCGTTGTATCGATGAATGTTGTCGGAAGATTCGTACCGTTCCAACGCACCACCGGCAGCGGAACACCTGTGTTCGTGGACCAGGCATTCGCCGCGCTCGCGCTCACAAATAATGTGAAACAGGGAAACGTCGGCCCGGTTGCATTCTTCTGACATTGCGCCGCTGTCGAGGGTGGCGGGCCCGCGGCGATCACGGAAGGGGAGAGATTCGTTATCCTGGCGCCCGTGTCGTATTGAATGGAATTGTTGTAGTCGTTGCAGCCGGCCAGCACGCCGAGCGCGAAAAATGTGACAGCTAAGGCTGTCCAGAACCGCTTCATCGATTCTCCTTCACCGATACGCAATGGCAATGCGCCGGGTTCCAACCAGAATTACCCTAGGCACGAGGACGGCGCACTGGATATAGGGTTGAGATGCAAGGAATCGTGCTCGCGTTGATCCGTACCGTACGGAATCCCCGAACGCGGACGCCCACACCTAGCCCCTATTATCCCGCATACGCGGATTCCCGCAAAGTTTCTTCGCCAGGCCGGATCGGCCTGCCGACTTTCGCCCCAATCACCTTCTCGGTTACTTCTTCTGCAGCGCTTCGAGCGATTGCCGCGCCAATTGCTTCATCTTCGCGCGGCACTCCGCATCTGGCAGTTCGTCCGCCGCCTTGTCTGCCGCGTGGTAGAACTCCTCGGCTGACGGTCTTCGCCCGAGTTTGGCGTTCAAATCCCCTTGCATCAGTTGAAATACGGGATTTCCGGAGTATTTCTCAGCCAGCGGAGCTATGACACGCAATGCCTGTTCGTATCTCTGGTCATAGTTGAACAGATTCATGGCCAAGTAGAAACGCGCGAGCGATGCGCTGAGCTGCCCCTCCTCGATACCCCGCTCGAGTTGCTTGACTCCCTCTTCCTTTGTTCCGCCGGGGATCCCCATCAGGAATCGCAGCGCCTTCGCCAGCACGGAAAGGGTGTCAACGTAATAGTTATAAAGACCCAACCCGGTGTATGCGTCGGCCAGCGTCGGATCCAGTTTCAGCGCCTCTTGGAAATTCTCTCTCGCGCGTACACCTGCTCTTGCGCTGGCCCGGTATTCCGACCTCATCGCAGCCAGGCGCGCTGTCAGTGCATCGGCCATCGCCGCATAGAGGTGCATCTCTCCCGTGTTCTGCTGACGAAGTTTGGCTTCTGCCAGGTTGTAGGCCTTGTTTGTCAGTTCAAAATAGTGTTGATCGCCTGGAGCCTTGTCATGATGCCTCGCCATTGTCATGCCGTATCTGAACTCCGCCGAGGTGCACCAGATCTTCCACCATTCCACCTCGGCCTCGAGCAAGTACCCCAGGGGATTTTCCGGCGCTTGTCCTTCCAATTGATGGATCTCCGGCAGGGCCAGGTCAGGCCGGCCGGCATAGATGTGATCGAGAATCGACGGTGTACTTTCAGGAAGAACCAGCTTTCCCGCAGGTTCGGCATTCGCCCGCCCGGGAGAAACAATTAACAGCAGAACGATCGGGAAGTATCGCAGAATTCGGAACATGAACACCGTCAGAAGGAGTCTGGGGCTTCAAACCTTCCGTGGCACGAGTTTAAGCTGTTCCGTTGAAGACGCCAAACGGTATGGTTTTTTGCAGAAAGTCGCGCCCAAGGGGACGATTTTAGAGCTTTTCTTGCTGAGCTCGTGGTCGCCGTTTTGAACCACTTCAATCGGAAGAGACATTCCGGCAGTTGCAGCACGCGATTTCAAGGTGCGGTGCAAAGCCTCGGAAACGTGGCGGAGCTGGATCATGCGTGACATGTTCTGAGCACGAATACATGTGTAGCACATGTCACGCGTTTCCTCTCCCGGAAAAAAACGCCAACTCCCCCAACGGAATCCGTTGAGGGGCCTTGAACACAGATAAGCTGTTGTCGACGAGCACGGTGCTTCGAAACCAACAGCCCCTACCGACTCAAACTTCAGAATTTTTGCGAACTTGAGAAGTCGAAACATTCAAGAAAAGTTTGGGGCATCCTGCACCCGTCTCTTGTTTCTTGCCCGAGAGACTCGAATTGTGGTCAATGGTTCGAAACCCTCGAGATCTAGACGCGTGCACATCCCGGCAAAGTTCCTGAATCTGATTCTGCCCCTCAACCCCGGCATGACACTCCGATGGGACCCATCGGACCTGTATCCTGTTCGATACTGCCTTTCGGCCTGCGTTAGGCGCCTTCTGCATCCTTTGTTATTCTCGCTTCTGCGCATGGGAAATCCTGTCCCACTCGAGAGTGCTGCCCTTCGGCAACCGCAGCTGGAGCGCGGCCTTGGCCTGAAAGAAGCCGTCGCGCTCAACATGATCGAGATCGTCGGAATCGGCCCTTTCGTCGTCAGTTCTCTCGTGATCAAAGCGATGGGCGGTCCCCAGGCCCTCATCGCGTGGCTTGCCGGCGCGCTTCTTGCAACGTTCGATGGGTTTGTCTGGTCGGAACTTGGGGCGGCTATGCCCAGGGCCGGCGGAACCTACGTGTTTTTGCGGGAGGCCTACGGTCCCGAGAAATGGGGCCGTCTGATGTCTTTCCTTTTCGTCTGGCAGACCCTCGTCCAAGCGCCACTCTCCGTGGCCTCCGCCGCCATTGGCTTCTCCGATTACGCGAAATTCATTTATCCCTTTAACTGGTGGCAGGCGAAAGCGATTTCCGGCGGTCTGGTCATCCTTCTGGTGATTCTTCTGTATCGCCGCATTACTACCATCGGGAAGATTTCCGTTCTTCTTTGGGTGGGTGTGGTCGGCACCATGCTCTGGCTCATCTGGGGTGGAATTCGCCACTTCGACACCAAAGTCGCTCTCGATTTTCCCCCGGGCGCTTTCCAGCTATCCAATGTTTGGCTTGCCGGACTCGGCGCCGCCATGGTCAGTACGATCTACAGCTACTTCGGCTACTACAACATCTGTCATCTCGGAGGAGAGATCCGCGACCCGGAGAAAAATATTCCTCGGGGTATCTTTCTTTCTATTATCGGCATTACCGTTCTTTACCTGGCGATGCAGACCAGCATTCTCGGTGTCGTACCTTGGCGCGAAGCGCAAAACTCTCCTTTCCTTGCCAGCCTCTTCGTCGAGCGCCTGTACGGCCACGGAGCCGCGCGCTTTGTCACCGTGATGGTTTTGTGGATCGCACTGGCCAGCGTCTTCTCCGTACTTCTTGGCTACTCCCGCGTTCCGTATTCCGCCGCTCTGGATGGCAACTTCCTTCCCGTCTTTGCTCGCGTCCACCCTACAAAGCACTTTCCTCACATCTCTCTGGTTTTCCTTGGCGCTCTCTCTTTCGCTTTCAGCCTAACGTTGAGGTTAAAGACCGTGATCGCCGCGATTCTCGCTATGCGCCTGCTGGTGCAGTTCATCGGCCAGGCTGTCGGAGTAATCCTTTTGCGCAGGCGCTGGCCCCCGGAAAAGCTGCCCTTCAAAATGTGGCTCTATCCTGTTCCCGCCGTCTTTACCGCCGTCGCCTGGGCTTGGCTGTTCTGGCACACCGGCCCAGTTCGCAAGTGGGGCCTGCTAGAGGTCGTCCTCGGCGTCATTGCATTTTTGGTTTGGACCCGGGAAATGCGACAATGGCCGTTCGCGAAGGAAGGCGCTCCGCGAAGCGAGCAAGCGTAAATGCCGCTGCTTCACGTCTCCATGGACTTTGGAGGGCCCTTGAGAATTTTGCGGTTCGTGCTAGTCGCTATTCTCGCTTGTTCCTTTGGTTCTCATGCGTATGCCCAATTTCCTCCTGCTCCCGGCACCGGTCCCGGTCTCCCTGAAACCGTCGAGGCCATCGACAGCGCTCGCGTTACGACGCGCATTCTGTACATCACTGCTCATCCCGATGACGAATCCGCTGCCGTTCTCACCTATCTTGCCAGGGGCCTTCACGCCGACGTTGCCCTTCTCGCCCTCACGCGCGGCGAAGGAGGGCAGAACGCTCTCGGCCCCGAACAAGCTCCTCAGCTCGGCCTCATCCGAACGCAGGAGCTTCTTGCTGCAACGCGTGGCTATGGCGTCAAGCTCTATTTCACACGCGCTCGTGATTTTGGTTTCTCGAAGACTCCCGAAGAGACAGAGAAAATCTGGGGCGACCAGGTCCTTGAAGATGTGGTCCGTGTTATCCGCGAATTCCGCCCCAACATCGTCATCAATCACTGGGGCGGCGTCCACTCCGGGCACGGACATCATCAGGCCTCGGGTCTGCTCACTCCCAAGGCGGTCCAGCTTGCCGCCGATGCTTCCTATAATCCCAGTGATCCTACCGGGAAGCTGCCGGTTCCTTTGAACGAAGAGCCCTGGAATCCGGCAGACAAGACCAGTTCGCCAGTTCTTGTCCTCGATCTCGACCGCAGCGATTCTCCGAAAGGCTACGCCCTGCCCTTGGACAATGTGGACCCGCTCTACGGGAAGAGCTATCGGGAAATCGGACTCGATGCCTTCGTCAATCACCACACCCAGGGAATCGCCGGTTTTCTTAACTCGCCATTCCTGCGCCGCCCGATCGCCTTGGTTCCTGAAAAAGACGGCACTCTCGATCCTGCACAGCTCGCGGAACCGCTCCCTACGCTCTATCCCGGCTGCAAAGCTTTCGAAGACGCCTATACCTTACTCGGCCAAGCCCGCGAAGCGGTTCTCGAGGAGAACTTCAGCGCGGCAACCCGGCAATTGGCAAATGCCGCAAACGATTTCAACGATTGGACCGGCAAGTGCGGTTACGCCGTTACGACCTCCAACGTTGTGCAACTTCAATTTCTTGCGGACGTAGGACGAAGCCAGGCGCGTATTGAACGCGCACTTGCCATGGCCGCCGGTCTCCACCTGACCGCTGAAGCGGACGCAAACAATCTTGCTGCCGGCAATACCGTTCATATCTCTGCCCGTTCCAGTTGCCGTAAACAAGTGGAGTGCGCCTTTTCGCCTGTTGCACTTGACCTACCGACGATCTGGCAGCAGACCGCTGTCGAAGGAGACCCGACGAAAGGGTACCAATTCACGGTCCTGCTGGCGCCGAAAGAGCCCACGGCCAGGCCTCTCACCTATCCGGACGCTCTTCACAAGGACAAGTTCTTTGCACTTCTCCCGGAACCCCCACCCCTGCTTGCGACGCGGCAGGAGATTACCGTTGCCGGCCACAAGATGGCCCTCACGGAGCCCGTCACTTATATTCAAGCAACGTCCACGAATGTCGTCCGTGTGCCTCTCCGTATGGTGCCGGACTACACCCTCTCGGTGGACCCGGCGCAATTCATCGCCGTGCTCAATCAGCCTCCCAAGCCTTTCGACGTTTTTGTTCGCGTCCATTCTTACTCGGAAAAGCCCGCCAAGGTCTCCGCAGGACTGGAAGTCCCGGACGGCATCACTTCCAGTGCCCATGTGGAACTCGCCTTTACGGGTATCGGCGATCAATTCGCCAAGTACACCATCACCCCTCCTGTAAGACTGGATGCCGGCAACTTCACCATAACCGCTTACGCGGACCGCGACGGCGAGAAATTCTCCACCTCACTCGAGCCACTTCCCTCCATGCCTACGATTCTTTGGAGCGAACCGGCGCAATGCATTGTGCATGCTTTTGAAATCAGCGTTCCTGCCAATCTTCATGTGGGCTACATTTCTGCCGAAGGCGAACCCATCCCCGAAGCTCTCAAGCGACTCGGCATTCGCGTTGAAATGCTGGACACTGCCGCCCTCGAATTCGGCGATCTTTCAAGGTACGACGCCATCGTTGTTGGTGTCCGTGCCTACGAACTCCGTCCCGAACTTGCCGGAGCCAACAAACGCCTTCTCGATTACGTTTCAAACGGCGGCACGCTGGTTGTTCAGTACAACCGCGACTTTGTGTGGGATCGGCTGCTCCCCGCCCCTTATCACGCCACAATTGGCAGCCCCACTCCCCGCATCACGGACGAGAATGCGGCCGTCAAGTTCCTCAAGCCCGGTGATCCTCTGCTCAATCATCCAAACAAGATCACGGAAGCCGACTTTCAGAACTGGGTGCAGGAGCGCGGCCTCTATTTCTGGAGCGATTTCGATTCCCGCTACACCCCGCTCCTATCCATGCACGATCCGGGCGAAAAGGATCTCACGGGCGGTCTCGTCTACACCAAATACGGCAAAGGCATGTATATCTACACAGGCCTCGCCTTCTTCCGCGAACTGCCCGAAGGTGTCCCGGGCGCGTACCGACTCTTCGTCAATCTCCTGTCTGGTTCAAAGCCAAACTGACGCGTTCGCCGGATGGACCAACTAAGCACATCCACCTGCTGAATCTTTCACACTGCGCTATCCTCATTTCTGTCTTTTAGGAGATTCCCCCTTTGCGCTTGTCTTGTCTGAGGGACAGTGCGGGGCGCACAAATTTCCGCAGGAGCGCATCCAGTATGAACAGCACTCGAAACGCAGCGAACACCGGGCACCGGATCCGGCGCCTGGTCGGCGTGGTTCTACTTCTGGTTGTCTGTTTGACCTCCGCCGGCATCGCCACCGCGCAGAAGAAAAAGAAGAACCAGGATGACTCCCAGCCCACTCCCCCTCCGAGCGTCGCCAACTCCGCGCCGGATGAAACGAAGATCGATTACACCATCGGAGAGTTTCTCGGCGCCTGGCAGTTGGGCGACGTCGAAAAGCTGCACAAGAATGTCGCGGATGACGTATCCGTGGTGGCCGGTACTTGGACGCCGCCTGCCGTTGGTTGGACCAACTACCTCGCTGCCTATCAGTCCCAGCGCGCGCGCATGCAGCAGGTGCGAATGGATCGCAGCAACACACTCGTGCGCATCGCTCCTTCAGGCCAGTTCGCTTGGGCTTGTTATCAGTGGGATTTTAGTGCAATCGTGGACGGGACACCGATGGCTGCGGAAGGGCAAACCACGCTGGTTCTCGAGAAAAAGAACGAGAATTGGGTTATCGTCCATAACCACACTTCTCTCGTCCAGTCTTCTCAGCCGACTGCTCCAGCGAGCCCCGTGCCGCAGCCTGCAGGACCCGCTCCTAAACCATAAAAAGTGAAAAAGATCGAGGCTGCCCAGACCTAGAAGTTCTTCAGTCCCTGGTACACAAAGATACCGGCAATCACCAGAAGCAGCACTCCGGACGTAATTCCACTCGTTAGTATCGGCCGGGAAAGCATGTTGATTTTCGAGATTAACTCGCGTTGTTCCTTGGCCATGTGCTCTTCGGCGGAGTCAATAAAGATCTGGTCATCCTCGTGACTCGAGAGGACGCTTCGCCATGCAATCAGTGCAAGGAATATGGCCGTGACAATTCCCCACGCGATCAATAGATAAATCATCGTTCCTGTTAGCTGAAAAGGCCCCGAATCCATAGCAACCTCCCGTTGGAACCGGTCCCTGGTGCCTGCCCTGCGGGGGCAGGTAGGTCTTTGGCGCGAGTATAGCACCGTCCCCGCAGAATACCAGAGGGCCTCCAACAGGTATTGGTACCTCTATCCCCGCCTTAGGAAGCCCAGACCTCAAATTGGCTCATCACTCTAAGTGGCGACGGACGTTGCTTCTACACCCCGTACAACAAGCGCTCCAGGATCGGACCGAGCGCAAGGGCCGGCAGATAACTCAAGGCGGTCATGATAACTAGGCAGGCGGTTAACAATACACCGAACGACACAGAATCCGTCGGCAATGTGCCCAACGAAGCGGGTGTCTTTCTTTGCCGCGCAAACAAGCCGGCAAATCCCAGGGCGGGAATGGCCAGAGCAAATCTGCCGGCGATCATCGCCACACCGGTTGTCACATTGTAGAAAGGCGTATTTGCGTTTAGCCCGGCAAACGCCTGGCCGTTGTTGGCAAAGCACGATGCATAGGCGAAGAGAATGGTCGTCAGGCCATGTGCCCCGCCGTTGGTCGTCAGACCGGACAGTCCTGCCTTGCTACTCAACGCGATTGCGGTCAGCGGCAGTATCACCAGAGGCGCTGCCAGGGCATACAGCATGATCATTTTGTTTTCGGGCGGCCCAATCTTTTTCCCGAGATATTCGGGCGTGCGTCCGACCATCAGCCCCGCCAGAAAGACGGCAATTACCGCGGCCATCACCATGCTGTAGAGTCCTGTTCCCAACCCGCCGAACACCACCTCTCCCACCAGCATATTCATCAGCAAAATCATTCCGCCAAGCGACGTGTAGCTGTCATCCGTGGAGTTCGTCGATCCCGTCGCTGTGTTGGAGGTCACCACGGCCGTCAACGCGCTTCCTGCAATCCCAAAGCGCACCTCCTTGCCTTCCATGTTTCCGCCCGGCTGCGTTTTCTCGTTCCTGAAATTTACGCCACGCAGCAAGGGATTTCCCGGCTGCTCAAAGTGGTGAACGAAAGCGATTCCTCCGCTAAACAGCAAGATCATTACGCAATAGAAGAGCCACCCTTGCCGTGGCTGGCCCACCATCCTGCCAAGAGTGTTTGTCAATGCTGCAGGCAGCAACACAATCGCCAGCATTTCGAGAAAATTCGCGAGCGGTGTGGGGTTCTCGTAGGGATGCGCGCCGTTCGCGTTGAAAAAGCCGCCCCCATTGGTGCCCAGGTTCTTGATAATCTCGAACGCCGCCACTGGCCCCTGAGGAATCACCTGTCTGCTTCCTTCAACCGTGGCCGCTAGGGCATAGGGATGAAAATTCATCGGAACACCCTGCCAGATAAGCAACAACCCACCAAGCAGCGCTCCGGGCAGGAGAATGCGCAATAGCGCCCTTGTCAGATCCACCCAGAAGTTCCCGAGTGTGTCCGAGGCCTGCCGTGCCAGGCCGCGAATGAACGTTATTCCCACGGCCAGGCCGGCTCCCGCCGCCAAAAAGTTCTGCGCGCATAACCCCACCATCTGGCTGAAGTAGCTCATCGTGGTTTCGCCGCCATAAGCTTGCCAGGTGCTTGTTGTGGAGAAGCTGACGGCCGTATTCATGGCCAGATCTGAGGTTAAACGTGTCGTTTGGTAGGCGGGATAAAACCACGGAAAGAAACGTTGAAGCCTGAGAAGGATATACAGAAGAAGCGTCGAGACCACACCGAAAGCGACAAAGCTGCCGGCATATTCGACGAAACCCATCTCGTGTGTCGCATCCACTCCCGCAATGCGGTACACAAGCCTTTCAAGGGGCAGACATAACCCGTCCAGGGCACTCCGCTTCCCCGAAAAAACCCTCTCCATGTAGCCGCCTAGTGGCTTCACCAGGGCCGTGACGATTCCAAGAAACACGGCATACTGCATGAGGCTCGAGAAACTCACGGACTCACCCGCAAGCTACACTGGGACTCCGCCCTGATTTTGAGCCTTGAACCGCGAGGAGAGAATCCTGTTTCCACTCTCTACACCCTATCGAGGAAGGCCGGGGAAAGTCCTTAGCACTTCGTTAGGAATCTGTTAGCGCGGTGCCAATTCCCCCGTAGACAACCGGCTACTTTGGCGGATTCAGGCTGGGATCCAGCTTGTGCGCCTCTGCGAACTCCGCCTGGGCCCCTTTTGTATCGTTCAGCCGCAGCAGAGAGATCCCGAGATTGTAGTGGGCATGAGCAAGATCGGGCTTCAAGCGGACCGCTTCGCGGTAGCTAGCGGCGGCATCCGGATACAGCCCTTTGTTGAATTGTGCCGTGCCCAGGTTGAATCGCACGCTGCCATCGTCAGGTCTTAACGTCACCAGCTCTTGATAGGTTCTGAGCGCTTCCTCTAACTGATTGGCGGCCAACTGGCTCGCCCCCAATCCCACAAGCGTGTCCGGGTCGTCCGGCTTTTGCGCCAATGCCTTTTGGTAATTGTCAGCCGCCTTAAGGTAATCCTTCTGCGCGTAATACGCATTCCCCAGGCTGTACAACGCGTGAAAATCGTTCGGTCTGAGGCTCAAACACCGCTCAAACGATTGAATTGCTTCCGCGCTCTTCCCCTGCTCCGCCTGCGAAAGTCCCAGAAAAAGGGCCACATCTGGCTGGTTTTTATCCACAGTCAGACTCTTCTGGTAAGCCTCCGCCGCCTGGTGATAGCGCTTCGACGTGTAGTAAAGGTGCCCCATGTGCGCCCACGGGGCGGGTTCATTGGGATGCTTCGAAGCGAGCTTGTGATATGCCGCGATCGCTTCATTTGTCTGGCCGCATTGGTCCAGCGCTTGCGCGTAATTCTCCAGCACGTCCGGCAAATTCGGTTGCAGGCTGTGGGCCTTTCGGAAGTAGTTGGCTGCTTCCGCCGCCTTGTTCTGCTTCATCAGCGCGGAACCCAGGTTGTTCAGAGCATCGGCATTTTTGGGATTTAGCTCAACAGCTTTGCGAAGTGCGGCGATGGCCTCGTCGGTTTTCCCCTGTTCGAGCAGAGCCGCTCCCAGGCCGTTATAGGCTTCCGGAAAATCCTTGTGAATCTCAATGGCCTTTTGATACGCCGCGATGGACTCATCGAACTTCTTCTCGTGGAAAAGAGCAAGTCCTCGGTCGGAGTGAATCGCTGCGTTTTCCGGGGCCAGTTTCAAGGCTTTGTCGAAATCGGCCATAGCCTCGTCGTCTTTTCCTGAGGCATCGAGCGCCTTTCCGAGATTGTCGAGCGCATCCGGAAATTCCGGTTGAATCTTGAGGGCCTCCCGGAAAAGACGGATAGCCTCGTCATACTGCCTCTTTTTCAGATGTTCCAGCCCGCTGTGATTCAGTTTCACCGCCTGGTGGGGAACTTCGGCATCGGAAGGCCCGGGCGCTCGGCTTCGGCTAGTCGGCATGGTAATCAGAGATGGCGCAAGGATGGCGAAAAACGACAGGATACGCAGGAAGTTCGCGTGTGTGTGTTGCATGATCTGATTTCTCCTTGTACCCTGCGCTGGCTTGAGATTGCCTCAAGTGAACCACACTAGCGATTCGCGAGGAACCTGTTGTTAGGCCGATTCCCACACCCTTGCTACTAGTACCACCCGTACGATTTTCCCGGAGAGGGAGTGCCTGGCGTGTGTGCTTCTTCCCGTGACCCCCGCCATTGACTCCGCCTTGCCTCGGACATAGCATGGCGCCAAGGTGCGCTCCAACCTCAGGTCCCCCTCTCTTTTGCACAGGAGTGATCAACATGCCGCACCGTCCGAAGCTGTTCTTCTGGCTCGTCTTCTCCATTTTTCTCTTCGGCTGCTCCAGTGGTCCGAAAATGACCATGAGCGAGCGACAGTTCGCCGATGCGAAAAACAACTTGAAAGCTTCCGATTTCAAGGCTGCTCTCGATAACCTCAGCGCCGCCATCAGATCCACGAACGACGACGCTCTCCGTCAGCAGGCGTCCCTGCTCCGCGTTGCCCTCGTCACGGCTCTTGCCGATGCCGACGAGCAAATGGCGGAAGCCTATCACGTGGGTGCGAAGCAGCCCCTTGCCCACGCGCAGACCGGCGCCTTCTATAAGGAGCGTTCCGACTACAACAATGCCGCCCGTGACTATCTGATGGACGCCATGCAAATGGTCATGGACCAGCGTTCCAAGCTGAATGCCAACCCCGTCGTCATTGAGCTCGCCTTCCCGGGCTTTACCGGCGGAACCGTTTCCGGTGTCGTCAAGATCAAGAACGGCGAATTCATCTCGGACAATGAGCGCGTAAACGCCGAACTGCAACTGGACCGCAACGCCCTGGCGAGCGTCCTTACGGATCTCGCCGGTTCTGGTGAGGACCTCAACAAGGGCCGCGATCTTTACTCGGCCGGCCCGGTCAGTGTCGATCCTCGCGTCTACATCGTCGCGCTCAGCGACGACTTCCTGCGCATCGGGGCCATGTTCGACACGCACGGCGTCAACAATCCCGACAAGCTGCGCACCGTCAACCAGGTCGTCAAAGGCAATCTCGAAGTTGCCAGTAAGCTGCTCGCCGCGAAGCCGGACAAGGACCTCGAAGCTCGCGTCAAGAAAATGCAAACGGACTGTGATGCCTGCCTGAAGAGGCTCGGCGCGTAGACAAGGCACTCAGCGCACCGCTCGGCGACGCGACTACCCTGGGCTCGTTTGATCACTCCTCGATCGGGCTCGCTGTCTGTGTGCCTCTACATGCTGTTTTTGGGTCCCCAAAATCGATTCTTGCATGGGATTGCCGGATTGGCGTTCCTTCCGTGCGCCTTCTTCATTTAGGTCTTGCCTTTGAGGTGGGCGCTCCGTGTCACATTGCACGCCCACGCACGGGAACAACATAATAGGGCCCGTCTCGCTTCCACCCCCATATGCCCGCTTGGGGCTTCGGCTACCTGATTTTCTGCGGCGTTCTCGCTCGAGGAGATTGGTTCGTTCTCATCGAGGGTTTGCCACACCTTTGGCTGTGGCGCATCCTGTTCGTTGTCACGGGGTTGACTCTCTATCGGGCGTCGGCTCGCCTGACGGCGACCAAATTGCGCTGGACCATCTCGATCTCTGACGAAAGCCACCCATTCCGCGTCCGCCGTCTGGTGCAGCTCTCTCCGTTGCCCTGGTCGTCGCCATCCTTTACATCGCCGTCCTTGGCCCCGGCGGCATCAAGTTTTCTTTCTAGTGCAGGCGCCCTTCGTTGACAAACCCGTACACCGGCCTCAAAATTGTATTGCCTCGTTCGTTCCTTTGCTCTTGTGCCCAAGTGGCGGAACTGGCAGACGCGCTAGCTTCAGGAGCTAGTGGCCTTACGGTCGTGGAGGTTCGAGTCCTCTCTTGGGCACCATTCATTCGACGGCGCTTATGCCGATATTGCGACCTGAGTGT
>Ga0187782_10000290_pt1 | contig 32748 bp, 29 predicted proteins | sample 0715_SJ02_MP15_2_FD_132454 | JGI IMG/M metagenome (GOLD analysis project Ga0187782, IMG submission 132454) | Tropical peat soil microbial communities from peatlands in Department of Meta, Colombia - 0715_SJ02_MP15_20_MG | ecosystem: Environmental > Terrestrial > Soil > Wetlands > Peat | place... | reverse complement strand
CTTCAGGCCCCTGAGACCCGGAGGCCGATGAGAAGGCCTTTAGGCCCGGAATTGTTTTGAAAGGGCACGACTTCAGTCGTGCCGACGGAGGAAGCAGGGGCCTTCAGGCCCCTGAGACCCGGAGGCCGATGAGAGGGCCTTTAGGCCCGGAGTCGTTTTGAAAGGGCACGGCTTTAGTCGTGCCGACGGAGGGAGCAGGGGCCTTCAGGCCCCTGAGACCCGGAAGCCGATGAGAGGGCCTTTAGGCCCGGAGTCGTTTTGAAAGGGCACGGCTTTAGTCGTGCCGACGGAGGGAGCAGGGGCCTTCAGGCCCCTGAGACCCGGAAGCCGATGAGAAGGCCTTTAGGCCCGGAATTGTTTTGAAAGGGTATGGCTTTAGTCGTGCCGACGGAGGAAGCAGGGGCCTTCAGGTCCCTGAGACCCGGAAGCCGATGAGAGGGCCTTTAGGCCCGGAGTCGTTTTGAAAGGGCACGGCTTTAGAGCCTGCCCTGAGCTTGTCGAAGGGCGCCGTGAGTCGAGCTAAATGACCGCGGCTTTGGCCGCTGGGGGATGGTTTTCGCCGTCCTTCGACTTTCGTCGCTCGCTGTTACGGCAGCGGCAGCACGTTCTTCAGGTGGAGGTACATAACCCCCTCGAGCAGAAGGCCGATTACCAACAGGCTGATCCCGACCATCGCCATTGCCTTCAGTTTTCTGGTGAAGGCCTTGAGGTCTTCCAGGAGATCCAATTGTTCCTGGGAGTTGCGGTCGATGGCTTCATGGTTGCGGTTGGTGGCCTCGCGCACCCTCTCTAATTGATCTTCAACCCGCTTGAAAGAGCCGCTCTGCCGGATCACCTCAGCACGCAGCTTGAGATGCTGCCGTTGCAAACCGGCCAGCCCCTCTTCGACAGGCTCCAGATCGAATTGGGGCGGAGCTGCGCGTGTGACCAAGTGGCCCATGCCGCCGTTCCTCAGCCGCTGCAGCTCAGCGCTGCTCTCGCCCGCGGTGGTTGGGTCCGTCCGCAGAGATGAATCGACGCCGCGCAATGGCTGCACTGCGCCCTGCGGCATCGTCGGGTGATCGATCAGTTCAAGTAGCTGGAGCTCACTCATGCATTTCCCCATTCCTCGGGATTTGTACCGGATAGCCTAGGCAACGGGGGATGCTCCCGCGCATCCGCGATGTGCTTCCGCGGATCGCGTTCGCTGGAAAGCCAATCTATCAGGGTGAAACCGAAGTCCGTCGACGTGCTGCATCGTGTGCAGCGAAACGCCCTTGCAGCCATTATCAACATCGATCCGGGTTTTGTCACCTGTTTTCAGCGCGCCTGCTCGTTTTAATCGGCCGGGCGCGCTCACCACAGCGGCAATAGGCGCTTCAGGTGAAGATACATCGCGAGTTCGGCCAGAAAACCAACCGCCAGCAGACCGATACCAACCAAGGCTACGATCTTCACCTTCTTGCTGAATGACCGTAGGTCTTCAAGCAGTTCCTGCTGTTCGCGCGTGTTGCGGTTGGTGGCTTCGCGGACCATCTCCAATCGATCTTCCACGCGCTTGAGCGTAGCGCCTTGTTCCATCACGTGCAGATGCAGGCTGCGGTGTTCGGCTTCGAGCTTGGCCAAACCGTCTTCGAGCGGCGCCAAGTCGGCCTCGGCCGGTGGTGCAACCGCCGGCCGGTGTGCGCGAGGCGCAATCAAATTGGCCACTGCGGTCGCGAGATTCCCATCGAGGAGGGGCAGAAGGCTCTGCACGATGGGAATGGCCATGCGGGCGACGTTCACTGCTTTCTGTAGACCGGATGAGAACTCGCGAGGCGCTGCGGCGGACAAAGCCCGATTCGGAGTTGGAGACGATTTAGGCCGATCGATACTTTCCAGCGTGGGCGGCAGCGGTTGACGGCCGCCGACGCGCGCTTCCGGCATGTCGCGCTGAGCGTTCGCCGGGATCTGATCTTTCAATTCAACGGGCCCAGGCTGGATCATGAGACTCCTGCTCTCCTCCTGATTGAAGGGCTTATCCTTTATACCGGATTCTCGCATTGGTGCGGTTTCCAAAGCTCCGGCGCCCGCTGAAGTTCTGTGGAAAGGGGCAGCTTTTTTGAGGAAAATCCTGCTTGAAGCCGGTTTTCTCCGCGTTCGGCAACCCTGGCATCGCTAGCGTGGTGATCCGTAAGCAACGATACAACGGCTTGTCATTCTGAGCGGAGTCCGGCGCGGCTTTTTTGCGCCGGACAGAGTCGAAGAATCTGCTTTTGCCGTTTTCAAGCATTGTCTAGTCATTTCGGAGACACCTAGCGGCGGGAAATGCACCGCATCTTCGCGGTCCCCGCCATCGTGCCTCTCGCTTCGCGTATCCTTGAGAGCCAGGAGATCGGCGTGAAACCGGAGTTAGCTCGCGCACTGCGCCACCTGCAGCGAAACATCTTGGCCGGAATCATCACCATCGGCCCGCTCTTCGTCACTTATCTCATCTTCAGTTTCCTGCTGCAAACACTGGCCAAGGCAGGGCTGCCGATGGTTCATTTGTTCGCCGCAATCTTTCCGCCGGGCTGGTTTCACTCGCCCTGGCTCCAGTCGGCGCTGGCGATTCTGCTCACGCTCGTCGTCCTCTATTTCGTGGGCCGCGTCACGTCGCTGGTGATCGGGCGCCAGGCCTTCAACCTGTTTGAATCGCTGCTCGAGCGATTGCCCTTCGTGGCCAAGGTCTACACCTCGGTGCGGCAATTGCTCGATACAATGATGGCGAAAAAAGAGACCAGCCAGCGGGTGGTCCTGATCGATTTCCCGATCGTGGGCCAGAAGAGCATCGGCTTCCTCACGCGCACCCTGAGCGACTCCGCGAGCGCCCGGCCTTTGGCTGCGGTGCTGGTGCCCAACGCCATCAATCCCACGTCGGCTTTCTTGCAGATTCTGCCGCTGGAACGGGTGACAGAGACGAATCTGACCATGGAGCAGGCCATGAGCATGGTGTTGACCGGCGGGGCGGTAGGACCGGAGACGATCCAGTACTCCCCGTCATCGGGCCGGAGCGGTACGCTCGCAGAGACCACCCTCGGGATCGATCACGTCGCAGATTCAGAGGCCGCCTCTTGATCGGCTGCTCGACCGGCAACCAATTCCTCTTCGGCGTGTTCGCTTTCCATAGCGAGCTTGCGCAGGTTTACGTGCTCAAAGCGCGCCCAGATCAACCCCACGGGAATGATGCTGAGGAAGGTAGCCAGGAGCATGGTGGCGGCGCAGGCTGTCGCCGCTTCCGGCTCTGCGTGGAAAAACTTGGAAAGCGCCGCCGCGACGAAGGCGATCTGCGAGAACCAACCCAACACCGGAAGCTGCAACACGCTCACGCCGCCGCTGATGGCGAGCAGCAGAATGCAATTGACCAGCGTCGTTCCCGCCAATTGAGGGCTGGCGGTGAAGGCTCGCATGACCTCGAGATAGGCCAATGCAATCACCATCCACATCGAAAGCGAGACGCCCGAGGCGATGGCGAAGTCGGAGAAGCTGCGCATCGTGTCCAGTCCCGTGCGGAAGGCGCGCACCTTGTTTCCCACGGCGGCGCCAAGCTTCCTTGACGCAATGCCGAAGACGCGCTCGAGGAGCGACGCCGCCACGCCGCCTGTCAGCCGCAAAAACAGCAAAAACAGGCCGCCGAGCAGCGTGATGGCCAGCCCTCCATACCCGGCTTTGCGCAGAATCTCGGGATGGGGCACTTGTCCTGTCGGCGCCAGAAGAATTACCGAGCAAATAATCAACGCCATCGAGCCAAAGTCGAACAGGCGCTCCACGATGTAGACGGCGATCTGCGTGCCCAAGGGCAATCCGGTTTTCTTGGCCACCAAGTAAGGGCGGACCGGGTCCGCGACCCGGCCGATGAGCGCCACCGCGGTGAATCCGATCACCTGAGTGCCGAGCAGCGAGAAGAGCCCAACTTTTTTGTTATGCCGGATCAACAGGCTCCAGCGGGCGGAGCGAAAGACATAGCCCGCGTAGATGCACGCGACCGCGACGGCAATCTTCCGCCAATCCGCCAGCGCGACCTGGGCGCCAAATACGTGAAAGCTGAAGTGAATTCGCGCCCGCCCCCACAGAAAAAGGGCGATCAGCGCGGCCAACGCAACCAGGCCAAGTATCCATTGACTCTTCTTCAAGCAGTCTCCGTTTCTTGTGTCTATCGTTACGAGTGTATGCTACGGGCCGCGATGCTCCCCGGCGTCCATTCCGAGGCGATGGTTGACGCGTTCCAGTTTTGGCAATGCAGGTTGAAGAGTATCGCGAGCCGGGCCGCGATGTGCCGGTCAATTGCCTTGGCACGAGAGCGCCCAGTCGCTCATCACGCGAATCGCCAGAGGAAGATTTCCCACCTGGCAGTGCGCCTGCGCCTGCTCCGCCGCGGTAAAGACTCGCGAGGTGATCGAACGGGCGGAGGTCAACAGACGGCTTTGCAGCCAAAGTTGTTCGATGGGAACAAAGTGATCTTCGGCTCCCGCCATCAACAGAACATCCTGCGTGATCAGGCGGGAAATGTCGCGCGTATGGAAGGCGTGCGCGGCTTCGATGGCCTTGGCCGGCGAGCCGGCGCCGAAGGCCAGCATGCCTTGGTCCTGCTGCCACTGGAGTTGCAGGTTCTTTCGCACCTGCCAATTCGCCCCCGCATCGATCGCCGGCCGGGCCCGCAGCGCCAGAAGGATCGATAGGGCGGCGGCGATCGGCTTTGGCAGGTTGTGCAACGCGGCCCGATGCAGATCGGCGAGGACATCGAAGGCAACGACCCGCCGCACGCGGGGTTCATAGGCGGCGGCGCGGAGAGCGAGGCACCCTCCCAGGGAGATTCCAACCAGCGTCACATCGTCCAGGCCGAGGGCGTCCAAAACGGCGCCGACCGGCGCGTGCCAATGCGGAGTGCACAGCACATGCTGATCGTGCAGCACCGATCCTTGACCCGGACCTTCGAAGGCCACGACATGCCAACCTTCGCGGACCAGGCGCGCGAACACAGGGAAGAAATCTTCGATATAGCTGTCGAAGCCGCCGAAGACCACCACGGTTCGGGAGGCATTTTCCACGCCAAACTGCCATACCGGCAGACGGGCGTTTTGGAAAGGCACTTCGCGGCGCGCGCTCTCGGGAACCCCATTTGCGGCCCGCAGCATGGGCAGCAATCGCAGCCGCAATGCAGACTTGCGAGGATCGTTGCTCGTCATGAAGAACTCGGCAGCGCGGAAGTGAAGCGCAGCGTGAAAGATTCTGTCTTGCGCTGCGGCTTGCTCGCCCAGCGAGACGAAGATGGAACACCACGCATCGTAGTTTTTCAGTTGGCCGAGGAACGGACGAATGTCCTCCAGCCAGCGTGGTCCACCGAACGCCGCCCAACGATTGAGTTCAAAGTTCAGATGGCGGTTGGGGTGCAGTTGATGCCAGCCCACAAACAGATCCGGCTCGCAGGTCATATCAGACCATCTTGCCATAGCTGCCGCGCGCGGGATTCTATCGTTGCGGCGTGCTCGTGTGGTGCTGTGCTGCGGCGGCTTGCTTGGCCAGGGCTTCGCGGGCCAGCACGCGGCGATTGAATTCGTGAATCACCCGGGCCACGTATCCTTGCGTCTCGGCGTAGGGAGGGATGCCGTGGTACTTATCCACTGCAGCCGGTCCGGCGTTGTAGGCCGCGAGCGCAAGGGCCAGGTTGTCGCGATACTTGGTGAGCAACGCGTCAAGATACGTGGATCCGCCGCGCACGTTCTGCTCGGGCTGAAAGCTGTCATCCACGCCGAGATCGGCGGCCGTTGCCGGCATGAGCTGCATCAGGCCTTGTGCGCCCGCGCGGCTCACGGCGCGAGAATTGCCGTCGCTCTCCGCCTTGACCACGCTGGCCAACAGATCGACGTCGATGTTGTGCTCGGCGCCGGCGCGGGTCAGCATCTCGTGCAGGTCGGCCTCAGTCAGTTTGGCCGGCAAGCTGGGCGTGGGCGCTTGCGGCGGCGGAGCGGCCGCGGGCGGATCGGGGATGGCTTCAAAGGCGGCGATCTCCGCCGGCGCGAAGTCGATGTAATTGTCCTCGCCGGCGCTCAAGTAAAGCCGCACTCGGCCTGCGACCTCGGCGTGGTGGTCGCAGCGAAGGGAAAAACCATTGCTCAACGTCACCTGTTCGGCCGCGCGCGCGGAAAGCGCCGCGCTGGCGGCTGCCGCAAACAGTGCGATCGTGACGGCGAGCCGCTGGAACATCTTGGCTCCTTCGCGGAATTCTCTCATGCTTTTGCCGCCGCAGACTGCCTTGCTAGGTCTCTGACCGTTTGATTTTGCACCTTCCCGGGGTGCCCCAGGTTCGGCGCGTCTTCGTTTTTGCGCCTAACCTGGGATACCACAGACCTGGACAGGTTCGAATTCATCCGGTCAGAGACCTAGGATAGCCTCAAGAACCACGGCTACACCGTCGTCGTCGTTCGCTGGCGCCTGCTTCCAGCCGCGCGTTTTCGCTAGAGCGCGCAGCTCGGCGGCGGCGTTGGCCATCACGATTCCCTGCCCTGCCCACTCCAGCATATCCACATCGTTCCAGTTGTCGCCAATGGCCATCGTCTCTTTGCGGTCGATTCCAAGCCGCGCGGCAAGGCGTTCCAGCGCCCATCCTTTCGATACGCCTGGCGGCAGGAGGTCGAGGATGGCCAGGTCGCGCGCCGGGTATTCGGTACGCACACTCTCGCACTCCGCGCGCCACTCGCTAGCCTGGATCGCCTTTTCAGCCTCGCGCATGCGGCCGATCGAGCCAGCCGCCATGCCTTGAATGGGATCGTTTCCATCGAGCAAGGCCAGCTCCAGCGGCTTCACGACTTCGATCGAGCCGCGATTGGCTTCGACCCACATGGCAATTCGCCCCTGCGCTTGTTCCAGATCTTCCAGAACCAGTTCGCCGCGTCCCGGCCGACCGAAGGTGAAAACCACGATTCCAAAAGAGCGCAGCAGGCCGCAAATTCCTCGCGCCACATCCGCACTTAGATGGCAGCAATCCATCTTCTGGCCGTCGAGCGTGCAGGTGACTGCTCCATTCGACGCGATCAGCGGCGTGTCCGCTCGCAGACCGAGGCCGGCAAGCAATGGAGTGGTGTAGGCCGGCCGCCGTCCCGTGGCGATCACCACGGTGATTCCCGCATCTTGTGCCCCACGGAGGGCTCGTGCATTGCGCGGGCTGATTGTTTGGGACAACGCAGGCAGCAAAGTGCCGTCCATATCGATCGCCAGCAGGCGAACCGGAGGGTGCATGAGTTCAGTTTACCGGCAGGCCTCGCATCGGCCGCCGCTTTCCGGCGCTTCGCCAGCCGGATGCAAACTTCGCGGCGTGATATGCAACACAGGAGTTCGAAGTGGCCGGGCGGACAATGCGGGAAGTGGAGGGAAGTTCGATGCCAGAGCCGATTTTGGTTGCGTATACGACGCGCACCGGATCCACCGCAGAGGTGGCACAAGCGATCGGCGCGAGCCTGCAGAACGCCGGCCTGTCCGTGGAAGTGACGCCCATGCGCAGCATGAAATCGATTGGGGAACGCACTGCGGTGGTCTTGGGCGCTCCGCTTTACGCCGGTAGGCTGCCGGGAGACTTCAACCGATTCCTGTCCCGAAACAAATCCGGGTTCGCCGCCGCCAAGGTATGGGTTTTTGTCCTCGGGCCCACCGAGCGGAAGCCAGAGCAGTTTACCGGCGCGCGCGCTCAGGCAGAAAAGGTATTGGCGAAGTTTGCCTGGTTCCAACCGGCGGAACTTCAGGTCTTCGGGGGCAAATTCGACCCGGACCGGATGCCGTTTCCCTTTAATCTGGTGCGGAATCTGCCTGCATTTCCACTCAGAAACGCACCGGCCACAGATATCCGCGACTGGGATGCGATTCGCGCTTGGGCATCGCAAATCGCGCGCCAGCTTCGGCCCGCCGCGTAGTTCGCCGGCCGCAACGCTGTCCATTTCCTTGGCCAGCCGCTTTATCCGCTATTCTCAGGGTATGGAGCGGGTGTGCAGTCAGTGCCACGCCGTGATGGGCGCGGAAACATTGGACGACTGGTGCCCGGCGTGCGGCGGAGCGATCGTCGAGCGGCAAGTTCCGGAAGCTTTGAGAGAGACTGGCGGGCCCGCGGAGGTGGATCATCGCGGCATCGTACTGCCGCGGCGGCCCGCGGTGGGCGGGATTATCACGCCGCAGTGAGCGCGCGCAGGCGCCGCGAGAAGCGTCACGGGCTGGTGTCGAGACCGACGGTTTTCGCGAGCTTTGCCTGCCGCTCGTCAAAGGTCCAGAACTTGTCGGCTCCGAATTCCAAAGCGCAGGCCACGTGAAGAGAGTCGAGAGTGCGCACGCCGAGGGCAGGACTGTGGCGGCGCGCGAGGTCGATGGCCGTTGCCCAGATCCTCGCTGGAAGGTCTAGCGAGGCCCAGACTCCTCGCCCGCAGTCCTCTTCGAAGGCGCGCAAGGCCCGCACCGCCTCTGCGAGAGTGATTCGCGCCCGAAAAACCTGGTAGTGGACGGCGTGTGCAAGCTCAACGCGGTTAATAGGGGTGAGCACAACCAAAGGTTTTGCGGCCATTCGGCGGCGCGCGTCTAGCGAGTGCGAATCGACAAGGTAAAGCGCGACGATAAAGCTGGAGTCCGCGGAGATGTTCAATACCGGCTGTTCCTCTCCGCGATCAAGTCGTCCACTGCAGGAAGTATTCGATCACCGAAAATCCCTCGCGCGCGGGCTTCGAAATCGGGCCACTCGACGGGTTGGCTGAGCTTTCCGTTCTTTGGCACGATATCGGCAAGAACCGTATCTCGCTCGCGAAGCTCGACGGTTTTCCCGGCTTTAAGCCAGGTCTTGAGCTTTCGCGTGTCCCGCAATTGTCGCAGATTGATGCTGGGGTTGGGGCTCGGCATAAACCCAATGTGACACAAAATGTGTCACATTGTCAAATCCGTTGCACGGATGGCGCTATTCGTAGCGCAGCGCTTCGGCGGGAAGCACACGCGCGGCACAGAACGACGGGTAGAGTGTGGCCAGCAGCGAGATGCCGATGGCGACGATGGAGACAATCACGCCATCGAGGATGCGGGGAGCGAACGGCAGCGTGTCGATGGAGTAGACGTCTGGCGAAAGCGGAATGCGGTAGTAGCTGCCGGCCCACGAGGCGACGTAGCCGAGGATGAGTCCGAGAGCGGTGCCGAGGACGCTGATAAGCAGACCCTGCAAGAGGAAGATGCGCCGGACCTGGCCCGGATCGACCCCGAAGCTCATCATGACGGCGATATCGCGCGTTTTTTCCATCACCATCATGGTGAGAGCGATGAGAATGTTGAGCGCCGCCACCATGACAATGAGCCCGATGACGATGAAGGTGACGATCTGTTCGAGCTTAAGGGCGCGAAAGAGCGCGCGATTCTCTTCGGTCCAGTTGGTGGTCATGTAATGTTTGCCGACGGCCCGCTCGATGGCGCCGGCAATGGCAGGAGCGCGATTGGGATCGTCGACGCGGATGCTGATGACGGAAACGAGATCGGGCTCGTCGAAGAGACGCTGCGCGTCGGCCAGGCGAATGAAGCCCATCTGCGAGTCGTATTCGTAGAAGCCGGTGTGGTACGTCCCGGCAAGGCGGAAGCGCACATACTTCGGCACCACTCCCAGAGGCGTCATCTCGCCCTGCGGGCTGATCAGCGTCACCGAATCGCCGGGCGCGGCGCTCACGGTATCGGCAAGGTCCTTGCCGAGGACGATGGGCGGCATCTCCTGCCCAACAGCCGGAGCAGCCTCTGGCGGCGGTTGGAGAGCCAGAACTGCATCCCGACTCGCCGATACAAGGAGACGGCTGACGGTCTGTTCCTGGTCCGGGAGAATGCCCTTGACCATGGCGCCGCCGCCGCGCGGCCCGCGGGCCACGAACACCTGTTCGAATAGTCCCGGTGCGGCCGCGACAACGTGCGGCACGGAGCGCACGCGAGCCAAAACATCCCGCCAATCCCGGATGCCGAATCCGTCGACCGCCATTAGCTGCACGTGGGCGCTCGAATCGACGAGCCGGTCCTCGAGATCGCGGCGCATTCCGTTGGTGATGGCTAACGCGACGATAAGCGCGGCGACGCCGGCAGCTACACCGGCGATGGAGATCGCGGTGACGACTCCCACAACCGCCTGCCGCCGTTTGGCTTTCAGGTAACGCGTCGCGAAGAAGAGCTCGAAGCGCATCGCAATCACTGTTCCTGCTCGGGAATCACGGTCTTCGCCACTCCAACGTTGTCGTAGCGGTCAAAGGCGCGCACAGTGATCAGATGCTCGCCGACGCGGCCGTTCGCGGCGTCGAGCAAGACGCGGAATTCGTAGTGCTCGCGTTTCGAGTCGGAGATTTTTCCAACGGGATCGATGGTTTGCCATGGCCCGGCGTCGAGCGAGTATTCGGCGTGGGCGATCGGAGAAAAGGCATCCTCGGCGTCGAAGCCGATGAGAAACGGCTTGGTGCAGCGGCCGCCAGTGCATTCGGCCGGCTGCGAGGCAGCTTTCAGACCGGCGATTTCCGGTGGCGTTGTGTCGATCTCGAAGCGGTCGCTGACTCTTTCGCCGCTCAGCGCGTCGCCCGGCGCGTGCGAGGGAGCGTCGGACGCGACGACCTTGAGGCGATAGCCTCCATCGGGGATCAGTGTGGCGTCGAAGCTGTAGGCTTTATCGGTGATTTTATCTTTGAGCAGCCGCCAAACCGTCTCGCCGTCGCCGCGCACGTAGAGCGAATAGATGAGGTCATCGCCGTTGTCGTCATGTGCGGCCCAGCGAACGGTGACGGCGGTGCGATCCTTGGTTGCCTGCATAGGCTGACTCGAGGCGTCGAACGCGATGGCGCCGCCTTGATTCGCCGACGGCAGGGCGATGTTCACGGTCTGCCCCTGAGGGTTGACGATGTTCTGGGGATTGAGGCGCGCCCCCGGAACGACAACCAACTCATCCACCACAGGCACGGAATTGACGGGGAGGTAGTTTACGCCCACGCTGCCCAAGACGCCGCCCGCGTGCAGCACCGCCTTCCACTGCAGGAAACGGCCCGCCGGCGAAGCCACCGAGTCGTTTTGCAAGGGCTGCCAATCGGTCCAGCCGCGGACCGGCTGCTCGACGTTGCCGGACCGGGTAAGAATCTCGAAGCCTTGCGATCCGGGCTCGACCTCCACGCGACCAAACCGGGCAAAGGCTCCGGCATCCAGAACGTCGCTCGCGTATTCGTGGCTTTCCGTCGCGCCCAGCGAAAACACTTTGCCGGTATTGCCAGTGCCCAGTAGGATGCGGTCGGCGCCTTGCGCCGCCAAGCTGAGCCCTTGCTGTGCCTGCAGATGTGCGATGTCGGCGTAGCTGCCGTCATCCTCAATGCGAAAGATGCGCCCGCGATTGCCGCTGAGCGCCAGCAAGCCGTCGGATCGGGCGGTCAGCGCATAGACAATTTCATCTTTGCCCGACCAAAGCTTGCGCGGCGCCCGGTCCTCAGTGAGTGCATAAATCTCCGTTCCTTCCGGCGCCGCCACGCTGGAATTGGCCGACTGGACCGACTGTGGCTGCACCACCGTGATGCTGATCGCGGCAATTCCCTGCACCGGCAGCGGCGGCAGCGGATTATGGCTCTTGTCGCCCACGCAGGCCGCGTAGACGGTTCCCTTGGGGCCGATAGCGACGGCGGTGATTTCGCGCCGCGGCGCCTGGAAGAGCACATATCCTTTGCCATGCGGATCGACGCGGTAAACCAGCCCCGATCCGTCGGAACCGGCGATCAGATTCCCCTTGGCGTCCCATGCCAGGCAGCGAATGTGCGCCTCATCGCTTTTGAAAAATAGCTCCGGCTTGGCATCCGGCTTTGCCACATCGACGCGGTAGATGGCGCCGGGATTGCCGGTGGCGATGTAGAGGCGCCCTGCCGAGTCGAATGTCAGATCCCAGATGTAATGGGTGCCGGGGCTGGCCGGCGGCGAGGTTGACTTGCTCTGGCCGCCGGCTGCGTCACTAGCTTTGGCGGCGTCAAAGACAACCGTGGCGTTGGATTCGTCTTGTTTGGCCGTGGCGGCAGGATTCAGCTTATACACCTTGCCGCTGGGCAGTGCCGCGGCATATAAGGCCCCATCGGAACCAAGACAAAGCGCCTGGATTGTGAGGTCCTTGGTCTCAAAAAGGGTGAACGGCTTGTCTGCAGACTTCTCGCCAAGGCGGAGAACCGTGGCCGGCGTTCCGGTTCCTGCGAAGACCACTCCGCTTTTGCCGGTCGTCAAGGCCCAGACGAACGTTGAAGGAGTCGTCAACAGTTCCGTCGTGCCGGCACTCTGGCGCAGATGGCCGTCGCTCTCGATGGCCACGCCGCTGGGCGTGCCCTTCTCGAACTCCTCCATCTGCGATTGCAACCAAAGATGAGTGCCCTGCGCGGCGGCTGAGCCCGGTGCAGCCGCTCCAACCGTTAGAAAGGCTGAAGCGAGGGCGAAGAATTTCATTGCCGGGCGAAGACGGAGCGGGAACCAGAAAGATTCAAGCATTCTGCCGTTGAGTCTACTAAAGTCCGGGGCAAACCCGGCGGCGCGTCGGCCCCTTCAAAGTTTTTGGGCACGGGAGACGGTGCCGGGCGACCCGTCTTGCCCAGCAATTTGACTCCGCGAGATGAGCCGCACGGGGTTGTGAAAATCTAAGGCCAAAAACAGAACCCGAAAATGAAGACACCAAACCATGCAAGTGGAGAATTCTGTTGCTTTGACCGTTGCCGGGAAATCTCCCCATTTCCAGATCGGCTTCGGCCTGTTTTCGGTGTTGAGGCTCACAGTTTCCGTCTCACGAAAACTGGTTTTGTCTCTGTCAATACAAGTTTTGCACACGCTGCACCGGAGTCCTCACTTTTTCCACTGGGGTGTTGCCAGTCGTATTTTAGGAAGACTAGTATTCCCGGTAGCCTCAGAGGCCCGCAACCACGAGTCAGTCTTCGACCCACTATGAATGCAGTTGTTCCCAAGTTCACAGAGCTTCATCAACTAGCGCCGCCTGACAGGACTGGTGCGCGCGGACGGAGTGTCTCGCCATGGCATGGTATGCCTACTGCATCGGTGAAAAGCAAGCATTTCCTGAACTAGCGCGTCATCGTAAGCCGATTCCCTTGGAATCGGTCGTTGGAGTCAGTGGCAATCAAGTTTTTCTTTATCCCGCGAGCGATCTGGCGGTGATCGTGAGCGAGCATAATTCCCAGGAAGTCCTCAACCAGCGATCGGGCGTCGATCACGCCCGAGTGATCGCCGACTGTTTCCAGCACTCCACAGTCCTTCCCTTCCGCTTCGGCACCGTATTCAACGACGACGAATCGCTGCGCAAATCCATCCGCTCCAATCAGCGTCACTTCCTGGGCAATATCGACAAGCTCCGCGGCAAAACCGAGATGCACCTTAAGATCTTTGTCGACGACTGCTGCGGCAAAGAGATCGAAAAGCGGATGGCGGTGGATCGCGTGGGCCGGGAGTATCTCAGCAATCTTCGGGAAAACGCTTCGCGGGCGAGGGAACGCCAAACCCGGGCGCGTGCCGTGAGCTTCCAGATGCACCGGCTTTTCCAGCCGCTGGACGAGGACGTGAGCTGCCGGTTGATGGACAACGGCAAAATGATGCTGGAGATCGCCCATCTCATCGACCGCAAATGCGTGGAGCGGTATCAGAACAAATTCCTGAGCACCAGCGCCGTGATGCACGAGTGCCAGATGCAGCTTTCCGGCCCATGGCCGCCCTATCATTTTGTCCGCCGGCTGACACGCGCGTCGCACTCGCAGCCGCACATGGCGGCGGCAGTCTCCGCAGGGGCCCCGGCGGCTTCCGTGGTGCAACAGCCGGTGGCGCTCGCCTAGTACTCGCGTCTTTCAAACCTTCATTCCCATAGCGCTCCCGCTTCGGCCGGAGCGCAGCTGTTCGAAGCTGCAATCCTCGCGACGGTGCGCTTTTTGCAGGCTCACCGGCGCCGCCCTGAGTGGGCGAATCTGTCCGATGCGCCAGTTAGACCGCAGCCGGCTGCAAGTCGGTTTGCGCGAAATCTGCGCCTTTGAACAGAATCGATTCGCGCATGGCGCGCGCCAGCGCATAACTGAAGCAGTCGCCAAAGTTCAGGCTCGCCGGATGCCCGCTTCCCCTGCCGTAGTCGCGAAACGCCTGACGGGCGATTCTAGCCTGCTCTGCCGTGACTGGCTCGATCGCGATTTGTGCACGGTCGATCAGATCATCGAGTGCGCGGCTCGCCGCTGGCTGACGCAGGCTGTCGATTACCACGCACGTCTCGAAAAAGGTCGCCGCCGAAATCCTCACCTGCGGAGTAGACTCCAATAGCCGCGCAAACGCCATTTCTTCCGGTTCGCGCTTCAGCATCGCCACGACGGCCGATGTGTCGATGATCATTTTGGCAAGCCTGTTTCTTTATCGAAGAGGAGATCGCCAATCTGGTCGGAGGGAGGCAGACCCTTGAGCAAAGGAGCGGTCCTCTTGGAAAGCTCATCCAGCCACTCTACGAGCCCCTCTTTTCGGTTGCGCTTCTGGCGCTCCTGTCGTTCCAGCCGCTCCCGAAGCGCGATGGTAATCGCCGCAGTGAGAGTTTCGTTGTTCCCGCGAGCCAGTTCCCTCGCCAGCCGCTGGGTTTCCGGGTTCTTGATGTTGAGACCCATGTCGATCTACCTTTCTACCTATTTACTCTACCATTCTACCATACCGATTGCGAGCTTTTGACGGTTCGCCTTATGCCTTAATCTAGATGCATGAGCGATTTGGCGGTCAGTGCGTCGAACAATGTGGCTTTCGATCTTCTTGTAGTGGGCGCCGGGCCGACCGGGCTGGCCTGCGCCATTGAAGCGCAAAAAGCCGGACTTCGCGCCGTCCTGGTGGAGAAAGGCTGCGTTTGCAACTCGCTCTTTCACTATCCCGCCCACATGACGTTCTTCACCACCTCGGAGTTGCTGGAGATCGGCGGCATTCCCTTCCCCAGCCCGCACGCCAAGCCCACGCGCAATGAAGCGCTCGAATACTACCGGCATGTCACGGCCTACTACCGGCTCGACGTGCGCCAGTACCACCGGGTGGAAAGCGTAAGCGGCGCGGACGGCGCGTTTACAGTCCACACCACCGACCGCTTTGGACGCCACCAAGACATGCAGGCCCGCAAGCTAGCCATCGCCATCGGCTACTACGACCTGCCCAACTGGATGGGCGTTCCCGGCGAGACCTTAAGCAAAGTGCACCACTATTATCACGATCCCCATCCGTATTTCGGAATGGACGTAGCCGTGATTGGCGGCAAAAATTCGGCGGCCATCGCCGCCCTGGAGCTTTGGCGCCACGGCGCCAGGGTGACGCTGATTCATCGTGGACCGGCGATGCACCCGCACGTCAAATACTGGATCAAGCCCGACATCGAGAATCGCATCAAGAATGGCGAGATCAAGGCCTACTTCTCGGCGCGAGTGGTTGAAATCGCGCCGGACACGATCGTCGTCGAGACGGCAAACGGGCTGGAGACTCTGCACAACGATTTTGTTTTTGCCATGACCGGCTATCATCCCGATTTCGCTTTCCTGGAGCGTCTGGGCGTGAGATTCGAGGGCCAGGACCGCTTGCCGGTGTGCAACCCAGAAACTTTGGAGAGCAACGTAGCGGGAATCTACCTGGCCGGTGTCATCGTTGCCGGCTCGCGCACCAACGAGATTTTCATCGAGAATGGGCGGTTCCACGGAAGACAGATCGCCGCGGCTCTCACATCGAGGTTGAAGGCGGGCAATGAAACGCAGAATGCGATGGCATCGTCCGATCCGGTAGACTGAGTCCATCGGCATCCTCGGGGAGCAGTTGCACATGCCTTGGTGGCCGCGATCAATTCGCTGGCAGATGCTTGCCGGTCTGCTCCTGCTGGAACTGCTCTCGATTGGCCTATTCGCAGCGCTACTAACCAGACAACAGGCGCATCGGGTTTATGTGCGCGCGCAGTATTGGCTGGCGTTCGAATCGACCGCCATGGCCACGCAGGTTGCCGAGGCTCTCGAGGAGCAGAGACCTGACTGGGCCACATCGTCGGTGCGCACCATCGGCAGGGCGCCGAATGTCGCTGTCGCCAAAGTGACCGATCCCTACGGGAAGGTCCTGTTCATCAGCAAGGCAGAGGCAAGCCAGGCGGGGCTTCAACCCATGGAACTGTCGCAGATTCCTCTTGTGAAGCGCGACAGCATCAGGACGTTCACCTTGCCGGGGAACCGCTGGGAAGGCGTACGGGCGATATACACCGGCGACCAGTTGCGCGGTTATGCGTGGGTCGAGTACGACAAGAGCACCGCGCAGGCGCAATTGGCTGAGATTCAAGGCGACACGCTTGTCTTCGGCATTATTTGGGTCATTGCGTCGATCATCTTGGTTGTGGTGATGGGGCGTGCCATCGCGCGGCCTCTGGCGGTGCTGCATCGCGGCGCAACTGCCCTCATGACCTCGCCGGAAGGCGGCAGCGGCTTCCCGTTGCCGGTGATGGTACACAACGAGATTGGCGATGTAATTGAAACATTCAACCGCACCGTCGCTTCGCTTGCCGAACAGCGCGCGGGACTGAATGACACGCTTTCCCTTCTCGATTCCATGCTGGCCAATGCTCCGATCGGATTGGCGTTTCTGGATCGTAATTTCCGATTTGTGCGCGTAAACCAGATATTTGCCGATCTGACGGGCGAGTCCGTGAGCCGGCATTTAGGCCGGACGCTCAAGGAACTGCTTCCGGCGCCGGCGGCGGACGCGATTCAGGCCGCCGTACAACAGGTTTTCTTGAGCGAAGGACCGGTGCGTAACCTGGAGTTGAGCGGAGAGAGCGGCAAGCCGCGCCGGCAGTGGACCTGGCTGGTGAGCGCGTATCCGGTGCGGCCCACACCGAATCAGGTGCGATGGGTGGGAATCATTGTTCTCGATGCCAGCGAGCGCAAGCAAAGCGAGGAGGCGCTGCGGCGAAGCGAGAAGCTGGCCGTCACCGGCCGCTTGGCTGCTTCCATCGCCCACGAAATCAACAACCCTCTGGAGGCGATTACCAACTTGCTTTTCCTGCTGCGCAATTCGAGCGGCATGTCGCAATCGGCCCAGCAGTACCTGGACATGACCGAGAATGAAGTGCGCCGCGTCAGCGAGATCACACAGCAGACGCTCCGCTTTTACCGCCAACCGACTCAACCGGAGCGATCGTCGATGGCCGATCTGCTGGACTCGGTCCTCAGCCTCTATCAAAGCAGGCTCAATGCGCTGAATCTTCGCGTGGAGCGCGATTACGATCCCGCCTTATCCCTGTTCTGCTTCGCCGGAGAGATTCGTCAGGTGATCGCCAACCTGGTGGGCAATTCGATCGACGCCAGCAGTGCAGGCGGCCGGCTGTTGGTGCGTGCGCGCCGCTCCCGCGACTGGAAAAATGGGGATCAAATCGGAGTCCGTATCTCGGTTGCCGACACGGGAGCCGGCATCGACCCGGAGGTGCGGCAGCACATCTTCGAGGCATTCTTCACCACCAAGGAATCCACGGGCACTGGGCTCGGCCTCTGGGTGAGCTACGAGATCGTCCTCAAGCATCATGGCGCCATGCACGTCCGCAGCCGGCGGTCACAATCCGGTCGCAGCTCGCCGCGGAATGGCTCGGGAACCGTCTTTCAGATCTTCATTCCCGACAATCCCGGCCTTGCGAATGGGGATCCGGCCGGAACGAGAGGAAATGGAATCGCCCCGGCCGCGGGCTAAGAACTGCTTCAGAAGATCTTTAGCCGCGGCAGCGCGCGAACATCGAACAAGTGGTTGCTGTTCGGTTGGCGCCCGGCGGCACGAGGCATGCAGTGGCTTTGTGTGTGCACGGAGCCGGTCAAATAGGAGCGCGTGACGTGCAGGCGGTCCATGATAACGTAGCGCGTACGCAGGCCGCCCATCGTGGACGGCAACTGGGAAGGCGTCTGCCGCCGGTCGACGAAGATCACCAGCGCCGCCTCCTTGGGATTATCGAGGCTTTGTCCAACGCCGATGCCGAAGAACGCAGGGTTCTGCTTCATCAGGCTTGGCTCGATCTGCTGCTTGGCCGCGGCCGCCTGGCTGACCGCAGATGAGGGCAGGGCCGGGAGCTTGCCGGACGCCGCCGATTGCGGAGCACTGCCATCGGCAACTGCCTGCGCCGAAGTGGGAATTACTTCCGTCCTTACGCCGTCGATGGTCTGCGGCGCGGAGACGTTCATATTCTGGTCGACGTAGAGAATCACCGCCGCCTCACCGGCACGGTCGTTGCTCTTGCCCGCTGCGGCGCCGAGGATTCCGGCCGAAGGGTTCACCAATTGGCGCGCGGCGGCCAGCGCCTGCTGGGCAAGCGAACTCTGCGCGGGCGCGAGCGCCTCAGCCTGTGCGGCAGTCACCGTCGCATTGCCGTAATTCAGGCAGCTTACGGCATGGTCCGTCGTGCCGACAAAGGTGTAGGTTGTTCCCTGCTGGGCGCCCAGTTCAGCCAAAACCGTGGGAGCAGGATTGGCAACGCCCACGGTGACTCCCGTGCTTGTTTCCCCACCGGCAAAGAACAGTCCCACCGGCTCTGCGTTGCTCGCGTCGACCACCAGCGAACCGGAGTCGCCAGCATCGCTGAACTCGACCCCCTCGATGGAAATCTGATTCGTGTAGCTCTTCGTCAGGTAAGACTCGGTTTCGGCGCAATTTTTGAAATAGGAAACTTCCACGTCGAGGTCGATCGCCGAGACGCCCGCGCAGGTGAGCCCCGTGGTGCGCCCGCTCTTGGCAACGACCAAATCGACCGTGGCGTTCTCGCCCTTTCCATTGGTCGATGAGGTTCCCGGAGGCGCGGCCGCCAATTCACCGTTCTCAACCGCCCCCAGTTCCAGAATCGCGCCGCTCGGATTCACCGCGCCGGAGTCTACCTGCGCAATGGCTGCATCGACATTGGTCGTGCTCGAGCTTAACGGAAGCCATGCCGTCAATGTGCCCACCGGCGTCGTCCCCGGTCCGTCGCCATTCGGCGTGCAGTTGTTGTCGATCAGGCCGGGCTGCACAATCGTTTCTCCTGTGCTCGCCTGATCGCTCCGCGCCAGAACGTGATTGCAACTGAGAATGTACTGCGTGCCGCTGCTGCTTTGAATCAGAGAGCCCAATGTCCCGCCGCAGCAGTCAGTGATATAGGTTTGTCCATTTTGGACCGTTGTGTCGTAATCGTTGTTGTTGCCGCCGGAGCTTCCCAACGAAATCGGCGTGTTTTCCAGGGATTGGTGCGTGGAGGGATTGCTGCCGATCCCCTCGGTGTTCAAAAGGACTTCGGCCGACTCTTTCGAAGCGGAGGCGCCGACGGTGGCCACGACGTAAGTCGCGGCTGTGGACGATACCGCGGTTGGCGCCGAATAGGTGACGGTGCAATAGGTGAACGCGTTGTTGCTGCGCGTGCAATTCGTTGCGCCCAGCGAGCCCTGTCCGCCGCTCGAGCCCGTCGAGGTGCTGGAGACGGCGTAGTTGATGCCGGTGGTGCCTCCCGCTTCCGCAATGTAACCCGTGATGGTCGCGCCACCCCCGGAGCCGAGAGCCACATTTTCTGGGCTGAGCGGCTGCAGGAACCCCGGCGTAATGGTCACAGCGGCAGTGGCTTTCGTTGCGGCGCTCGTGGTCAGCGTCGCGGTCACAGTGACTTGCACGCTATTGGCAGTCAAATAAGGCGGTGGGGTGTATTGTCCCGTGGCTGAAATGGAACCGGCGCCCGAGCTGGCGTCTCCGCCGGATACGGCCCACGTGACGCTCGCCGCGGCGCCGCCGGAAAGCGTGGCCGAGAACTGCTCCACGGGCGCGCCCGAAGAACTCGTCGTGTTGCAGCCGGTGCAATTGGTGTCGATGGCCACCGAGCCGGGAGTGACAGAAAGTGTGGAGGAGCCTCCGGACGATCCGCCCACGCAGCCCGTCAGTGCAAAAATGGATGGCAGAATTGCGCTCGCCAACATACGGGCCGGCCAATGCCCTAGCGAAGGAGCAAACCCGCCGCCGGACAATCTCAACCGTTGCCGTTCTATCGTTATTCGCGTGTTACCGCTCAATTGATTCAGCGCCTTTCCCGTCTTCCAAGCGCTCCAAACCCAACCCGGATGCGTTCCGGTCCGCGCCCCGAAATGCCGCGTCTTGCCGGGCACCCGCAGCCCCTCGCGATCCTCTACGCGATGTCAGTTTAGACGCTTCGGGCCGGAAAAGTCGCGCCGCTCACGTGAAAATGGAACGAAAGTTTCTTTAGCGGTATATGAAGACGCAGAGATCCGGGAACGGATTCTGGGCCGGCATGTTTGATGCAGAACGCCCATCCTGCCCGCAAGCCGACGCATTCCATCGGATGCTCGAACCGCGCCGGAGGTTTGTTTTTCCGCTCTCGCGCCATTTAGGATTCCGGTTGTGCCTTCGCTAGACACCTCTGCGATGTACGTGCGCGGCGTGGGCCCGCGCCTGGCCGAGCTGCTTGCCGCCAAGGGCGTCCAAACCGCCGAAGACCTGCTCTATCACCTGCCCTTCCGCTACGAGGACCGTCAGAACCCACGCAGCCTGGATGAGCTGATCCCTGGCGAAGCGGCCAGCGTGATTGCGGAGGTGCGCGGATCGGCGCTAATGCGCACCCGCCGCGGACCGATCTTCGAACTGACGCTGGGACAAGGCCGCCAGGCCATGAAGTGCATCTGGTTTCACGCAGCCTATCTCGAAGGCAAATTCCACGCCGGACAAACCGTGGCGGTCTACGGCAGGATCGAGGCATCCCGGTCGACCAGCAATTTCAAAATGATTCAGCCGCAGTTCGAGGTGCTTCCCGACGCGACAGCCGATGCGGAGACGCGGCTGCTGGAAGTGGGGCGAATCACGCCGGTGTATGAGTCGCTGGGCGGCAGCCGGTTGGCCTCGCGCTGGCAGCGCAAAGTCATCTTCCACCTGTTGGAATCGATACGCGGCGCGGTGCCGGAGTGCCTGCCGCAAACCATGCTGGAGCGGTTGCAGCTCCCCCGCCGCGAAACCGCGCTGCGCGAGGTGCACTTTCCGGCCGAAGGCACTCCCCTTGGCGAGTTGCAAAGTGCATCGACTGCGGCGCACCGGCGATTGATCTTTGAGGAGTTTTTCTTTTTGGAACTGGGGCTGGAACTCAAGCGGCGGCGGATGAAGGAGCGCCAGGGCATCGGCTTCGTAGCCAACGACAAAGTGCGCCAGGCGATCCGCGAGGTGCTGCCGTTTCATCCTACTGCTGCCCAAAAACGGGCCCTGGGCGAGATCGTGGCCGATATGCGCTCGCCCGCGCCGATGCGGCGGCTCTTGCAGGGCGACGTGGGCTCGGGCAAAACCATCGTCGCCCTTCAGGCCATGATCGTGGCCATGGAGAACGGCTACCAGGCGGCGCTGATGGCGCCCACGGAGATTCTGGCGACGCAGCATTTCTTGGCAGCGCGCAAGCTGCTCGAGAAATCATCGCGCAAGCCGCGTATCGTGCTGCTCACCGGGTCGCTCGACGACGACCGCAAGCGGACCAACCGAGGGCTCATCAATCGCGGCGAGGCGAATTTGGTAATCGGGACGCACGCCCTCATCGAAGAAAAGGTGGAATTCGATCGGCTGGGCCTGGTGATCGTGGACGAGCAGCATCGATTCGGCGTATTGCAGAGATTCAAGCTGATGAAGAAGCCCAATCAGCCCGAACCCGATGTCTTGGTGATGACGGCGACTCCTATCCCGCGGACCCTGGCACTTTCGTTGTACGGCGACCTGGACGTGAGCGTGCTCGATGAGCTGCCGCCGGGGCGCATGCCCATTGTGACGCGGCGCGTCTCCGACGAGCGGGCGGAAGAGGTGTGGGATTTCGTGCGCAAGCAAGTGGCCAAGGGCCGCCAAGCCTATATCGTGTACCCGGTGATTGAGGGTGCAAGGGAGGACCAGCCGGAACTGGACTTCTCGCACGATGGGCGCTTGAACGAAACCCGCGCGTCCGCTCAAAAGTCTTCTCCAAAAGGCAAAACAGCGGAGCTGTTCCCACGCGCCACGCAGGAGGCGAGCCCAAACGCCAGATCGGGTCTGCGGTCGGCCGTCGAGATGCACCAGAAACTGCGCGCCGGGCCGCTCAGAGGGCTGCGCGTCGGGCTGCTCCATGGGCGGCTGGACGCGGACGAGAAAGAAATTGTCATGCGCCGATTCCAGCGCGGCGAGATCGACGTGCTGGTCTCGACTACGGTGATTGAAGTGGGCGTGGATGTACCCAACGCCAGCCTAATGGTGGTGGAGCACGCAGAGCGCTTCGGTTTGGCGCAACTGCACCAGCTTCGCGGGCGAGTGGGGCGCGGCAGCGCCAGAAGCTATTGCATTTTGATGACCGGCGAGCCTGTTTCCGAGCAGGGCGAGGAACGGCTCAATGCCATGGTTCGTACGCAGGATGGATTCGAGCTTGCGGAACTGGATCTCGCGATGCGCGGCCCGGGGGAGTTCTTTGGGACCCGCCAGGCGGGATTGCCGGAATTTCGCGTCGCCAATCTCATCCGCGACCGCAAACTCCTGGAGCTGGCCAAGCAGGAGGCGGCGCGATTTGTCGAAGGGCCGGGACCCGCGGTGAGCGAAGCGGAGCGGGCAATGGTGCGAACGCATCTCAAGCAGGCATGGCAGCGGAAGTATGGGTTGGTCGAGGCCGGCTGAGGCGCGCCCCTTCACAAGCCGTGCGACCGAGACCGGCGCGATCGTGCGAGCACAGCTTGACCTGCGGCGCTAGACCGGACCCAATGTCTTCAAAATGCCCAGCATTTCGAGGGGACACGTTTGAATCTCCAGGTCGATGCTGGCGATCTCCGCGCCGCAGTCCGGCTTCTGGTTGTGCGTACACTGGCAAAGCTCGGTGAAGCAGAGATGCCCGTTCTTGCTCAGTTCGACGCCTGCCGCGACCAAAACCGTGTAGACATCGACGCAAGCCTGCCGCTCGAACTCAAATAACATGGTCACCGTGCCGGTGTCGTTGGCGCCGCGGTCCAGCACCCATCCCCCGCAGCCGAGAATCGCGCCGGTCAACAACTGCACCAGCCGTGACGGCTCCACGGTGGAGATCGCCTTCATGTGGATCGCCCACGGGACCCTGATCTCCTGGCATTGGCACCTGTCCATCGCGATTTGCCTCATACGCGCTTATCGGAGGCACGCAAAACACAATAAGAGATGTTGCGGAGTCGAACGGCGCTTGACTGCCTTTGACACAACTGCACCCCCCATTGGCGCCACACGCATCGCAGCGGTAATTGGCCGCGTGCAAGCTCCTCAGCGCCGCCGGATTTGCCGTTGCGAGCCAGTCCCCGAGAATCGGACGGCAATCGCGGGAAGAACCGCTGCTATAGTTTGAAGATCGGGGCCTCTGATGATTGTCGGATCGGGGATCGACGTGGTGGAGATCGAGCGCATCCAGCAAGCCATCGATCGCTATGGACAGCGGTTTCTCAATCGCGTTTTCCTGCAGGCCGAACAGGCCTATTGCTTGCGCAAGCGGAATTGCGCCGAGAGCTTTGCCGCGCGATTTGCCGCCAAGGAGGCCGCTGCCAAGGCGCTCGGCACCGGCATCAGCTACGGCGTGAGCTGGTTGGAGATCGAAGTGGTGCGCGAGCCGAGCGGAAGGCCCACGCTGCGATTTCACGGGCGCGCCGCGGAAACTGCCCATCGCCTGGGCGTGGCTCGCGCCTGTCTTTCCCTGACTCACACTCGTCAACTGGCCGTCGCCAGCGCCGTGCTGGAAGACAGGTAAACGCTCCGCCCGTTCTGCTATCCTCAAAGCGTCGTTTGTCTCGATTCCCCAGAGGGGAGTGACGTGCCCAGCCGCAGAGAGATTCGGTGGTCGCAACTGAAAGTAGGGACCCTGGTTCTGGCCGCCATATGCATTCTGACCGTCCTCATTCTGCTCATGAACGGCACCACGGGCGGGTTCTTCGCCCACAAAATCATGCTGCGGTCCTACTTCCCCAATGCCGCCGGAATCAAGGACGGCTCGCCGGTTTCGCTGGAAGGCGTAACCATCGGCAATGTAAGCAAGATCCGTGTGGTTCCCGAGCGGAATCCCTTCCCTGTCGAAGTAACGATGCAGGTTGGCGAGTGGGCCCTACGCGATCTGCACACCGACTCGACCTCTTCGATTGGCACTGCGGGCGTGCTCGGCGACAGCTATGTCGATATCAATTCCACTCGCGCCACGGGCCCGGCGCCGCGCGATAACGCCGAGCTGAGAACTGCGGGTGCGCCCTCGATCCAGTCTGTCATCAGCAGCAGCCAAGTCTCCATTGAGGAGATCAACCAACTGATGCACAAGATCGAGACGCTGATCGACACTCTGAATACTACGCGCGGGACGCTGGGCGAGATCATTAACGATCCGGCGCTGAAAAAGAACATCGTCTCGATTGCCGCGGATTTGCAAACTGTGACTGGGGCCATCGCACAGGGCAAAGGGACGCTTGGCCAGTTGGTCAACGATAACACCCTCTATACGAAGCTGAATTCGACGGTGGACCATCTGAACGCCATCACTGCGGATTTGAATGCCGGCAAAGGTTCGGCCGGAAAGATGCTCAAAGACGAAACACTCTTCAACAACCTGAACTCCGCAGCCGAAAATATCAGCCACATAACGGCCGAGATCAACTCCGGCAATGGCGCGCTAGGCAAGTTGGCCAAGGATCCTGCCTTTGCGCAAAAGCTGGACGACGCAATTACCAATCTCGACGACGTGCTGAAGAGCGTAAACGCAGGAGAAGGAACGGCGGGACAGCTCGTGAAGAATCGCGCGCTGTACGACCACATGGATCAAGCCGCCGATCAGGCGCAGCAACTGATCAAGGGCATGCGCGAGAACCCCAAGAAGTATCTGGTCATCCGGCTGAAGCTATTCTGAGTGCCCCTTGACGGTAGGCACGGGAAGAGCGGCAGCGCTGCGAATTCGCGCAGCGCTTTTTGCGGCTGTCATCGTGGCGAATTAAGCTTTGCCGCCGCGATAGGCTTTCCAAAACTCCAGAAACGCCTTGAGCCGCACCACCTGAAAGAAATCGTCCGCGACGAGGAAGAAGACGGCTGAAGCAGCCCACACGAAGTGCAGTGCGCCCGGACCTAGCTCGTCGCTAAAGGGCAATGGCGCAGCCGAGAAGACCATTGCGAGCACAACCAGCGCCAGTTTGACGATGCCGAGGACTAGATTGACCTCGGCCAGCTTGCCGGAGAAGGCCTTGCCGAGCTTCAGCGTTTCGGCAAGAGCGGAGAAGGCCGGGCGGTCTTCGAGAATTGCAAGGACCGGCGCCATGGACACAGTCCAACCGACCAGCGCCCAGAGCGTGAAGAATCCCAGCGAAAGAAAGATCGCCCAGATTGCGAAACCGACGAGGTCCGGCTCGCCGGTTGAGGGAAGGTGCGTGGCCGCGGCCCATTGCATCGAGCGGAACCAGCATCCCGTAACAAGTGCGAACAGCAGGAGCCACGCGGCCTGCAGTACCGAGAAGTTGACCGGACGAAAAGGTGCGAACACCGTTATTCTCCGCAGCAGCCAATTGCGGCCCAGCCCGGAAATGACAATCCAGGCCAACGCAGCCCCGGGAAACAACCAGCGCAATACGGCCAGAACGTGAGGCTCGTAATAGGCGAAAACCGTCGCGATCTGGCTGGCGGCGATCCACGGGTTCTGCGTGTCGAGAGCACCGGCGCCGGAGGATTCGAGCGGATGAGCCGCGAGGATCTGCCGCACCTGCCGCGAACAGACGAGAAGGAACGGAATCCCGAAGAGCCAGCGCCAGGCGATTTCAATGGCGATCTGCGAGGGCTTGCGCAAAACGCTGCCCATGTGCTCGACGAGCAACTGGGTTCCGCGAACCGGCGCTTCTCGATGGTTTTCCGCCACGACGCGACTGTCCCGTTTCAGAGAAGGCACTACAACATCCCTGTCATTCTGAGCGGAGTCCGGCGCGGCTTTTGCGCCGGACGGAGTCGAAGAACCTGCATTCTGCGTTGCCTCTTCCATGTCGAGATGGTTCGGAGGCGCCGCGAATGTCGGCACTCACTTCACAACCAGGTTCACGGCCCTGCCTGGCGCCACAATCACCTTCCCTACGGTTTTGCCGGCAATGCGGGCTCGCACCTTGTCATCTGCCAGAGCCGCAGCTTCCATCGTCTTCGCGTCGGAGCCGGCCGGAACACGCACAACGCTCGTCAGCTTGCCGTTGATCTGCACGGGAATCTCGATCTCGTCTTCTCTGGCGAGGCCGGGATCGCTCTTGGGCCACGGCGCGCGCAGGATCGAGCCTTCTTCGCCCAACTCCTCCCAAAGTTCCGAGGCGAGGAACGGCGCGAACGGAGCTAGCAGCAGAACGAGCGTGCGCAGAATCTCACGAATTGCTTCAGGAGCAACCTCGCCTGAAGCCATTGAGCCGTCGGCATTTTGAATCAAATCGAATAGTTCTTTGATTGCCATCTCAGAGGTATTGACGGTATTAACCAATTCCATAATTGCCGCGACGGAGGTGTTGAAGTGCCAGCGCCCCTCAAAGTCTTGGGTTACCTTGGCAATGGTCTGGTGCATCTTGCGCAGGAGCTTTGATTCAGCATCCTGCAATACATTTTTGGGATCCGAGCGTAGAGTGAAACGGGCCACCTTCTCGCCTCTAGCGATTCGCACCACAGGCTTATATTTCGTCACCAGCCGCCACACGCGGCCGAGGAAGCGGCTAACGCCTGCGACGCCGTCCTCCTGCCAGTCGAGGTCGCGGTCGGGCGGGGCGGCGAAGAGCGAATACATGCGCGTAGCGTCGGCGCCGTAGCGCGCAACCATATCGTCAGGCGAAACCACATTGCCCTTCGACTTCGACATCTTGGCGCCGTCTTTGATAACCATGCCCTGCGTGAAGAGGCGGGTTGCGGGTTCGTCGTTAGCGACGAGGCCTAGGTCGCGCATCACCTTGGTCCAGAAGCGCGAATAGATCAGATGCAGGATGGCGTGCTCGACGCCGCCGATGTACTGATCGATGGGAAACCAGTACTTCACGATGGCTGAGTCGAATGGAGCGGTGGAGTTCCTGGCGTCGGTGTAGCGATAGAAGTACCAGCTCGAATCGACAAATGTATCCATCGTGTCGGTCTCGCGGCGTGCAGGGCCTCCGCACTTCGGACAGGTGACGTTGACAAACTCCGGTACTCGCGCCAAAGGCGAGCCGCCCGTCTGCGTGATCGCGACGTTCTCTGGCAGGATGACCGGGAGCTGATCTTCCGGCACGGGAACCACGCCGTCGCGTTGGCAGTGGATCATGGGGATCGGCGTGCCCCAATATCGCTGCCGGCTGACCCCCCAATCCTTCAAGCGAAAGATGACCTTTGCCTCGCCATAGCCTCCGCGCGTCGCGGCCTGCTGGAGGCGGCGCTGCGCCTCGGCGCAACTGAGGCCGCTATATTGGCCGGAGTTTACGAGCACGCCGTCTTCCGAGACGAACGGAAGCATCGTTCCGTCCTCCTCATGGACTGGCTGAATCACTTGCCGAATCTCAATACCGTATTTCGCGGCGAACTCAAAGTCGCGCTCGTCGTGCGCCGGCACACTCATGATGGCGCCGGTGCCGTAATCCATTAGGATGTAATTCGCCACCCAGATGGGAATGCGCTGGCCGTTGTACGGATTTGTGGCGAAGCGGCCGGTGGGGACACCGTGCTTCTCGATGGCGCCTACGTCGCCGGCTTCCCTTGCCTTCCTCTGTTCTTCCAAGAGCTCGGCTACGTTTGCCTTCAGGTCCGGATTGGCTGCCGCAAGCGTCGCAACCAGCGGGTGCTCGGGCGCCAGTTGCACACTGGTCGCGCCGAAAATAGTGTCGATGCGCGTGGTAAAAACGCGAATGCGCCGCTTCTCCGCTCCCTTGCTCCCTTGCTCCCTTGTTCCTTCCTCTTCCAGAAAAAAGTCCACCTCAGCCCCTTCGCTGCGTCCGATCCAGTTGCGCTGCATGACGCGCACTTTTTCAGGCCAGCCTTCGAGCTTGTCGAGACCGTCGAGCAGCTCTTGTGCGTAGGTGGTGATGCGAAAGAACCACTGTTCCAGATCGCACAGCTCGACCTTGGTGTCTTCATGTCGCCAGCAGCAGCCGTCGACGACCTGCTCGTTGGCGAGCACGGTGGCGCACTCCGGGCACCAGTTCACTTTGCTCTTTTTGCGATAGACCAGGCCCTTCTCGAACATGCGCAGAAAAAACCACTGGTTCCAGCGGTAATAGTCGGGCAAGCAGGTGGTGACTTCCGTAGACCAGTCGAAGCTGAGCCCCAGCATATCGAACTGCCGCTTCATGAAGGCGATGTTGCCCAGGGTCCACTCGCGCGGCGGGACTTTTTTCTGGAGCGCGGCGTTCTCCGCCGGCAGGCCGAATGCGTCCCAGCCCATGGGGTGCAGCACGTTGTAGCCGCGCATCCACATCTGGCGGGCCAGCACGTCGCCAATCATGTAATTGCGCACGTGCCCCACGTGCAGCACGCCGCTGGGATAGGGCAGCATCTCGAGCACGTAGTACTTGGGCTTGCTGCTCGTGGCCGGCTCGGCGGCGTAGAGCTCGGGGTCTGCCGCCCAGCGCGCACGCCATTTCTTTTCGATTGCTGCCGGGTCGTAACGAAGTTCTTTGTCGTCAGGCATTCCTTCAAGTGTAAATGGCTGAATAATCACCATGCCGGAGGCTTGAGCAAATCCGGTTCCAGTACCGGTGGACACGGAGCTTGGTCGGCGGGTCGGCTCACGATTTCATAGCCTTGTGGCGGTTGGAACATCGTCGGGTACGGTTCATATGGTTCGAAATGGTCCAGTTCCTCGGTGAATTTCTCGATTCCGGGATCATCGATGACTATCTTGACGAAGAAGAGGCCCAAACTCGGGTCCGTTGTCGTCCAGACTTCGCGCGTGTGGGTCACCTTCCTAAGCCCGCTCGACCCCTCAACGTAGATCGTCTTGATTTCACGCGATCCCCTCGCCTCGACTCCGGCAATCGTATCCTTTCCGAGATCGACATTTTTTGGCTTAGAAACCGCTTTCGGAGCGCTGGGCCTGCTCCCTATAGGTTCTTTGCTCGCACAAATTCGAGACAGCTCGTCGAGATCGAGAAGCGGTGTGATCACTACCCGATCGCCGGGGACGCTCCAGGACAGGTAATTTCGTGCGACGGAATCGAACACCAACACCTGGGTTACTGACGGCGAACGACCCGCTTCCGGCGCGGTGGCAGCTGAGATAAAAAGGCGGTGTTGTGAATCTCGTGCTCGTACTTCAGTCAGCCTTTCGACGTCTGTGCTGCCGTCTGCAAGCGTTCGCTCTCTGCTGACTTTGAATTCCGCAGTGTACGAATTCTGCTGAACCCCGCCGGTCTGTGCGAACAAAGATGCAGCAACGGCAATCGACAGCGCGACGATCACCACGCGGCCTTTCAATACGTCCATTTCTTTCGCTCGTCGCACATTCCCCCGGAAAGGCCATTCTGACCTGGATAGGCCATGAAACGCAAATTGCGCTTGCCTTTCATCGCTCGGATGGCAACTCAACGCAGCGGCAGCAACGGCTTCAACCACTTTGGAGTGGGCGGGTGGATCACGACGTCCTTCCCCTGGTCTCTGGACGCGACCAAGCGATACGGTCGCTCGAGATCGCTGTTATCGTAGACGCGAATATTGCTGAGGCCGATCAACGCGCGCTGCAGGTTCTTCATCGTTCGCGCGTAGCGCTGGACGATCTTGTCCGCGGGAACATCATGTCCGCCTTTGGAAACGCGGATGGCGACTCGCTGCTCGGAAGTCTCCGGTCCATCGATGCCGATGAAGATCAACAGGACGGTATACCCGCTTGTTTCGGCGTCCTTCAGGAATTGAAGCTTTGCGCCGACTGGATCGGAAAAGACGGTCTCGAAAATGAAGCTTTCCCGTTGCTCCGCCAGCGCCTGCCGCAACTCCTCCGCGAGATCGGCAGCCGCGTACGCATTTGCGCCGGTTTGCAGTGCCAGTTGGTCGGCGTTGATGAAAGGCAACTTCGATTGCCTGAGATAGGTGGTGTAGAAGGACGATTTTCCGGCTCCGTTGGGTCCCGCCAACGCTACGACCATCGGACGGCGGCCGAGCAGTTCGTTCACCGGTCGGCTCGCCGTGCGATTCCAGTTGGCCGCTCCGCAACGAATTCGCGATTCACAAAGCGGCCGATCGTCTCCTTCCCGTCTTCGTCTGTGCGAACTAACAACCTCTTTGCAGTCGGATGCGCGCGGTAATGGGGAAATGGCTCGCTCTCAAGAAACGACCGAAACATCTCGCGACCCTTCGGGGTATCGACGACCTCCAGAAGTTCGCCAATGGCCGGAGCCGCCGCTGTTTTCCGCAAAGTGTCAATCTGGCGGCCATCGAAAAGGCGCTCGACACAACGCCCGATCTTGGCCCAGTACTCCACCTGGCTGGCAATCGAACGCTCCCGGGCTTCGGCGGCCAGGCGCGCGTCCAAAACGAGGGCATCGGAAAGTTTTACCGGTTGGCTCATTGATATATGGTAGCAAAATGCTACCCGGCGTGCAAGTCGCCTTGCATCCTCACCAGGCTCTTGAGCGTGCGCACATTGCGCTCCTCGTCGCCGGGCTCGTCGACCGGTGTTTCGGCGATGAAGGCGCAGTGGTCGAAGCGATGATCGTTGAGCAGCCGGCGAAATGCCTCGAGCCCGATGGTTCCTTCGCCGATGTGCTGGTGGCGGTCGAGCTTGGAGCCGCGAGCGGCTTTGGCGTCGTTCGAGTGCCAGACGCGGACGGCGTCGAAGGTCACCGTGGCGGCCACCTGGTTCATGGTCTCGGCGTAGCCTTCGGCGGTCACAATATCGTAGCCCGAGACGTGCGTGTGGCAGGTGTCGAGGCAGACGGCGACCGGAGCGTGGCTGCGCAGAAGGCGGACCAGCTCGGCGACCTGCTCGAAGCTGCCGCCGAGGGAAAACTCCGCGCCCGCGGTGTTCTCGATGAGAATGTGAAACGGCGTTTCCTGCCAGGGCAGGCCGTCGATGGCCCTTTGAATGGAGTCCGCCGCAAGTTTCATGCCTTCGTCGCGCGTCATTCCCTTAAATGAGCCAGGGTGAAGAACGAGATACTCTGCGCCCAACACCAGCGCGCGCTCGATCTCGCCGCGAAAGGCGGCGATACTTTTCTGACGAATCTCCGCAGACTGGCTGCAAACGTTGACGAGATAACTGGTGTGGATGACAAGCGGGCCAACGTCGAGCTTGACGCGCAGCTCGCGCATCCGCTCGGCCTGCTTTGGGTCAACCTTTGGCGCGCGCCACATGCGCGGGCTGGAAGAAAAGATTTGCAACGTATTGACGCCGATCTCGCGGGCGCGCTCGACGGCATTGGATGCGCCGCCCCCCGTACCCAGATGCACGCCAATGCGTTTGGCCATGGGGCTAGTTTACAGGGCATTCACGATGGGGCGAGAAGTTGCAATGCGCTGACAATTCGGTGACACAATGCACTGCGCGGCGCCGGTAGGCTGACAATCGCACGGAAAGTGCGGGCTCCACTCCTTCCCAATAACCCAGAAAGCGAGGATCAAGCATATGAATCTCCCGCAGTTCGAAAACTCGAGAATCTCTCAATCCGCGCGGCATGTTGCGTTGTGTTCTTTCGCGGTTGCGGCCGTGATCCTGGCCAGCGCTTCGATCAGCTTTGGACAGCCATCGGGGTCCGATCCCGACACGGCGTTTCTGCCGGCGCAGGTGTGGGACATTTCCACTGTGCCTGCCAATGGCGATGTAAACCCGTACGGCGTCGCCTTCGTCGACGACAGTTTTCCGGTTGGATCGGGGCCGCTCGCACACGGCGACATCCTGATTTCGAACTTCAACAACTCGCAGAACCTGCAAGGCACCGGGACAACTATCGTCCACATATCGAAGGCGGGCGTCCAGTCCCTCTTCTTCCAGGGAACGGCGCCGCTCGGACTGACCACCGCTCTTGGGACGTTGCGAGCCGGATTTGTCGTCGTGGGCAACGGACCGACCAGCGACGGCACATCGGCAACGGCGACGCCCGGTTCCCTGCTGGTGATCAATAACCAAGGAAGTCTGATTCAGTCCGTCACCAGCCCGGCCATCAACTATCCATGGGATATGTCGCTCGTCGACAACGGCAGTACGGCGATTGCCTTTGTAGCAAATGCCCTCGACGGCAAAGTGAACCGCCTGGATTTTGCCGTCAGTTCCTCGGGCCTGACCCTGCTGAGCTGGCAGACGATCGCTTCCTATGCACATCAGGGAGACCCGGTGACGTTGTTCGACGCGCCGACCGGCAGCGCTTACGATGCGGCGCACGACATCCTCTACGTGGCTTCCAGCTTCGACAACGCGGTCTATGCCATCGATCATGCCGCAACACGGAAGTCGAGCGCGGGGCTGGGCGAGTTGATCTACAAGGACAACGCCCATCTGCATGGGCCGCTGGCCATGGCTTGGGCGCCGAACGGACACCTGCTGGTGAGCAACAACGATGCCATCAATTCCGATCCGAATCAGCCGAGCGAGATCGTGGAGTTCACGATCTTTGGCCAGTTCGTGAAGGAGATCTCCGTCGATCCGGCGCAGGGCGGCGCGTTCGGCCTGGCAGTGCACGCGTGCTCGTTCGGATCGATCTTCGCAGCGGTCGACGACAATACAGCATCGCTGTTCCGTTGGAAGCTGGTCGACTTCTAGGGGATTCATTCACGGGGATTCGTTCTAAGGGTTCCCCGCTCGTCGAGCCCACGCAGATTCCTCGT
>Ga0187782_10000289_pt1 | contig 32759 bp, 30 predicted proteins | sample 0715_SJ02_MP15_2_FD_132454 | JGI IMG/M metagenome (GOLD analysis project Ga0187782, IMG submission 132454) | Tropical peat soil microbial communities from peatlands in Department of Meta, Colombia - 0715_SJ02_MP15_20_MG | ecosystem: Environmental > Terrestrial > Soil > Wetlands > Peat | place... | reverse complement strand
CGAGGAGCTGTACGCGGCCCGCGGGGTCGGCGCGCACCGCTAGGGGGGTGAGTACGCCGCGCCCCCCCGCGCGCGGGGGCGCGGCGCTTGCCGGGACTGAAGACAGCAGGAAGAACGAGTCCGGGCCCTGGGGCGCGGGTTACCCACTGCCCCCGATGAGGAGTACGGGATCCGCGTGGTGCGCGCCGTGCACTCGATTGAACCAGTGGTGCGCGACGAGTTCGAGGCCCACGGCTTGTGTTGCTACGGGCTCGCCCCCGCCGCTGTTGGAGCGAACCGCGTACACTTCGGCCGACCTGCCGGTCGAGTCCGCTAAGGAACTCTACCGGGGCGACCACAGCCGCCTCGTCACGCAGATGGAGATCCGCTCCGAGCACGCGGAAACACCGGGCCTTTGCCCCGCGCGGCACTACAGCCGCGCACGACCGCTGCGTCTCATGACGTTCATCCTTGTGCTGTGACACCGGCACTGGACACCAGTCAATCGGCCACGCCCTGGTCGGCCACACAGTACGTCCTCCCGCCCTTACCGCAACCGAATTGATCCCGGCAACAGATCCGGCTGCGCCGAGTGGATCATGAACCGCGTATTTGACACGGCGAGCCCCGTCTGCAATCATTGACGAAGATCGCATTGTGCGGCAGCCACGTAGGCGGACAGGTACGCCGCGGACGTCACCGTTCTGCATGGGCCGGGTCAAGAGGGTGTAGATGTCGGGATACGTCCCCGTGCTGGTGCACCTTATTGTTGCCGTCTTGCTCGCCGGCACGGTGCTCGGGCTGCACATGATCCTCGGCCCGCGCCGCCCGAGCCTGGAGAAATCCCTGCCCTATGAATCCGGCGTGTGGCCGGTGGGGACGGCCCGCGAACGCATCCCGATCTACTACTATCTTATCGCGATGCTCTTCATTCTTTTCGACGTGGAGATCGTGTTCGTCTACCCGTGGGCGGTGCTCGTGCGTGAACTCGGGCGTTCGGGGTTGGCCGAGATGTTTGGATTTCTCGCGGTGCTCGTCCTCGGCTACCTCTACGTTCTTCGGCGAGGGGCGCTGCAATGGGACTGATCGCCTCTGAGCGGGATCTCGAACGCAACATCCTTACGACGACTGTGGACAGGCTCGTCGCGTGGGCACGCGGCAACTCCGTCTGGCCCGCGCAGTTCGGCCTGGCGTGTTGTGCGATCGAGATGATGTGCGCGGCGGATCCGCGGTTCGACATCTCGCGGTTTGGGTCCGAACTGTTCCGGGCATCTCCCCGACAATCGGACTTGATGATCGTGGCCGGGCGCGTCAGTCAGAAGATGGCGCCGGTGCTTCGCCATATCTATGACCAGATGCTCGACCCCAAGTGGGTCATCTCGATGGGGGACTGCGCGAGCACGGGCGGTCTCTACAACAACTATGCCGTGGTGCAAGGGGTCGACAAGATTGTGCCGGTGGACGTCTACGTCGCCGGATGCCCACCGCGCCCCGAAGCGCTGCTGCACGGCCTGCAACTCCTTCAGCGGAAGATCCAGCAGAGGGGCGCCGCGACGCGCGCGACCTAGGCCGGGGCGATCTGCCGTGGGCGAGACGTCGATTCTCGACCGATTAAGCCACTCCGTGCCGTGGGATCGGGTCACGGCCGCCGAGGATCGTGGCCGAGCCGTCGTCCAGGTTCCTGCCGATCTGTTGCTCGATGTCCTCAGCGCTGCACGCGACACGCTCGCGCTGGACACCTGCGTGGACGTTACGGCGTGGGATCGTCTGCCGAAGCAGCCAAGGTTCGAGGTCGTGTATCTGCTCGGCAAGGCGGGCGCCGCGGAGCGGCTGACGGTGAAGGTGTTGGCCGTGGGAGACCCACCGCGGCTGCCGAGTGCCACGGTCGTCTATCCGGGCGCGGGGTTCCCTGAGCGCGAGGTCTACGACATGTACGGCGTGGTCTTCGACGGTCACCCCGACCTCCGCCGGATATTGATGCCGGACGACTGGGAGGGGCACCCGCTGCGGAGGGACTTCTCGTTGTCTGAGGAAGCCGTGGAGTTCAAGGGGCACATTCCGAAGGTCCCGAGTCAGATCATCCCGTACTTCCCGCCGGGGAGTCCGGCGGGATCGGGCGGCAAGACGCCGCGGTGACGGGTTGGGGACGATCGAGACGTTGACGCTCAACATGGGTCCGCAGCACCCCAGTACGCACGGGGTGCTCCGGCTGGTGCTCGAGTTGGAGGGTGAGGTCGTCCTCAAGTGCACGCCTGTGATGGGATACCTCCACACGGGGATCGAGAAGGAGATGGAGACCCGCACCTACCATCAGAATGTCACGCTGGTGGACCGGATCGAGTACCTCTCCAACTACAACGAGGAAATGGCGTTCTATCAGTCCGTGGAGCGCCTGTTCGGGCTCGAGCCACCGCCGCGGGCGCGGTACATCAGGATCCTGATGAGCGAGATGAACCGGATCGCGAGCCACCTGGTGTACCTTGGCTCGGCCGCGATGGATCTGAACGTCAGCAGCGTGTTTCTGTACTGCCTTCAAGATCGCGAGAAGTTTCTGGACCTCTCCGAGATGGTTTCCGGACAGCGCATGATGCCCGGCTACTTCCGCGTCGGCGGCGTTGCCGAGGATCTCCCGGACGGGTTCATGGCCGCGGCCCGAGCGTGGCTCGACGAGGTGGCCCGCAATGTCGACGAGTACGACGGCCTGCTGACAGACAATCTGATCTGGCGGCAGCGGCTCGACAATGTGGCCCTCCTTTCTCGGGAGGACGCGATTGCGCTCGGCGGGACGGGGCCAGTGCTCCGGGGGTCCGGGGTGCCGCACGACGTCCGCAAGATCCTGCCCTACGGCGGGTACGAGGAGTTCGAGTTCGACGTCGCCGTGGAGACCGGATGCGACGCGTTCGCCCGCTACCGCGTGAGGATGGAGGAGATGCGGCAGGCCCGCCGGATCGCGCTCCAGGCGCTCGACCGGATGCCGGACGGCCCCGTGATTGTGAATGACCGCAAGGTCGCCCTGCCGCCGCGCGCGGAACTGGCGCGCAGCATGGAGGCCGTGATCCACCAATTCAAGCTGGTGAGCGAAGGGATGCACCCGCCAGCCGGGGAGACCTACGTGGCCACGGAGTCGCCGCGGGGCGAAAAGGGCTACTTCGTCGTGAGCGACGGGAGCAACAAGCCCGTGCGCGTGCACGTCCGCGCGCCGTCGTTCTACAATCTCCAGACGCTGCCAGCGATGGTCGAGGGGCGGCCGCTGGCCGACATCGTCGTGGCGATCGCCAGCATTGACATCGTGCTGGGTGATGTCGACCGATGACCGCGCGTGTGCTGTCGGACGCGACGCTTGGGGAGATCGCGCGGCTGCGTGGGCTGTATCCCCGCGCCCAATCGGCCCTCCTGCCAGCGCTTCACGCGGCGCAGGATCAGGTCGGATACCTCAGCTCCGAGGCGATGGAGGACGTGGCCGACGCCCTTGACCTGTCCGCGACCGAGGTGGCCTCCGTCGCCAGCTACTATTCGATGTTCTTCACGGAGCCGGTGGGCCGCCACAAGGTTCGCGTGTGCACCAACGTCTCGTGCTACCTCAACGGGGCCGAGCAGGTGCTGCACCACGTCTGCGAGCGTCTCGGGGTCTCGCCCGGGCAGACGACCCCGGATGGGCGGGTGCTCGTCGAAGCGGTCGAGTGCCTGGGCGCGTGTGAGGAGGCCCCGGTGCTGCTCGCCGACGCGACCCGGCATCCTCGCGTGACTGCCGCGGTGATCGACGAGTTGCTCAAGGAGCTGCGCTGAGCATGCCGGAGCCGCTGCTCCTGAAGTACGTGGGCCGGCCCGGCCGCGAGGCGATCGAAGAGTACCTCGCCACCGGCGGGTATGAGGCCGCGACCCGTGCGCTCAGGGAGTTCACGCCCGACGAGCTTGTGGCGATGGTCGAGGCGTCCGGTTTGCGCGGCCGCGGCGGCGCGGGATTCCCGGCCGGGCGCAAGTGGCGGCTGACCCCGAAACGCGAGGGCGACGTGCGCTACCTGGTCGTCAACGCCGACGAAGGCGAACCCGGGACCTTCAAAGACCGCTGGCTGATCGAAGGCGATCCGCACCAGATCCTCGAAGGCGTGCTCATCACCGCGTATGCGAACCAGGTGCATCGGGCTTTCATCTATATGCGTGGCGAGATGTTCGTCGGCCACGAGCGGATGAGCCGGGCACTCGACGGCGCCTACGCCCGGGGGTTCTTCGGCAAGAATATTCTCGGCACCGGATTCGATCTGGACGTCGTCATCCACCGCGGCGCAGGTTCCTACGAATGCGGCGAGGAGACGGCGCTGCTTGAAAGTTTGGAAGGGCGCCGGGGAGAGCCGCGGGTCAAGCCACCGTACTACCCGGCGGTGCAGGGCTTGTACGGCCGGCCAACCGTGCTCAACAACGCGGAGACCATCGCCCACATTCCCCACATCGTGCGATTGGGGGTCGACGGCTACAAGGCCTACGGGCCGCCGATTCTCTATTCGGTCTCGGGGCACGTGGTCCGGCCCGGCGTGAAGGAACTCCCGATCGGGACGCCGCTCAGGGAGATCATCTTTGAACACGCGGGCGGACTCCGCCCCGGCCGGAAGTTCAAGGCGGTATTCCCAGGAGGATCGTCGGCGGCAATTCTGACCGCGGACCACCTCGATACCCCGGCGGACTTCGACTCGCTCGCCAAGCTTGGATCCATGCTCGGCTCGAGCGCGATCATCGTCATGGACGATACCACCTGCATCCCCGCCGTGATCCGCCGGACGATCGAGTTTTACCGTGACGAGTCCTGCGGCAAATGCACTCCGTGCCGCGAGGGGACCGTCTGGCTCAGCCAGATCCTCGACCGCGTTCTCGACGGGCACGGCCGCATGGAAGACCTGGAGCTGATGGACGGCATTGCGCAGCAGATGACGGGCATCTGCCTGTGCGCGCTCGGCGAGAGCGTGCCGCCGGCTCTTCGGGCATCGCTCAAGTATTTCCGGGACGAATACATCCATCACATCAAGACCGGAACGTGCGACATCGTCTCCGAGCCGGTCGCCGCCGGCGGGTCGGTGTGATGGCCGAAGGGGAGCCGAGCCGATGAGCAGTGCACCTCCGGTGACGACCGTCCGCCTGACGATCGATGGGAAGGAGATCGCCGTACCGAAGGGGACCACAATCTACACCGCGGCGACGCACGCCGGGATCGACATCCCCACATTCTGCTACCACGATCGCATGGAACCGCTTGGGGCATGCCGGGTATGCCTGGTCGAAGTCGAGAAGATGCCCAAGCTCGTCACGTCCTGCACGCAGGAGGCGGGGGACGGCATGGTCGTGTACACCGTGTCCGAGAAGGCCAAGGCCGGGCAGCACGCCATTCTCGAGTTTCTGTTGATCAACCATCCGCTCGACTGCCCGATCTGTGACAAGGGCGGGGAGTGTCCGCTCCAGGACAACACGCTCAAGTTCGGACCGGGACAGAGCCGGTTCGTGGAGGTCAAGCGGACGTATCGCAAGCACCTTCGGATGGGCCCTACGCTCGTGCTCGATCGTGAGCGGTGTATCCTGTGCTGGCGGTGCGTTCGGTTCGGGGAGATTGTTGCGGGCGACGATGCACTGCAGGGCTTTGAGCGGGGGTACCACAACCAGATCGCGACGCCCCGGATGGCGCCTGTAGAGAGCAAGTTCATCGGCAACACGATCGAGATCTGCCCGGTCGGCGCCCTGACGAGCGCGACGTACCGGTTCCGGTCGCGGCCGTGGGACAACCGCGCGGTCGAGAGCATCTGCCCTCATTGCGGGTGCGGCTGCGCCACGACGCTCAACGTCCGCGGCAACGATCTCGACCGGACCCGGTCCCGGGAACACCGAGAGGTCAACGACGTCTGGCTGTGTGACAAGGGATTCTTCGGATACGAGTTCGTCCAGAGCCCGGACCGCCTCACGACGCCGCTGGTGCGCGCGGACGGCGTGTTGCGTGAAGCGACATGGGCGGAGGCGCTCGATCGCGTCGCCGGAGCGGTAGGCGGAACGCCCTCGGACGCGATTGGGGTGCTCGGCGGCGCGCGCTCTACGAACGAGGACAACTACCTCCTCCTCCGCCTGTTCCGGGGCATCATCGGCACCAATTCCATCGACTTCCGTACGGAGACCGCCCACCCCATGCCGGGTACCTGGGCCGCCTGGGGACTCCCGTGTTCGATCGCGGAGGTAGAGACGGCGGACACGATCGTGCTCGTCGGATGCGATCTCACGGAGGAGTATCCGATCGTCTGGCTGCGCGTGAAGAAAGCGGTGGATCGAGGCGCGCGGCTTGTGGTTCTGAGCGCCTGGGAGCTTGAGATCGCACGGTGGGCGACCCACGGACTGACGCATCGGGCGGGGACGGAGCAGGTGCTGCTGGGGGCGCTGGCGGGGCGTCACGACGTCGCCGGGGCGGCCGCGGCTTCCGAGGCTCCGGCCGACCGGCTCCGTGACGCCGCACGGGCGCTGGCCCAAGCGACCCGGCCACTGGTGTTGTTAGGCCGCGCCGCCCTGGAGCGTCCGGACGCACCGGGGGTGCTCGCAGCGGTTCAGGCCCTCCGCGCTGCGTTCCCGGCGACCAGGGTCGGACTGCTCCGCGGTCGCGCCAACAGTGGGGGAGCGCAGATCCTCGGGTTGGTGCCGGACATGCTCCCCGGATACCGCTCGATCGCCGATCCGGACGCACGTGCGGCGGTCGAGACCGTTTGGGGCCGACCGGTGCCCCGTATCCCCGGCCGGACCACTCGGGGTATGCTCGAGGCCGCCCGGAGCGGCGATCTCGGGCTCCTCTATGTCGTAGGTGCGGACCCGGCCACGGACTACCCGGATGTGCGCGCCTGGCAGGAGGCGCGGCGCGGCGTCGGCGTGCTGGTCGTTCACGACTTGTTCCTGACCCGAACCGCCGCGGCCGCGGACGTCGTCCTCCCCGTCCTCGCGTATGCAGAGAAGACGGGCACCGTCGGCAATATCGAGGGGCGGGTGCAACGCCAGGATGCCGCGGTGCGGGGCCCCGGCATCGCGCGCTCCGACGGCGAGATCTTCTCCGCGATCGCGGAGCGGCTCGGAGCCGAGCTCGCGTTTGCATCGTGGGAAGGCGTGTTCGCGGAGATCGCCAGACTGGTGCCGGGGTGGAAGGAGAACGCTCGTGTGGCACCGCCGGAGCTGGCGCCCGAGCTGGCGGGGACGGCCGCGAGTGGGGCATCGCCCGCGGCTCGCGCGACCAACGGCGCGTTCACGCTCGTGGTGGGGACCCGCCTCTATGATCGCGGGACGATGGCGGTGCGGTGTCCGGGGATTCGCGGCCAGGCAGGCGCGCCGTTCGTCGGGCTGCACCCCGACGACGCGGGCAGGCTGGGGCTTGGGGAGGGAATGATGTGCGACGTCAGATCGCCGCACGCGGCTCTCCGGCTGCCGGTGCGGCTCCTCCCTGGACTCCATCCCGGGCATGCCTATGTGCCGCGCGGTTACGACAGCGCACCGGCCTCGGTGCTCCAGGACGAGCGCGGTCCTGTGATGGTCACGCTGCACCTGGTCGGAGGCGGCGCGTGAGCAGTTGTATCGGGCTCGTTCAGCTTGCTTCTGGGCCGCCCATGCCTACGGCGTCGCCCGTACTGAGCCCCCGGCGAAAACCGCCGCGGGCCAGAATCGCGATGCCCCAGAGCGACTACGCCGGGGGTCTTGACGCGAACCAGCGGCGGGGAGCGGCCGGATGGTGCTGACCCTGCTGATCGACGTGGTGCGAAGCCTCGTCTTCCTCGTGGGCGTCTTGACGGGGTTTGCCTACGTGACGCTGCTGGAGCGGCGGCTGCTCGCGAAGTTCCAGTTGCGGGTCGGTCCGAACCGCGTGGGGCCGCTCGGGCTCCTGCAGCCCATCGCCGACGGCATCAAGCTGATCTTCAAGGAGAACTTCATCCCGGCGGACGCGGATCGGCTGGTCTATCAGATTGCTCCGATGATCTCGGCGGTGGCCGCACTGTTCGTGTACGCGGTCATTCCAGTTGCGCCGCCGATCCACCTGTTCGGCCGGGAGATCGCGCTCTATGTCGCCGACGTGAACGTCGCGATACTGCTCGTGCTCGGCGCGAGCAGCGTCGGCGTGTACGGGATCATCCTCGGCGGGTGGTCATCCAACAACAAGTACGCGATTCTGGGCGGGCTGCGCTCGAGCGCGCAGGTGATCTCATACGAATTGGCGCTCGGCCTCGCCGTGCTCGGGGTCGTGCTCGTCGCCAACTCGCTCCGCTTGACGGACATCGTCCGCGCGCAGTCGCACCTCTGGTTCGTGGTCCAGCAGCCGCTGGCGTTCGTCGTCTTCATGATCGCCGCGTTTGCGGAGACCAACCGCGCCCCGTTTGACCTGCCGGAGTCCGAGCAGGAGTTGGTCGCGGGGTTCCAGACAGAGTACGGCGGATTCAAGTTCGCAATGTTCTATCTGGCCGAGTATATCGGCATCATCACCATGGGCGCGCTCGTCGCGACGTTGTTCCTCGGTGGATGGCAGGGTCCGTGGCTGCCTCCGATCCTGTGGTTTCTGATCAAGGTGTTCGCGGTCGTCTGCTTCTTCATCCTCGTGCGCGCCACGTTGCCGCGGCTGCGCTATGATCAGCTGATGAGGTTCGGATGGAAGGTGCTGATCCCGCTCGGCATCGCAAACCTTGCCGTAACGGCAGCGCTGATCGTGTGGTGGGGAGGACGGTGACCGCTTTGGCGCGTCTGTGCCTACGGCGTGAACCGGAACGTGCGCGAGGGCAGGCGGCACCCCGCCGTCGGGCAGAGGACCCGTCTGGCGCCGTGCCGTATGCCGCGGGACAGAGCACGTGTCGACTGGATGCGACGCTGGCGGACGACGTGGCCCGCAGACGCCCTGGTGCGCTTGCGCGGGGGCCACGATGCGGTCGGGAGTGGCATTGAAATGGTCGCAACTGTGAGCCGGCGTCTCCGGCAGGCGTGGAAGATGGTTGCGGGGCTGGGTGTCATCGGCCAGAAGATGTTTCTCCGGCCTGTGACGACGCGCTACCCCGAGCAGAAGACGAAGGTCCAGCCGCGGTTCAAGGGGCGGCACTACCTCACGCTGTTCGCGGACGGGATGGAAAGATGCGTCGGGTGCGAGCTGTGCGTGATTGTGTGCCCGAGCCAGGCGATCTACGTCAAGGCCGCGGAGAACGACCCGTTGCAGCCCCATTCGAAAGGAGAGCGGTACGCGGAGGACTTTCAGATCAACATGCTCCGCTGCATCTTCTGTGGACTGTGCGAGGAAGCGTGCCCGACCGGGGCGATCGTCCTCGGGCACGAATACGAGCTGGCCGGATACACGCGGGGCGAGCTCATCTATACGAAGGATCGTCTGCAAGAACAGTACCCCGGCGCATCCGGCCGGGACCCGCATCGAGAGGTGTGAGGGAGGTCGCCAATGCCCGGCACGCGTCGGACCCCGGGCAAGAGGATGGAGGCGCCCTAAGGTGGAGGCGGTTTTGTTCGCGATCACTGCGGTGCTCGGCGTGGCCGGCGGCATCGGCGTCATCGCGGCGCGCGAGCCGGTGCACAGCGCGCTCGGGCTCCTTCTCGCGCTGCTGAGCCTGGCCGTGGACTACCTTTTGCTCGATGCCCAATTCATCGCCGTGCTGCAAGTCATCGTCTACGCGGGGGCGATCGTCGTCCTGTTCGTTTTCATCATCATGCTTCTGCGGGCGACCGGGGAAGCGCCGCGGGACCGCTCCATCGTGTCCCCCGGCGTGGCAGGTGTGCTGGGGACGGTGCTGGCCGCGGCGCTGCTCGTCGCTGCGGTCACCGCGCGCAGCCCCATGGTGCCAGTTGATCCGGCGTACGGGACCGTCCAGCACGTCGGGCGCGCGCTGTTTCGTGCGTACGCGCTCCCGTTTGAGGCGGCGTCGATTGCGCTCGTGGTCGGGATGATCGGAGCGGTCGCGTTGGGAAAGCGCGCGCAGATCGTTGTGGCCGCCCCGTCCCGCACAGGGACGGCCGCCTCGGCGCAGCAGCCGGCGGCGCGGAGCGTGGCCGCCGGGACGGCCGGGGAGCCGCGGTCATGAGCGTGGCCCCGCCGCTCTATCTGGCCCTGAGCGCGGTGTTGTTCACGCTCGGGACGGTCGGCGTGCTCGTGCGCCGGTCGGCCCTGATCGTGTTCATGTCGGTGGAGTTGATGCTCAACGCCGTCAACCTGACCTTGGTGACGTTCGCGCGGGTGCACGGCGGCGTGGACGGCCAGGTCCTGGTGTTTTTCGTACTCGTCGTCGCCGCGGCCGAGGTGGTGATCGGTCTCGCGATCATCGTCAATATCTTTCGCGCGCGGGACACCGTGGATGTCGACGACGTCGATCTCATGCGAGGGTAGCCGATGACCTACGTCGTGTGGATCCCGCTGCTCCCCTTGCTCGGCTGGGTCGCCATTGGCCTCGCCGGGGGCCGCTGGGGCCGCCGGGTCGTTGCGGTCGTGGCGTGCGGAACGGTCGTGGCGGCCTTTGCCGTGGGGCTCGCGCTGTTCTCTTCCCTCTCGGCCCTCCCGCCCGGCGCACGGCACGTCGAGGTGGACTTGTACCGGTGGATCGCGGCGGGCCCGATTGCGGTGCCGCTCCGGCTCCTCGTCGATCCGCTGTCGGTCGTGATGGTGCTCGTGGTCAGTGGCGTGGGCGCGCTGATCCACATTTACTCCGTCGGGTACATGGCGGACGACGAGGGGTTCGCACGGTACTTCGCCTACCTGAACCTGTTCATGGCCTCGATGCTCACGCTCGTGCTCGCCGGCAATCTCGTCGTGATGTTCATCGGGTGGGAGGGCGTAGGACTCTGCAGCTACCTTCTGATTGCGTTCTGGTTTTCGCGGCCCCTTGCCGCGGCGGCCGGGGTGAAAGCGTTTCTGGTGACGCGCCTCGGTGACGTGGGCTTCCTGCTCGGCATCTTTCTCGCGTTCGGGGTGTTCGGCACCACGGACTTCGGCGTGATGACGCGTGATGCCGCGTCCCACCTGCCGCTGGGGGGTGCGGCGGCCACCGCGCTGTGTCTCTTGCTGTTCCTCGGGGCGATCGGCAAATCGGCGCAGCTCCCACTCTACTTCTGGCTGCCCGACGCGATGGAAGGCCCGACGCCGGTGAGCGCGTTGATCCACGCCGCGACGATGGTCACCGCCGGCGTGTTCATGATCGTTCGAATGCACGCGGTGTACCTGCGCGCTCCCCTCGCGATGGATGTCGTGGCGGTCGTGGGGGCCGTCACCGCGATCTTTGCCGCGGCCTCGGCCCTGGTCGAGCCGGACCTGAAGCGGGTGCTCGCGTATTCGACGATCAGTCAGCTCGGCTACATGTTCCTCGCGGTCGGGGTCGGGGCATGGGGCGCGGGGATCTTTCATTTGACGTCGCACGCGTTTTTCAAGGCGTTGCTGTTCCTTGCGGCGGGCAGTGTGATGCATGCGCTCGGGGGGACGACCGACATGCGGCAGATGGGGGGCCTCGCGACGCCGCTTCCATTCACCGCGGCGACGTTTGGGATCGGTGCCCTGGCGCTGGCCGGTCTCCCGCCGTTCACCGGGTTCTTCAGCAAGGATCAGATTCTCTCCGCGGCGTTCCACCATGGCGATTGGATACTCTGGATCGTGGGGCTCGTGGCCGCCGGGCTGACCGCGGTCTACATCGTCCGCGCGTTCGTCCTGACGTTCCTCGGGCCCGCGCGGAGCGTCGCCGGCGGTGCCCACGGTGCGCCGGAACCGCATGAGGCGCCGGCGGTCATGAGGATACCGATCGAGGCGCTCGCGGTGTTGACAATCCTTGGCGGTGCACTCGGCCTGTCGTTCACCCAGCCCGGCGCGCTCGCGCAGTTCCTCGCCCCCGTGGTGGGGGCGAGCGGGACCGAACCCGTCGGGGCGGGGGCCGGGAGCGAGGGCATGCTGGTTTCCACGAGCATCGCCGTGGCGCTCGCGGGCGTCATCGTGTCGTGGTTGATCTATCGCACGGGCACGCTGCGGGGTCGCTCTGCGGTGGTTCGGGCCGTGCTGGCACACCAGTTCTACGTCGAGGATATCTTCAACGCCGTCGTCGCGCTGCCCGCGCGTGGCCTCGCGCGAGCGTTCGATCTGTTCGACCGCGAGGGCGTCGACGGCATCGTGATGTGGATCGGCCGCACCGTCGGGAGAGGTGGCGACGGGCTCCGCCGGGTTCAGAGTGGATACCTCCGTCAGTACGCCGCGCTGGCGCTGCTCGGGGTCGTCATCCTTCTCGCGTACTGGGTGTCGCGATGACACCGGGACTCCTCACGCTGCTCATCGCGATCCCGCTGTGCGGCGCCGCTGCGGTCGCCGCCGTCGACACGCGCTCGGAGCGTGGTCTGCGAGCGGTGGGGTTCGGGGCGATGCTCCTGGTGTTTCTCATCGCGGCGTGGGTTTGGCTACGGTTCGTTCCGGGCGTCGCAGGACTGCAGTTCGAAGAACGGGTGCCCTGGGTGCCGGGCATGGGGATGACCTATCACCTCGGGGTGGACGGTCTCTCCGTGAGCCTCGTCGCCCTCGTGTCGTTCCTCTTCCCGATCGCGCTCGCCGCGTCGGGCGAGCAGGTCCAGGATCGCGTGAAACCGTTCGTGATCACCCTGCTGCTCCTTGAGGCCGGCCTGCTCGGGACGTTTCTTGCCCAGGATCTGGTGCTGTTCTACGTGTTCTGGGAGGCAATGCTCATCCCCATGTACTTCCTTATTGCGCTGTGGGGCGGTCCGGGGCGGGGGCCGGCGGCGATCAAGTTCTTCATATATACTATGGCCGGCAGCGTGCTGATGCTGCTTGCGATCATCGCGCTATACCTGGCCTCCGGACGTCTGCCCGGGGGACCCACATTCGACCTCCCGTCGCTGCTTGCGCACCCCCTCGGTCTCGCAGGCAGTGTAGAGACCCTGTTGTTCCTGGGATTCGCCGTCGCATTCGCGATCAAGATGCCGGTATGGCCGCTCCACACTTGGCTCCCGGATGCGTACGCCGCCTCACCACCGGTCGTGACCGTGCTCCTGGCGGGATTGATGGCCAAAGCGGGGGCCTACGGTCTGTTGCGGTTCTGCCTGCCGCTGTTCCCGGACGCATCGCGTTCGTTCGGGCCGCTCCTGTCCGGCCTGGCTGTGGTGGGCATCCTGTACGGCGGGGCGATCGCGTGGACGCAGCGAGACATGCGCCGCCTGCTGGCGTACGGTAGCATGAGCCACATGGGGTTCATCCTCCTCGGGATCTTCGCGCTCGATACGACGGCGCTGCAGGGGAGCCTCATCCAGATGATCAACCACGGGATCAGCACCGGCGCGCTCTTCATCCTGGCAGGGCTGCTCCTGGACCGGACCGGCCGGGCGCGCACTGAGGAGTACGGCGGGATCGCGGCGGTCGTCCCGGCGCTTAGCGCGGTCACATTGATCGTGGTGCTCTCGTCGCTTGCATTGCCGGCGACCAATGGATTCATTGGAGAGTTTCTCATCCTGTTGGGTACCTTCCAGACGCGGCCGGCCGCCGCTGTTGTTGCAACTTTCGGCGTCGTGGTCGCGGTGGCGTACCTGCTCGGGTTCGTCGGCCGCGTGTTCCACGGGCCGGTACGTGAGGAGTTGCGTGGGCTGCCCGATCTTCGGCCGCGCGAGTACGCGTTGTTAGTGCCGCTCGTCCTCGTCATTTTCTGGACCGGGCTCTATCCGCAACCGCTGCTCGACCGAAGCGCGTCCACCGTCAACGCCGTGCTCGGCCGCGTGTCGGGCGCCGCGGCGTCGTTCGCGTCGCCACCTCCCCGGTCATCACCTTGGGGCGTCCGCGAGGCAGGTCGGACCGATTCGGCGTATCCGTCCTCGCCACCCTCGACGTATTCACCTCGGGGCCTCGCAGTTCTGGCCGACGGCGGTTTGGGTCCACGCCCTGGGCTCAGTGCTGGCCACGCCGTAGGCACGGGCCCAGAGGCGGATTCTGCAGGTTCGAAACAGCCGGCTGAACGGCTTGCCCGGGGCACGCGGGGAGTGGGGCGGTAGACATGTCCTGGACCGATGTTGCGGCTGCGTCCCCGGAACTTGCACTGACCGTGACAGCCTTTCTCGTGCTGCTCTACGACGCCTGGGTGACGGGACCGGCACTCGAGGCGCCGCGCGGGTGGGGCGCGGCGTGGGTATCGCTCGCCGGCGTCTGTGCGGCCTTCGCGCTCAACGCGTCTCCGCCCGCCGCACCGGTCGCGTTCGGCGGGATGTACGTGCGCGACCATCTGACACAGGCGATCACGCTCGCGGCGCTCGCGGCGACGGGGCTTACCGTGCTGCTCTCGCCGGGCTACCTGCGCCGGTTCAGACTGCCGGCCGGCGAGTACTACGCGCTCTTGCTGTTCAGCGCGGTCGGTGCGATCCTCATGGGGGCAGCCCGCAACCTCGTGGTGCTGTTCCTCGGCCTCGAGATCTTGAGCTTTCCGCTCTACACGCTCTCGGCGCTGGCAATCCGCAGCCGGCGGTCGCAGGAAGCGGGGCTCAAGTACCTGCTGCTCGGCGCCTTTGGCACTGCGTTCTTCGTGTACGGGATCGCGCTGATGTATGGCGCGACCGGCACGCTGGATCTATCGCAGCTTGCGCAGGCGCCTTCGACGCCTCTGCTGGGCGTCGGGATCGGACTGCTCACCATCGGGCTCGGATTCGAGGCGGCTCTGGTGCCGTTCCACGCGTGGGCTCCGGACGTCTACGAGGGCGCGCCGCTTCCGGTCACGGCATTCATGTCGGTGGTGGCCAAGGTCGGGGCGTTCGCCGGGTTCCTGCGCGTCTTCCCGCTCGCGCTGCCGGCGCTCGCGAACGAATGGAGCGCCATGTTCGTCGTGGTATCGATTGCCACGATGATCTGGGGAAACCTCGCCGCGCTGTTCCAGACGAACCTGAAGCGGCTGCTCGCCTACTCGAGTATCGCCCACGCGGGATACATGTTGATCGGGGTTGCATCGCCAGGGCCCGCAGGAACACTGGGCGTGCTCTACTATCTGGTCGTGTATGCCGTCATGAACCTGGGCGCATTCGGCGTGCTCCTGCTGCTCGAGCGGCGCGGGGAGGAGGCCGACGATATCGAGGATCTGGGCGGCCTGTGGGGCCGCGCTCCGTGGGCGGCGGGGATACTCGCGTTGTGCATGGTCTCGCTCGCGGGATTGCCGCCGACGGGCGGGTTCATTGCGAAGCTGTATCTTTTCCGCGCGGCGCTCGAGGACGGGCACACGACGCTGGCGATCGTGGCGGTGCTGACCAGCGTGGTGTCGGTCTACTACTACCTTCGGGTCGCCGTGGCCGCGTTCAGCGGCAGGGCGCCCGACGCGGTCGCGGCGGGGCGGAACGCGGCGGTCGGGGTCGCCCTCGCGCTGGCCGCCGCCGGTGTGCTCTGGTTCGGGATCCTGCCGTCCTCGCTGACAGCGTTTATGCAGCAGGCCGTCCAGGCTCTGAAGTAGCCGGCCGGGCGCGTGGGATCTGGCGACGAGTTCGACGCGATCGTAGTCGGGGCGGGGCCCGGTGGTGTCTCGGCCGCGCTGACCATGGCCCGGGCCGGCCTCAACGTGGTTCTGTTCGAGCGGGCCGAGCGTCCCGGCCAGAAGAACGTGATGGGCGGCGTCATGTACGGGCGCATGCTTGCCGACGTCGCGCCCGATACCTGGCGGGACGCACCCATCGAGCGGGTCGTCGTCGACGAGCGCGTTTGGCTGACGACCCCCGACACCGCGGTCAGCCTCGGGTACAAGCACGTTCCGCACGCGGATTTCTCCGCACCCCCCAACGCGTTCACGGTGCTGCGCGTGCCGTTTGACGCCTGGTTCGCGTCCCAGGCCGAGACCGCGGGTGCGCTGCTCGTCCCCGGGACGACCGTCGAGGACGTCATCGTCGAGCAAGGGCGCGTCGTCGGCGTGCGCACGGGCCGGGCGGACGGTGATCTTCGTGCGCCGCTCGTGGTGATCGCGGACGGGGCAAACTCCTTGCTCGTGCAGAGGGCGGGGCTGTCGCGGCCGCTCGAGCCGCGTGAGATGGCGCTTGTCGTCAAGGAAATCGTGGCGCTGCCGGCGGGGACGATCGAGGACCGGTTCAACCTGGAACCGGGCCGCGGCGCGACCGTCGAAGTCTACGGCTCGATCACGCGCGGGATGGCCGGATATGGATTCATCTATACCAACAAGGAGTCGCTGTCCGTCGGAATCGGGGCCTTGATCCTGCATTTCATGAAGACGCGTATTACGCCCTGGGACCTGCTCGAGGGACTCAAGACGCACCCGCTGGTGGCCCCCCTGTTGAGGGGCGGCGAGGTGCTCGAGTACCTGGCACATGCGATTCCCGAGGGTGGGGTTCGTGCGATGCCCCGGCTCTACGGCGACGGGGTGCTCGTCGTGGGGGACGCCGCGATGATGGTCAACAACCTGCACCGGGAGGGGAGCAATCTCGCGATGGCGGCCGGCCGGATGGCGGGGGAGACGGCAATCCGGGCCAAGCGGGCGGGCGACTGGTCAGCGCGCACGCTCTCTGTGTATCAAGACCTGCTCGAGGCGTCGTTTGTGCTCAAGGATCTCCGCAAGTACGAGCGTCTGCCCGATCTTGCCGAGCACCACCCAGATCTGCTCCAGATCTATCCGGCCCTGCTCAGCGAGGCGATCCACGAGATGCTCACGGTGGACGGCGTCTCCAAACGCGAGAAGCAGCGTAGGATCCTGCGGCGCGTGCTGGCCCAGCGCCCGTGGTGGAGAATCCTCAAAGACGCGGTAGACGGATGGAGGGCACTGCGTTGAAGATCGAGGAGAAGCTGTACACTCTCCACTGGAAGCACGACAAGCAGAGCCACATCAAGATCGTCCGCGCCAACGTGTGCTTGGACCGGTGCGGGGGCGAGTGGCGGCATCCCTGCACGACGTTTTGTCCGGCGAACGTGTACGAGTGGGACGGCGAGAAGATCGCCGTTTCCTATGAGAACTGCGTCGAATGTACGAGTTGTCTGTTGGGGTGTCCTTACCGGAACATCGATTGGAAACCACCCCGGGGCGGCTTCGGCATCGAGTGGCAACATGGTTGAGGACTGAAGCAACGGGGACGCAGCGGCAGCTGGCGGAGCGACTGGGGGGCCGTATGTCGGACGCGCACGCTCAGCAGCAGAGGCTCGCAGGCAAAGTGGCGTTGGTAACGGGCGCCAGCAGCGGCGTCGGGCTGGCGACTGCTCGTCTATTCGTTCGCGAAGGGGCCGTCGTGCATGGGATCGCACGGCGCGAACGGGAGATGCTGGCCGGATACGACGACGCGCTCGTGGCAGCGGGCCGAATCGTGGCGCATGCCGCGGACATCTCCCGGGCCACGGACGTGGGCGCGGCGGTCGCCGCGGCCGCCGGAACGGGGCCGCTCGACCTCCTGGTGCTTGCCGCTGGCCTCAACACCCCGAAACGCGCCTTCGACGTGCTCACGCCCGAGGCATGGGACCGGTTGATCGGCGTGAATCTGAGCGGCGCCTACTACGTGCTCCACGCGGCGCGGTCCCGCTTGAGTCCCGGAGCGACCGTGATCTTCGTCGCGAGCGTCTCCGGGAGGTGGCCTGATCTATCAGGGGCCGCCTATCAGGCAGCAAAGGCGGGGGTGGTGGCGCTGGCGAGGGCGGCCGGCTACGAACGCGGAGCGGATCGGGTCCGTTACTCGGTCATCCTCCCCGGCCTCATCGACACGCCCATGCTCAAGCAGCGACCGGTACCGGTGCCGCGGGACGTGCTCGAACGGGCGCTGCGCGCCGAGGACGTCGCGTCGGCGTGCCTGTTTCTGGCGACCCTCCCCGCGCACGTCGTGATTCCGGACCTCGTGATGCTGCCCGTGGAGCTCCAAGCGATCGGCCGCACGTGACGGGGGCGGGGCGGTGACGCCCCCGCGCCCATCTTTGTTGGCACCTCGGCCGGCGCACGGGTGCGTCGCTCGCCCGCCGCGACGGAGATGTCGCGGATCTCTCCCGCGCACGATCCGAAGCGGGGTCGTGGCTCCGATCCGGCCTTCGCCGAGGAATCCCCACAGGTCGTCCCCACGGCGTACAACCTGACCGTCGAGGGCCACGACGGGGTACGCACAGCGGGTTTCGAACTGCGGTGATGACGGCGGCGAAGCGCCAGGCTCGACAACGCCGAGCGTAGCGCCGATCGGCGCGCCTCACGTCGCCCGCAACCTCATACCGCGTAGACGGGGCGGTACGCGCGCGAGTGGATCAATGCTGCGATATCTTTAGGCCGCTCGACACGCGCCAGGTTCTTGTCGAAGATATGTCCGGCGACCCGCGTCGCGACATGCAGCGAGGCGGCGAAGATCCTGCTCTGCGGCGGATAGATGAGCCCCGTGGCCAGGTTCGCCTCCGTCACCTGCTCCGCGACGGCTCTCGCGGCCACGATGAACATCTCGTCGGTGATGCGCGTGGCTTCGGTCGCGAAGACGGCCATGCCCATGGCGGGGAAGATGTAGACGTTGTTGCCCTGACCCGGCACCAGGGTCTTGCCAGCGATCTCGACCGGCGGGAACGGACTGCCGCTGGCGAAAATCGCCCGGCCATCGGACCAGCGATAGGCTTCTTCGGCGGTGCACTCCGATCGCGATGTCGGATTGGAGTACGGGAAGATGATCGGCCGTTCGTTGATCTCCGCCATGGCCTCGATCACCGGCCGGTTGAACAGTTTGGGGACGGTGCTGACACCAATGATCCCAGTCGGCCGGAGCGCCTTCACCGCCTCGACGAAGCTCGCGATCGGTGCCCGGTCCAGCGCGAAGGGTTTCTGAAACGCTGTGAGGTCGGTGCGCGAGGTCACCAGCAGGCCGTTGATGTCGAAGAGCGCATTGCGGGCCCGCGCTTCCGCGATGCTCGTGCCCTCCAACGCCATCGCCTGGCTGATCAACTCGGCGATGCCGGTCGCCGCCGATCCGCCGCCCAGAAAGAGGAACCGCTGCTCGGCGAGCGGCCGCCCCGAGATACGGAGGGCGCCATAGATCCCGGCCATGGCGACGGCCGCGGTGCCCTGTATGTCGTCGTTGAATGTGCAGACCCTGTCGCGGTAGCGCGCCAGGATCGGCGCGGCGTTGAGGTTGGCGAAGTCTTCCCACTGAATGCAGCATTTCGGGTAGAGTGCCTGCACCGTCTCCACGAACTCATTGATGAAGGCCATGTAGGCCTCGCCGCGCACGCGGTTCTGGCGAAAGCCAAGATAGAGCGGATCTTCAAGGAGCTCGTGGTTGGTCGTCCCGACATCGAGCGTGACGGGCAGACAGTACTGCGGCGGCACGCCGGCGCAGGCGGTGTAGAGTGAGAGCTTCCCGATGGGTATGCCCATGCCGCCCACTCCGAGGTCGCCAAGACCCAGGATGCGCTCGCCATCGGTCACGACGATGAAACGCACGTCCTTCTCCGGCCAGTTGCCGAGGAGTTCACGCAGCCGGCCGCGCGCGCTGATCGGCAGATACATGCCGCGCGGATGGCGGTAGATATGGTCGAACTTCTGGCAGGCCTCGCCCACCGTCGGCGTATAGACGATCGGCATGAAGCGCGCCGGATCCGACATCAGCAGTGCATAGTACAGGGTCTCGTTGCGCACCTGCAGATCGGACAGCAGCAGATAGCGCTGCAGGTCGCTGTCGAGCTCCGCGAGCTCTTTGTGCAGGCGTGCGAGCTGCAGCTCGAGCGACAGCGTTGCCGGGGGCAGCAGCCCCTCGAGTCCGAGGTCCCGGCGCTCGGCATCGCTGAATGCGGTGCCTTTGTTCAGCCGCGGATCGCGCAGCAGCGCGTACCCGGTGACGGTGTGCGTCGACATGGCGCTCTCCTTTTCAGAAGAATCCGAAGTTGGTAGGCCAGGAGAAAAGCGGACGTTGGGCCGCGCTCAAGGACCTCGCCGTGAGGCCCGGCGCTATTATACACGTTGCGGTTTCCTTACAGCATCTCGGGGTTGAAGAGTCTGCGGAGGTTCAGCGGTTTCCCGGCAATCATGAACTGCCCGTCACCTCGATAGTGAATGGTCGTTGGATACTTCGGATGGGCGGGGGCATGAGCCATCACGACTTCAAGAATGAATAGTGAGTATTTCTTGATGAGGCTCGGATCCACGAGCTTGCATTCGAGATTCGCGTAGCATTCTTTGATCAAAGGCGCATTGACCTTCGTCGCCGGCAACGCGGTGAGGCCGAACGCTCGGAATTTATCGACTTTCGCCCCGGTCGTATTTCCGATGCCGACAACGGTCTCGGCCATGTCCACCGTGGGGATGTTAATGACGCATTCTTTGCTCTTCCGAATCATGTCGAAGCTATAGTTCCGCTCCCAAATGTAACAGCCGATCAGCGATGGCGAGAATTCCATCACCATGTGCCATCCCATCGTCATGATGTTCGTCTTGGATTTCCAGGCAGAGCTCACCAGCACGACGGGACCGGGTTCTATGAATCGCCGAATCTGATCCACTGGGAAATTCTGTTTCTTATAGGCCCTCATGGGATGGCCCTCGCTCCGCGCATACGGGCGCCCTATTGTTGGATGCAACGGGCGCTGCAAGACTCGGGCCCGGCAGCCGTTGGCGGATGGACCCCCGAGCCGCAAGAGCGCCGTCGTTCCATCCTCTTGCTCAACGAACCCCACCAACTCCTTTGTCTCGTTCCCCGTCCGCAGGCCAGAGTTGTCGGATCAAGCAAAGACGGAGACGTGCGGGGGATTTGCCGAGCACGCATCGGCTTCCGCGAGATCGGAATCAGGTCGCTGCCTGATTGTGACTCGGTGTCCGTCGGGCGGTAATGGAAGAGGGGGCTTTTTGGCTCTGTTGGCACAAGGGACGGCGTGAAACTCATAGCGCGTCCCGGACGCTGACGTTTCAGTGCGAGAGCCGGGGCGCTACAGACTGGCCCACCGTCCGGGGAGGATCCGATGGCCGGGCGCAGGAGCGACGTGGGCCGTGCGCTGGTGGCCACAACCGTGGGGGTGGCCGTCGCAGGCGTCCTGATGCTTGTGGTGCCCCGGCAGCCCCTGGATGCCCTGACGTTTCCGACCGCCGCAGCGGTGATCGACCGAGTCCTTTCCGCGGTTCGCGCAGACCGGACGTCGGCGAACGTCCGAATCGAGTTTCGCATCGGCAGGAGAACCGGCACGCCGGAATGCGTCTTCCGCGGCCGGCTTGTGGTTTGGCCGGACCGGTCAGCGTTGATGATTCGCGAGTGGACGCCGACACCGGTATGTTGGGTGATCGATCACTTCGCACTGGCACGGGTACTGTCGGATCGGGACCACGCGGACGCGCTGCTCCCCCGTTTTCGGTTCGAGGTCATCGGAGAGAAGCTGGTCGAAGGCCGTCCGCACTACCTTGTATACGGCCACGCGCTGACGTCCGAGACGGAGCCGCACTGGATGATCGGATGGGTGGACTACGAGCGTGGCGTCGTCACAGAGGGCACGCTTCGATATGGATGGGGGGAGATCGATACCGCGCAAGAGTACGCGCAGACGGCGGGTGCGTGGTTCCCCGTGCGTCAGCGCGTCGAGATTCCGAGATTCGGCGCGTTCCTCGACATCACCTACGATGACATCCGCGTGTTCCCTGTGGGGAGCGCGTCCAGGAGGGTCGCGGTCCGGTTCCCGGGAGTGATGGTATCCACCGGCAGTCGGTAGGCGGAGCAGGCCGCCGGTCCTGAACCAGCGCGCCGATGAGCGTATCTGCAACACGGCCGCCTCACGGCGTGCTTCCGGGGCGCCCGGCGACGGACTAAACGTGAGGCAACTGACCGCAAGGGACGGTCCTCATTGTCGATGACGAACCCGAAGTCGCGGAGACGTTGTGACGCCGCCTCGAAGCGACCCAGAGTGGCCTCCGTACGCCAAACTCCAGAGGCTGAACTGAAGCTGCACCGAACCCCTGTCGGCGGCGGCACTCCACGCCTGTCGGCGGGCCGCCCGCAGACCCTCCTCGTCGGCCCCGGTAACATGACGCTCAGCGCGAGGTCCGGTCGCCGGGACTCGCTACCCGGGTGGGCGCGGTGTCTTTGAACACGCGCTCGAGCGGAACGCAGTGCCGACGTTCTGTGACGGAAGCGTGACACACTCGTGGGATGTACCATAGAGGAGTCTTGAACGCGGACCTCGTTCACTGGACTCTAACCCTGACGCGTGGGGGTGCTGCGATGGGGAGCTACGCTTCCGACCCTGTTACCGCCCAAGTGACGGCAGTCGCCTCGCCGTCTCCGGCATCCTCTCCGCCGCGTCCGCTGCGCTTGAGCGTCAACGGGGCCATGCGCACCGTGCAAGCATCGCCGGATACCCCGCTCTTGTACGTCCTTCGGGACGAGTTGGGGCTGCGCGGGCCGAGGTTTGGCTGCGGGCTCGGGCAGTGCGGCGCATGCACGGTCCATCTCGACGGTGTCGCGGTGCGCTCGTGCGTGCTTCCGGTTGCAGCGGTCGGCGATCGGCCCGTCACGACCCTCGAAGGGCTGGGCAGCCTCGACCGGCTCCATCCTGTGCAGCAGGCCTTCATTGCGGAACAGGCCACGCAATGCGGATATTGCGTCAACGGATGGATCATGACCACCGCGGCGTTTCTCGCGAAGACACCGGATCCGACCGATGCCGAGATTCGGTCGGCGCTCTCTGGCCTGATCTGCCGCTGTGGTGCACACATGCGGATTCTCCGGGCCGTCAGGCGCGCGGCCCAGCATCGTGGTTGAGGGGGAGACGCACATGACGAGTACGGCGCTCTCGCGACGCCAGTTTCTCAAGACGTCGGGCGCGGTTGTCGTGGCATTTACGGTGCCGGCGTTTGCCGGATCGCGCGAGCAGGCAGCCGGGGCGGCGCCTGCCGTCACGGGCGTCCCCGACGCCAGCCAGCTCGATTCGTGGCTGGCGATCGCCCAGGACGGCACCGTGACCGTGTTCACCGACAAGGTCGAGCTCGGAATGGGGGTGTCAACGGCGTTCGCACAAATTGTGGCCGAGGAGCTCGACGTGCCGTTTGGGGTCGTCTCCGTCGTCATGGGAGATACCGCGCGCACGCCGGACCAGGGCGGCGTCGGAGGTAGTACGTCGATCTCCGTCGGCGCGGTTCCGGTGCGCCAGGCAGCCGCAGAGGCCCGGCGGCTGCTGCTGAACCTGGCGTCCGCCCGCTTGGGGGTGCCGGTCGAGCAGGTGGCCGTCCGCGACGGCGTCGTGCGGCGGGTGGACGATCCCACGAAGGCCGTCTCGTATGGGGAGCTCATCGGCGGGCGCCGTTTCAACGTCACACTCACCACAACCGGCGGCAGCTACAACCTCGGTGTTGCCGGCACCGCCCGGCCGAAATCCCCGGACCAGTACAAGATCGTCGGCACGCCCGTTCCCCGGATCGATGTTCCAGCGAAGGCGACCGCTACATTCACGTACATCGTCGACGTGCGGGTCCCCGGCATGGTGCACGGCCGCGTCATCCGGCCCCCGGTGCCCGGCGCGCGCTTGGTGCGGGTCGAGGGGGCGCAGGGTGTTCCCGGCTTGCTCAAGGTCGTGACGAAAGGGGACTTCGTCGGGGTCGTCGCCCAAGCGGAGTGGCAGGTCATTCAGGCGACGCAGAAGCTCAAGGTGACGTGGTCAACGTCCACCCCGGCGTGGCCGAAGATGGCGGACTTGTACGATGCCATGTGGGCCATGTCGCCCAGTACCCGGAGGGTGATGGCGCAGGTGGGCGATGTTGACGCGGCCCTGGCGTCTGCGCCGCGCACGATCGAGGCGCGGTACGGGTGGCCGTTTCAGTCCCACGCGATGATGGGACCTTCCTGTGCGGTAGCCGACGTCGGCGACGGACGTGCAACCGTGTGGTCCAGCACGCAGCATCCTCACCAGCTGCAGCATGGTATCGCGGATCTGCTCGGTGTCGCGCCGAATGCCGTACACGTGATCTGGGTGGAAGGCGCAGGCTCCTACGGCCGCGCCGGCGCCGAGGATGCCGCGGCGGATGCCGCGCTCCTGTCACAGGCCGTGGGACGCCCGGTGCGCGTCCAGTGGACACGCGCGGACGAGACCGGTTGGGATCCCAAAGGGCCACCGGTCGTGGTGTCCGTGCGGGCGGGCGTGGATGAGCGGGGGAACGTGGTGGCATGGGACTACGTGGCACGCGGGGTTTCCGGGAGCGGGATCCCGGCCGGCGCGAGCACCGGCGGCAGCATGCTTGCGGGCCAGTTGAGCGGGCTGTCGGTGCACGGTCTCGACGTCCCCACGGTGGTTCAGGAGAACTACGTCTTTCCGGCCAAGCGCAAGACCGGTGAGATCGTTCCCTGGCCTCAGGAGGGCTCTCCGCTGCGCACATCGAACCTGCGGGCTCCCAGTCAACCCGCGACCACGTTCGGGGGGGAGTCGTTCGTGGACGAGATGGCCGCGGCGTTGCGCGTCGACCCGGTGGAATTCCGGTTGCGCTATCTCCGGAGCCCTCGGGACGTCGCAGTCGTGCAGGCGGCCGTTCAGCACGCAGGGTGGGTGTCACGACCCTCCCCCCGGGCCGACATCCCACGGGTCGGATTGGCCGTGGGCCGCGGGTTCGCCTACTCGCCCCGCGGCAATACCGTGCTCGCCACCGTTGCGGAGGTGGAGGTGAACCAGGCGACCGGACAGGTGCACGTGACCCGGTTCGTGATCGCCCACGATTGCGGGCTGATCGTGAACCCGGACGGGCTCCGTGGGACGATCGAGGCAAACCTCATTCAATCGACGAGCCGGGCCCTTAAGGAAGAAGTGGGGTTCCGGCCGTCCGGTGTGACCAGCGTGGACTGGGCCAGCTATCCAATCCTGGGGATGCCGGAGGTCCCCGATCGTATAGAGATCGTCCTGATCAACCACCCGGAGCTGCCGCCGTACGGCGCGGGGGAACCCGCATCGGTGGCTACCGCACCGGCGATCGCCAACGCGATCTTCGACGCGACCGGCGCACGCCTGCGCGCCGTGCCATTCACCCCCGAGCGAGTCAAGGCGGCGCTTCAGAGTCGCGTCTGGCCTCTATCATAAGCGGGCGGCTGTATCTCGACGCATCGACCAGGCTGCGGCGTCGCGGCGGAAGCCGTCCGCTGGGCGGTGGAGAACTCGGCAGGCTCGCGCGGGCCCCGGCAACGACGGGGTCGATCCGATTGCGATTGACCTTCCAAGCTAGCGCCGACCCCCGGCCCCATAGTCCCCGCCTGCCATCCTGCCCGGGCACGAACCGGGCGCACCCGCCATGCGTTATCAAGAGGAACCCATGCACGCCAGGGAGGCAAAGACACGGGTCTGTGCCCGTGGAGCCGTCCGGCGTAAGTCTCTCAACAACGTCTTCAAGACGGGAGGGGCGTTGGAGCCGTTCCGGGAGCACCCGCGTGCTAGCGCCTGCGGGAAAAGGGGGGGAGGGAATAAAGGACTGGCGGCGAACGGTCGCTTCGATTTGACCTCGGTTGTCGGCTGAGATTCTGGGGGAGAGTGAGCGGAGAGGGGGGGTGTGTGTGCGTCGTCTCGTGGTCGGGATGGTGGTCGGCCTGCTGGTTGCGCTCGTCTGGGGCGGCACGCCGGGCAGGTCGGCTCCTGTCTACGGCCCGCAGCAAACTATCGTGGTGGCGAATGACATCTCGGATGCGGTCTCGCTCGATCCGCAGCTTGCCTACGAATTCGCGAGCACGATCGCCGACCACTGGATGTACGCTACGCTGGTCCAGTTCCCGGTGGGTGACCTGACGCACGTTCGGCCGGAAGTCGCGCAGTCGTGGGACGTAAGCAAGGACGCCAAGACGTACACGTTCCACCTCCGGCACGGGATCAAGTTCTCCAGCGGCAACACGCTGACTGCTGCGGACGTGATCTACACGTTCGAGCGGGTCGTTAATCTCCCCAAGGATCCCGCGTCCTGGCTGATCACGCAGATGGGGATCGATGCGAAGAACGTGGACCAGAGCGTCACCGCCCCCGACCCGTACACGATCGTCATCGCGCTGCCCGAGGCCTTCAGCCCGGGCGCGTTCCTGTCGATCATGGCCAACCCGGTCGTCGGGATCGTGGACAGCAAGACGGTCAAGGCGCACGTCACGAACGGGGATTGGGGGAGCGCTTGGCTCAACGACCACTCCGCGGGAAGCGGCCCCTACGAGCTCGTGGCATGGACCCGCTTGGTCAGCATCGAGCTCACGGCGAATCTGAACTACAATCTCGGCCCGGCGCCGTCGATCAAGCGGGTCGTCTGGCCCAACATCATGGAGAGCACGGTACAGCGTGACGCGCTGTTTCGAGGCGACGCGGATATCGCGGAGGGTCTCTCGGCGTCCCAGCTCGCGTCCCTGAAGGGGAACCCGCGGTTCACCGTCATGCAGACGCCCGACCTCTCCATGACCTACCTCGGCATGGACGTCAAGAACGTCCCGGCATTCACCAAGGTTCAGGTGCTCCAGGCCGTGAAATGGGCGATCGACTACGACGGGATCATCAAGGATCTCCTCGCTGGGAACGGCATCCCGCTCCAGGGTGTGATCCCGAAGGGGCTTTTCGGGTACGACCCGTCGCTGCCGTACCACCACGATCCGGCCAGGGCCAAGGCGCTCCTTCAGGAGGCCGGCTTCCCCAACGGGTTCACGGCCGATCTGCTCGCCGGGACGGGTCAGGCCGCCGGCGGCATCTCCGCGGGGGACCTGGCCGCGAAGATCAAGGACGACCTCGGACAGGTTGGGATTACCGCGAATATCCGTCAGGTCGCCAGCGACCAAATGTACAGCACCTACCGGGCCCAGAAGACGCAGATGGTGCTGGCGAACTGGTCTGTGGATTACCCCGATCCCGACGATTTCGCGAAGCCCTTTGGCGACTACACGCAGAAGTCACTCGCGTGGCGCCTTCAGTGGTACAACGACCCGCTCGCGAAGCTTGTCGATGAGGCGGGGAGCATGCAGAATACCCCCCAGCGGAGTGCGCTCTACAAGCAGATCAACAACACCGAGACGATGGAAGGGCCGTTTGCGATGCTCTACCAGCCGATGGTTTCGCTCGCCGTGTCGGATCGCGTTCAAGGTCTGCGGTTCGACCCGGTCAATGGCATCGACTTCGCGACTTTGGTGAAGAAGTAGGTCCCGCGCGGGCCGGGGAGCGGAATCCCGTTCCCCGGCCACGCGCGCATCCGATGTCTCGCTATCTCGCCCGCCGCGGTTTCCTGGCGCTCTTTGTCATCTTCGGCGTCACGTTGATCACGTTCGTGATTTCGCACGTGGTGCCGGCCGATCCGGTCGTCGCGTACCTTGGCGACCACGCGCCTCCTGATCTCGTGGTCAAGGTGCGCGCGCAGCTCGGGCTCGACCGGCCGCTTCCCGAGCAGTACGTGATCTATCTGGGCGGCTTGATCCACGGCCAGCTCGGCGTTTCCATCATGGACCAGCGGCCGGTCAGCACGGACATCGCGGAATACCTGCCGGCGACGATCGAGCTCTCGACGTTTGCAATGCTGTTCGCGATCCTGATCGGCATTCCGACCGGCGTCGTTTCGGCGCTGCACAAGGACCGGTGGCCGGACCAGTTCTCACGAATCTTCGCGCTCGGCGGCGTGACTCTCCCGGTGTTCTACGTGGCGCTCCTGCTTCTCGGCGTGTTCTACTTCGCGCTCGGAATACTGCCCGGTCCCGGACAGCTCAGTACCTATACGGCGCCGCCACCCCGGATCACGGGCATGGTCGCGGTGGATGCGGTCCTCGCGGGGAACTGGTGGGCGTTCGGCGATGCGCTGCGCCACCTGGTCCTTCCGTCGTTCGTCCTGGGATATGCGTCCGCCGGGCTCATCACGCGAATGTCGCGCAGCAGCCTGCTCGAGGTGATGCGTCAGGACTACGTGCGTACGGCGCGCGCCAAGGGAGTGAGGGAGCGGCGGGTCGTGATACGCCACGGGCTCCGCAACGCCCTGTTGCCGACCGTGACCGTCATCGGGCTCACGTATGGAAGTCTCTTGTCCGGCGCGGTGCTCACTGAGACGATCTTTTCCTGGCCGGGGATCGGCCGGTATGCCACGAACTCGGTGACGAGCGTGGATGTCCCCGCGGTCCTGGGCGTGACCCTGGTTATCGCCATCATCTACTCGCTCGCGAACCTGGTGGTCGACGTGCTGTACGCCTACCTCGATCCGCAGATCCGGTACACGTAAGAGGCCGGTCCGATGGGTGCTTCGCGACCCGGACGGAGGGAGGCGACGCGCGGCGGTGCCGGCGCTCCTGCGCCCGGCGTACTGCCGTTTTCGGCCGGTCTCGCGACCGTGCGTGGGGCCGGGAGCACCTCGTCCGTCGTTGGCCGTGCCAGTCGGGCCGAAGTCTTACGGCGGGCGATCTGGCGCAGCCCGCTCACGCTCGCGGGAGTGATCATCGTCGCGCTCTTCGCTTGCGTCGCGATCGTGGGCCCGCAGCTTGCGGTGCAGAGTCCCACCGCGCAGGACCTGGCGCACCGGCTCGCGCCGCCCAGCGCCCGGCACCCCTTCGGGCTCGACTCGCTCGGCCGGGACGTCTACAGCCGGGTTGTCTACGGGGCGCGGATCTCGGTCACTTCGGGAATTTCCGTGGTGGCCGCGATTATGTGCTTCGGAACGATCGCCGGTATGGCGGCGGGCTGGCTCGGCGGATGGTGGGACGAGACCCTGATGCGCGTCACCGACATGTTCCTCGCGTTCCCAAGCCTCGTGCTCGCCATGGCGATCTCCGCCGTCCTGCGGCCGAGCCTGACCAACGCCCTGCTGGCGATCGTGGTGACGTCGTGGCCGCCGTACGGACGGCTCTCTCGCGCGCAGATACTCTCTCTCCGCTCGCGCGACTACGTGGAGGCCGCCCGGGCGCAGGGGTTGACGGACACGAAGATCATCCTCCGGCACTTGATCCCGAACGCGCTTGCGCCGCTGCTGGTTCAGGCCACGCTCGACGTGGGCAGCATCATCCTGACCGTTGCCGGGCTCTCCTTTATCGGTTTCGGCGCGCAGCCCCCGACGCCGGAGTGGGGGCGGATGGTCTCTGACGGCCGTGAATTTCTCATGGAACAGTGGTGGGTCGCGACCTTTCCCGCAGTTGCCATCATGCTCTTCGTGCTGGGGTTCAACCTCGTGGGTGACGGGATCCGGGACATCCTCGATCCACGCCTGCGCAAAGCCGAGTAGACACGGTCTTACACGGTCCGGCCGAAGCGAACGCCGGCGACCGGATGTGATGTGGATGTGCGACCTCCCGCGGCGGCCGCTGCCGATCGATGGCGTGGGGGGCGATGCGACCGGTCAGTCTGCCGGAATCTTCCGGCCAAGCGGGGGATTCGGGCGAACGTTCCGCCGTTTTGTCATCTTTCCTCCGGCGTGGACCGACCGCAAACTGAAACGGGAGGGGAACGACCCCGCATCACGCACCGGAGACCACGATGATCAAGGTACTGATCGCCGGGGCCGGCAACGTCGGCACGGCCATCGCCCGGCTCCTGATGGGCACTCGCGACTACGAAGTGACGCTGGCTGACCACGCGCCGGAGTGCCTCTCGAGGACACAGGATGGAGTGGATTCGCGGATCCTCGACATCGGCGACTCGTCGGCCCTCGCCCGCGCACTGGCAGGCTGGGACGTGCTTATCAATGCCTGCCCCTTCTACCTGAACGAGGCGATTGCCAAGACGGCTCTCGCTTGCGGTGTCCACTACTTTGATCTCACCGAGGGTGTGGCGACCACGCGGGCGGTCCGCAGGATGGCTGCGTATGCCGACACCGTGTTTGTGTCCCAGTGCGGACTCGCACGAGATTCATCTCCATCGTGGGCTCGAACCTCGCGCGAAAGTTCGAGCGCCCGGACACCGTCAAGCTTCGGGTCGGAGCGCTGCCCCTCTATCCGCGCAACATGCTCAAGTACAATCTCACGTGGAGCACCGATGGTCTTATCAACGAGTACTGCAATCTCTGTGAGGCCATCGTCGACGGCGAGCGGTGCGAGGTTGCACCGCTCGAGGGGCTCGAGGAGTTCTCGCTGGATGGGACGGTTTACGAGGCCTTCAACACGTCAGGCGGGCCAGGCACGCTTTGCGAAACGCTCGCGGGGAAGGTCCAGAATCTCACGTACAAGGCCGTACGCTGCTCCGGTCACAACGCCCAGATCCGCCTGCTCGCTTCGGATCTCGGGCCGTGTCGCCACCACGATCTCTTCAAGCAACTCCTCGAACTCGCGGTACTGGTGACGGTGCAGGACGTGGTCGTCGTATTCGCAACGGCGGCCGGGGATCGGGGAGGGCGGTTCACCCAGGAGACGTTTGCGAAAAGGATCTATGGTCGCAACATCGCCTGGAGCGCTATCCAGCTGACCACTGCTGCCGCGCTGTGCACGATGGTCGATCTCCACCGCGAGGGCAAGCTCCCTCCTCGCAGCTTCGTGCGTCCGGAGGACGTGTCCTTTCCGATTTCCTCGCCAACCGGTTTGGTCAGGTACACGTAACGGGACGGTCCCACGCTGTGGTTGACGCGTCCCCTCTTCCACGAGCAGACGGGCGAGCGCTTAGCGCCGATCGATCTTCGTCGCGAGCACCACCGAGGAGACAGTCCGCCTGACCCCGGTCAGCAAGCCGATCTCGTCGAGCAGATCATCCATGGTCGCGGATGTTGAGGTCGCGACCACTGCCACCAAGTCGAAGGCTCCGGTCACAGCGTAGCAGGCCTGAACCTCCGCCGCCCGCTTGAGAGATGCGACCACGCGACGGAGTCCTTGGGATTGACGCTGAGCATGACACAGGCACGAAATGGGGCAGCGTCCAGATCCTGCGTCAGACGCACCGTATACCCTGCGATCACACGATCGCGCTCCAGCCTGGCGAGACGTTGCTGGACAGCGGAACAAGACATGCCCATCTTTCTGGCAAGCAGGGTCACGGGTGCGCGTGCACTGTTCCTGAGGAGAGTGATGAGGAATTTGTCTTTGGCGTCGGGCGACCTTGTCACCTGGATCGGCCGGCCTCTGCTGCGGCATAACCCATGCACGACTGCCATCCGCGACCATCCGGAGTGGCTCAAGGTCCCAAGGATCTGAGGCATTGGGCGCGCCCGGCGCCGCCCTGAAGCGGTTCTCTCCGGCGATAATCACACTCTGTTTGAATGCAATGGAGGTACTTCCTACCCGCGCGGCCGGCGCAGGAAAAACCGCCGGCCGCGCTGCGCAAACTTACCTCAACGGCAGTGGGGGCCTTCGGCGTCCGTGCGCCGGTAGCCGTTCCAGAGGAACCACGCGCCCCAGACGATCAAGACGAGCGCCGCCATCTGACCGAGGGTCAGAAAGGCCGCCGTGCGGTCGTCGCTGCGCAGCAGATCAAGCAAGAACCGCAGCACCGAAGACGCCACGATCGCCGACCAAAAAACCGCTCCATCGAAAGCGCGGCGGCGTGTAAGCCACACGATCCAAGCGAGGATGACCGCCGTCCCGGCCATCTCATAGAGCGGCAGTGGATGGCGGGGTCCGCCCGGCACCCCCGGGACCGCGATGCCCCATGGGAGCCAGGTCGGGTCGCCGAACAGCTCGCCGTTCATGAAATTGCCCCACCGTACCAGGATGATCGCCACGAGCACCGCCGGCGCCATCGCGTCGACGACCCGCCAAAGGGGCACCGCGTGACGTCGGCACCACCACCAGAGGAACACCAGCCCCGCCGCGATCGAGCCGTGGGACGCCAGTCCGGCGTAGGGCGGCCGTATCACCGCCAGCGGATCGCCCAGGAACTCGCCGGGGTGCGAGAAGACGTATCCGAGGCGGGCGCCGACGAGCAGCGAGGCGAGAAACGGGACCGCGAGGTGCTCGGTGATCAGCGTTCGGGGGATGCCGAACCGCTCGCCGAAGTACGCCGTGATCGGTACGGAGAGAAACAGTGCGAGGCCCATCATGACGCCGTACCATCGCAGGGTGAACGGCCCGAACTGGAAGAGGATCGGGTGCATGCCCGTTCAGTATATCACCTTGCGTCGCAACGTCCCGTGACATCGCCTGCATGCGGTGGGACGGTGCGCGCGGAGGGACAGTCCCGCCGACGTTCGGCGCGTCTGTCTCAACAAGGCACATAGATCGGGGGCGCGAGATGGGTCAGAGTGCTGCAACGCAGGCACGTCGCTCAAGCAAGACTTCGGCCCAGATGGTTCGGCATGATGTTCTCAGATTTCGGGACGACACCTTCAGAACGCGGAACTGGGGGCACAAGGGGCTGCGCGCGGCGCTGCGGGAGCTGTCGGTGGAGGAGGCCTCCTGGACGCCGGGCCACGGTGTGCACTCGGTGTGGGAGCAGATCAACCATGTGGCGCATTGGAAGCGCTATGTCCTGGAGCGCATCCGCGGCCGAAGCCGGCGCGTGAACCAGGCATGGCCCCCCGCTGGGCGGAGCGCTGCGGATCTCCGGCGGGCGATCGCCGCACTCGATCGGCTTCACCGCGATCTCCAGCACGTCGTAGGCGGGCTGTCTCGGGAGGCGCTTGAGGCCGGCGTCCGGCGCTACTCGACGGCCCAACTTCTGCTTGGCGAGGCAGCGCACGATGCCTACCATACGGGCCAAATCCTGCTGACGCGAAAACTCTACCGGCGGCACCGCCGCGTGGTCTCGTCCGGGCTGCCAACGTCATTGAGCAATTACACTTCACGGCAGCCCTGAGGAATAAAGATTTCGTCGCACGTGGACGAGCCACGGTGGGGAGCCTGTAGCAGGGCTCCCCGGTGATTTTAGCGGTCACCGAGATTTTCCTGAACAATTGATTCGTCGCAGGAGGAGTTTGGGGTCGGGAAACTGAATAGTATAAAGGCATTTCAGGTATGACCCACCGAACCGGGGGCGG
>Ga0187782_10000288_pt1 | contig 32793 bp, 22 predicted proteins | sample 0715_SJ02_MP15_2_FD_132454 | JGI IMG/M metagenome (GOLD analysis project Ga0187782, IMG submission 132454) | Tropical peat soil microbial communities from peatlands in Department of Meta, Colombia - 0715_SJ02_MP15_20_MG | ecosystem: Environmental > Terrestrial > Soil > Wetlands > Peat | place... | reverse complement strand
TCGCAAGGGGAGCCTTCAGGGGCTGAAGCCCTTATGAAAGCAGCTACCTTTAATGTCGGAGCTTAAGCTCCGAGCCCCGGTGCCAAGCACGTTTTCGCGAAAATGGCGCCCCTCCCGTAAGCGATTGACGTCACACAACTCTTGCGGTTCGGCGATTCTGGGTCTAAAGTCCTGAATAGCAACGCAGTGTTCGGCGGATCTGCCGGCCGGAACAGGGGAAGCAAACAAAACCGCCGGCGCGGCATCCCATTCACAACGCCATTCGGTGGGGTCCGAATATGAGGAACCGGGGAATCTTCTGGGTCGTAGTGCTTTCGCTTTTTCTCCTTTCATCTCGAGCAGCAGCACAAACGGGGTCGTTCAGCGGCACGATCAACGATGCCCAGGGCGCGCTTGTGCCCAAAGCAAAGATCACCGCAACGAACGTAGACACGGGCATCGCGCGCGATACCGAGACCGACGAGTCCGGAACTTACCGGATCACCAACGTGTCGCTCGGGGTGTACGACGTGCAAATCGAGCATGCGGGTTTCAAAGGCGTGCTTTTTTCGCACGTCAGCCTGAACGTGGATGCGGTGCTGACACTGGACGCAAAGCTCACCGTGAGCACTGTCAAAGAGAATCTCGTGGTGACCAGCGAATCCGTCGCACCGGTGGACATCAACGACGCGCAAATCGGAAACCTCGTGGATTCGCGGCAGATGTCCGACCTGCCGCTGATTCTGCGGGATCCGTACCAGTTGATCCTGCTGTCTCCGGGCGTGGTGCAAACCAATACGCTATTCGGCGGATTTTCGGTGAACGGCTCGGGCGAGCGCAGCAATAATTTTCTGCTGGACGGCTCGGACAACAACGATCCCGATATGGGTACAGGCATCGGAGGGCGGGGTTTAAGTTTTCTCAATCCCGAAACGACGCAGGAATTCCGAGTCATCACCAACAGCTTCCTGCCGGAATTCGGGCGCAACTCCGGAGCGATCATCGATATCGTCACCAAGCAAGGTACCAATGAGTTTCACGCGGACGCCTACTGGTTCGGGCGCTACACCGCGCTTTCGGCGAAGGATTTCTTCGCGCAGGATCGCAGCCAGGATCCATTCGTGCGCAACCAGTTTGGCTACTCGATTGCCGGACCAATCCAAAAAAACCAGACGTTCTTCTTCGTAAACCAGGAACTCCAGCGTTTCAGCACAACCATTTTGAATGAAAGCATCGTGCCGACGGCTGCGTTTAAGACAGGGATTTTCACCTACGAGGGCACGCAGGTGAACGTAACTTATGGGGGCGCGAACAACGGTACCGGCCTGCCGCTCGACCCCACGGTGCAAGCGATCCTGGCGCTGTATCCGAACCCCAACGGCCTGATCCTCGACGGGGCACGGGGGATTTTGCACTTCCCGAGCCACTCCTTGGCGAACGGAGATAATATCACCGGGCGCATTGATCATGATTTTCGCGGCGGCGGAATCATCTCGCTGCGCTACACCTACAACCAATATTCGGATAGCAATTACAAGCACGAGGATTTTCTGCCCGGTTTGGGCGGTGTGTCCACGGACAAGCACAACAACAACATCTCGCTGATGCTGACCTCTTCTATCAAAAACACCATCACCAACGAAGTGCACGGCGGGGCAAACCGGCTGGAGTTCCCACTCACCTGCACCGGAGTAAGTACGTTCGACAGCCTCTCTCCCGCACTGGATGCCGAGGGGCGTGGGTTTGACTACACCATGGGAAACGGCGCCATCGCGGGATTTGGCTGCCTGTTTCTGGGTGACAGCGATGGTTCCACGCGCAACGCGGGAACGTATACGGCGGGAGACAGTCTTTCCTGGGTGATGGGAAGACACACGGTGAAGTTCGGGGCCGAATATCGTGGCGCGTATTCCAACAGCTCGGACAATTACGTAGACCGCACGCTGCTGGATTCCGGTGTATTTTCGAATTTCGGTATCCCGGCGACGGTCGGGACAGGATTTGAAGACGATCCCACGCTTCAGGGCCTGGTATGGACGCTGTACGGCGGAGCGGACCTGGCAACGCAAGCGCAATTCTTCAACACTGCCGGCACACGTACTCCTACGGACCTGCGAGGTTTTCGCGAGGATGATTATGCGGGATTCGGACAGGATTCGTACAAGCTGGCATCGAACGTGACGTTTACGTACGGCGTGCGCTATGAGTTTTTTGGAGTGCCGGTAGAAGTGAATCATGAATTGTCGACACTCACGACTTCGCCGAGCGGCACGGGACCGTTCACGTTCACGAGGGTTGGACCGAATGCCGGAGAAGCGCCCCTATACAAGAGTTCGTACAATGGGATCGAGCCGCGCTTTGCCGCCGCCTGGGACCCATTCAGCGATGGGAAGAGTTCGGTGCGGGCCGGCTACGGGATTTATCACGACCGGATATTCGGACAGCTAATCAGCCAGTTGCGCGCCGATCCGCCGTACCAGATGCTGGAGACGTTGCCGTGCCTGGGATTCTTTGCTCCGCCCAGCGAGTTGCCGCAAGCATGGCAGGGCTGCACGCTATCCGCGCAGACACCTCCAGCGACATTTCAACCTACCTCAACAATCGCGAGTTGCCCGCCGACACAAGCATTCTGCACTCCGATCCTCGCTTACCTGATTGACCCCGATCTGAAGACCCCCTATACGCAGACATGGAACTTGGGGATACAGCGCGAGATTCGCCCGACGCTGCTTTTCGAAGCGAATTACGTGGGGTCAAAAGGCACGCACTTGCTGCGCCTGGTGGACGGGAACCCACCACAGCCGGCGCTAGTGTCGCAGTTGATAGCGGACGGCATACCTCAGCAGCTCTTGCAATTCAGTACCTTGTGGATTGGGGCGAACGAGGGATTGCTGCCGTTCAATGCAACGAACAATAACGCTTTCGATCCGGCGGAACTTTACAAAAGCATCGCCACCTCGACCTATAACGCGCTGCAACTGAACCTGACGAAACGCATGTCGCACGGACTGGCGGTACAGGCGGCTTATACCTATTCGCACGCGATCGACAACGCCTCCGACCCGCTGGTGCCATCGATCACCAACCAGGCGTTCCCGCGGAATTCCTTGAACCTCGCGCCAGAACGGGGTAACTCCGACTTCGACGTGCGCCATCGTTTAGTGTTGAACTACACCTGGAACTTGCCGATGGGGAATGGCGCGAATCACTGGAATCAAGGAACGGCTGGCTGGCTGCTGGCGAATTGGGGCGTTTCCGGGATAACCGTGTTCTCGAGCGGTTTGCCGTACGACCTGTTCACGAACGTCGATACAGAACACACCGGGCAAGCGGCGCGGCCGTTTTATAATCCGGGCGCGACGCCGACTCCCAGCAGCAATCCGGGAACACAAACAGGGCCATCGCTGGCTTATTTCTCGGATCCCGCCTTTGGGTCACCCGGCAATATCGGACGCAACGTGTTCCGGGGACCGGGAATCGACAATACGGACATGGTGATCAGCAAGCGTTTTGGGATTCACGAGAAAGTCAACCTGGACCTGCGCTTTGAATTCTACAATCTGTTCAACCGGGTGCAGTTCAATCAGCCGGATAATTTTATTTACGACGCCGCGAATTTTGGCCACTCGACGGCAGAGATTGTCAGGCCGGATGGGACTACCGGGGCGCGGCAGGTGCAGGTGGGGTTGAAGCTGTCGTTTTAGAAGAGAGTCCTAATTCATAAGTTCTAAGTTTTAGGTGCAATCAGCGAGAACAGCGCCCAAAACGGCATGGTCCGAACTTAGAACTTCGACGTGTCACCACAAAAAAGCGGACCGGCTAATCCGGTCCGCTTTGCCATTTTTTGCACCCTGCTGGCTTTTTGAAACAGGCGCCCGCCTCCCTTCGAAAGTCAGGGCAGGCAGAAGGCGGCCGCTACATGCAGAGTTACTTTTTGCCGGTGGCAGCGGGGACGTTGGCGTATTTCTTTTGAAAACGCTCGACGCGCCCGGCGGTGTCGACCAGCTTCTGCTTGCCGGTGAAAAAGGGGTGGCAGCTCGAGCAGATTTCCACACGCAGCATGTCGCCCTTAATTGTGGAACGGGTCTGGAAGGTGTTTCCACAGGCGCAGTGCACGGTCACGTTGTGGTAGTCGGGATGAATACCGGGTTTCATGATTCTCCAGTCAGTCGTGGCCGGTCTGCACGGCCCCCGAGGGGATTACAGCCGCGTCGCTAGGTCACGAGCGAAACTTTGATTATACGGCAAGGGGTGGGGTTACACAAAATCGAGGGTGGAAATGCCGCGAAGCTCAGAGCAAGCCGATAGGGCAAAGGGAGAGCTCAGGCAACGAAATGGCAACCAAGGCGGAAGGCGCCTTCGGCGGTGCGACGCGACCACACCGGGCGTAAATACACGCGCACGGGAGGCAGGATGGGCACGTGCAAAGTGGCCACGATGTTTTCCGGAAGGTCTTGAGGCTCGTCGAACTCGAGTGCCACACCGCCAAAGCCCAGGTCCAGAACCCGCGCGCGGCGCGAGCCGTTCTCGCCGATCACGGCGTAGGCGTTGGTGCCGGTCATGGAGACGCGCTCGGCTTTCCGCTGTACAGCGTAGGGCGTGGCAGGCGCGGGCTTCGGGGCGGTCTGGTTGCTAAGAGACAGCGCAGCCTCGCTGGTAGCCTGCTCGAATTCGGTGGTAGCCGGTTTCTCCGCAGGGCGGCCGGTGGCGATGGAAATGGGCTGAGGCACGGGGGACTCAGCCGCACGCTCCGCTGGGACAGGCCGGGCGGTCGACTCTGCGGTGCGGGAGTGGTTGGCATGCTTCAGATGGTAAAGGCGTTCATCCGCGACGCGAATCAACTGCTCCGACTGATCGCCGTCTTGAGGAAACGTGGCAATGCCATGATCCATGGTCACGGGAAACGCGAGATGTTGGGGTTGCAGCGTTTCGGCAAAGACGGATTCGATGCGGCGGCTGAGCGCCAGACCTTGCGCAGCGTCGGTTTGCGGGAGCAATAACGCAAACTCATCGCCGCCGATGCGGAAAGCGGAGTCCGAAGTACGAAGGGATTTTTGCAGGGTTGCTGCGGCAGCCCGAAGAATCTCATCGCCGCGAGGATGACCGTAGCGGTCGTTGACTTCCTTGAAGCGGTGCAGGTCCAGAATTACGATTCCCAACGGGAGACCATAACGCCGCGCGCGATTCAGTTCCTTTTCAAAGGACTCGGAAAAAAGGCGACGGTTATAGAGGCCGGTGAGCGCGTCGGTAACGGCGCTCACCTGCAGGTTCTTGAACGCTTGGTATTCCAGAACCACCGGGACGCGGATGAGTCCCGCATTGCTGGGGACGTCCATCAGAACGGTCTTGAGAGAGACCGGGCGGCCCAATTGCTCGGCGAGTTCGCGCCGCCGCTTCAGCATCTCCTCCCAGAGCTGAAGGCTCTGGCTTTCTCGCAACTCGAGTTGCGTAGTAGTGCGGAAGTAGCGCTGAAGAAACTGACTGCGCGCAGGAATGTCCATACCTTCGAGCGTGTCGGCAAGCAACTCGAGGTAAGCGTCTTCAATAGACACACGCGGGGCCGCTGGGGCTCCGGAGCTGGGCATAGCGGGATTTTCCCACAATCTGCCTCCCACGCGGGGTTTTTGGGGGCGCAGTCTAGTGGCTAGAGTGCAATCGAGCAAGCCATGTGCCAACCCAGAATCTGTACGAAACCCGAACCACGCAAGGTGAGAAGCTGCGGGGACCCGTGTATCCTATTACAAAACCGTCAGATATTCGAGGCCCTTGTGCCGATTTCCACAGGCGATTGTGGACTTCCGGAGACTACTTTGCACCGAGGAGGCGGCCCAAAGGGATAGACTTTTACTCAAGTGAGCGGAGGAATTCCAATCCAAACACCTTTAGCTCCCCCAAGGTCTGCTGGCGACGTACCTTAGCAGCGATGGGAGGGGTTTCGCTGGGAACGAGGCTGGAACTCGAGACCGCGGGCGCCGGGATCGTAAGATGCACGGTCTGCCCAAGCCGCAGAATATGCGCCGACGTTATGCAGGCCCCTCTGGCGCTGATGTTGAGCGTCCTTGTCAATTCAATGAACTCCAGACCTGTTGCGTCATGTCCGCGGACGAATACCGGAATTTGAATGCGAATGCGGGATGTCGTGCGAGTCCGAGGTGACTCCACCGTTGATTCATCCTTGACCTGGTTGAGACCCGCGTGAGATTTCATAGTACTCTGGGGCTAGTACAAAATGAGCAGTTTCGTTGCCAGTTTTGATGAATCTATTCAACGTTAAGATGCTTGCATTCAGTAGATTGACTGGGTTCTAGTCGATGCAGTCACGAACTTGTAACGAGCTGCTAAGGAACTTAGGCCCTAAACTTCCCAAAAAGTGCAAATGGAACGCTTTTGCCATTGACAGGCCAGCAAGCCTCTGGAAGTATGAGCTGATTGGGATGGGAAAAAAATTGCCACTTTGCCGGGGGTTGGATTCGAAGCATGGGTAGTGCCGCCTCAAGGTCCTCGAGTGATCCTTTGCCAAGCTCCACGAGCATTCCCGTTGAGCATGTTCAAGCGCTGCTCCATCGACTGGACCGTGGTTTTATCGTGACTTCGCGGGACGGCCAGTCATTGATACTCAACGAGCGCGCCAAGAGGGTTTTGGGGCAGTTGGGCCTGGACGGGAACGACTCTCCCAACATCCTGCTGGATCTAATGAAGCTGGATCCCGCTGAAGTGTCTCGGCGCATTGAACGAGGCGAAAGGGAAATCAAGTGCGATGGCGTTTTTGGCGGGAAAGCGTTCCAGGCGCGTTTGTGCTGGATTCCCGAATCGGACTGGCTCGCCATTGAGCTGGACGGAGGGGATTCGGGCGCGCCCAGCCTGGACGGCGTCACACAGCCCACGGTTCAGGAACTGCTCCAGGAACGCGAAATCACCTATAGAAATTTACTGGCCGCATATCTGAAGCTCCAGGAAGTGAATCGGCAAAAAACCGTTTTCTTGGCTTCCGCGGCCCATGAGCTCAAGACTCCCCTGGCGGTCATCAAGGGTTATTACGACCTGCTGTTGACGGGCTCTTTGGGCAAGCTTTCCGAAAAACAACGCGACATCCTAGAGGAATCGAAGGAAAGCTGCGAGCGATTGGTTCGCCTGGTCTCCATGTTCCTGAATTATTCGGCACTGGAGAGCGGGAAGCTGGTTCTGCAGTTGCGCGAAAACGATCTTCGAGATTGTCTGACGGAAATTTCCAGCCGCTGGTCCGAGGCGTTCGCACGAAAAGGGGTGAAGCTGGAGACGCAACTTGATCCGTCGATTCCGGCGTTCAAATTCGATTATCAAAAGGTGCAGCAGGTGGCGTTCAATCTGCTGGATAACGCACTAAAACACACCCCGTCGGGAGGAACGGTCGTGCTGGCCGCGCGGCCTCATTTCTGGGAACGCCGCGTAGCGGACGTGGCGCCAGCCGAAGAGCGCCGCAGGTTCCGTTTGCCCCGGCCCAACAGCGTGGAAGTCAGCGTCTCGGATTCGGGAGCGGGGATTGCCCCCGAGCATCATCAGGAAATCTTTGAAGACTTTATGCGCGTGGACAAAAACACCTCCGGAATGGGCCTGGGGTTGGCGATCGCTAAGCGATTGATACAGGCGCACCGCGGGAAAATCTGGGTGGAAAGCGAGACGCAGCGCGGCAGCATGTTCGCATTTTTGTTGCCGATGGATCAGGGCTAAACGAGATTCAGGTATAGGGGAAGAAAGATGGCGCTTAAAGAAAAAATACTGGTAGTCGACGACGAGCCGAGCATTCGAAAGTATCTGCATACCCTGCTGGAGGTGGATGGCTTCGATGTCGAGGCAGTAAGCAGCGGCAAAGAGGCGCTCTCCAAGATCAGCAACGGGGAGCGTCCAGATTTCATTATCCTCGACGTGTTGATGCCGGAAATGAATGGGCTTGAGACGCTCCAGGAACTCATGCACCTGGACCGCAGCCTCAATGTGATTATGCTCTCGTGTTCCAACGAAGTTGGTACGGTTGTGGAAGCGATTCGCCTGGGAGCGCACGACTACCTGACCAAGCCGTTCGAAAAGGCCGAGCTCGATGCGGCCATGCTCAAATCCAAGCAGAAGAAACAACTGGCGCAGGAAAACCAGGCGCTGAAGGACTACTGCGACCAGGTCACCGAAGATTTGAGCTTTCTAGCGGCCAGCCCGCAAATGGTGCGCATCCGTCAACAAATCCTGCAGATTGCCCCCGTGGACGTGCCGGTGTTCATTTGTGGAGAAAGCGGCGTAGGCAAGGAAGTGGTCGCGCGCATGATTCACCTGCGCTCCAAACGCCGGAACCAGGCGTTTGTCAAAGTAAATTGCGCGGCACTCCCTGGAGAGTTGCTGGAATCGGAATTATTTGGTTTTGAACAAGGCGCGTTTACCGGAGCCATCCGCTCCAAGCCCGGAAAATTCGAACTGGCCAATAAGGGAACTATTTTCCTGGACGAAATCGCAGAAATGTCGGTACATCTGCAAGCCAAGCTGCTGCACGTTTTGCAGGACCATCAATACTCGCGGTTAGGCGGGCGCCATCTGGTGGAGACCGACGTTCGCGTTCTGGCGGCCACCAACGTGGATGTGCACGAAGCCATGAAGACCGGCCGTTTCCGCGAAGATTTGTATTACCGGTTAAACGTTCTGTCCATCAACGTGCCGCCGCTGCGAGAGCGCGCGTCCGAAATTCCGCTGCTGTTCCGCCATTTCCTGGAAAAGTACAGCGAGAAGTTTGGCAAGCCGGCGCAGGCGCCTTCCAAGCACCTGCTGGACGCGGCCATCAATTACCCATGGCCCGGGAACTTGCGGGAACTCGAAAACTTCGTGAAACGCTACGTGATCCTGGAAGATGACGAAGGGAGCCTGCGCGAATTGGTCGAGATGTCCGCCAGCCGGCAGCGGACTTCTCCGCGCGAGGAAGTGCCTGTCCCGCGCGAACAAGGGCTCAAAGCGCTAGTGCGCGGTTTGAAAGACGAGGCGGAAATGGAAGCGATCGCCGACGCGTTAGAAAAGACGCGTTGGTGCCGCAAAGACGCCGCCAAGATGCTGGGTATCAGCTACAAAGCGCTGTTGTACAAAATGAGACAATTCAATCTGGATACTCCTCGCACGCGGCGCAAGCCCCAGGGCGTGGCTGCAGAGTAGAGGATTGTGGTTTTGCCTCAGACCGCAGTCTAGTACGCTCCCGTTCCATTTCGGCACAATTTGGCAAAAGAACTGTTGCTTGAAAACTTCTCCCGATGTATTGTGCGCATCGAAAAGTACACAATCGAGCTGGGAAGGGCGCGCGACTAATTTCCATCAAAGCAGGTGCAGGTGTTTGCCGGAGTGATGGAAATGCTACGCGAATAGTTCGTTCTGGAATTGTCCAGGGACGGATTTGAACCCGCTGTGGGCTCCCGCAGATTGCGGTGGTCCGAAGATCGTGAGGTAAGAGTTTCATCGCGCGCCGTCCAGCTTGAATCAAATGAAAGCGCATCGGGAATGTGGACCGTTTTTCGGTGCCACCCCTACGGGAGTCGAGGATGTCTCTTATGACAGAACGCCGGACCACGCGCAGGTACGATCTGACGCTTCCCATCAGTATTCGGTTCGCTGCGGAAAGTATGATGAATCGCCGGGAAGGAAAGACGCGCGATATTTCCACCCGCGGTTTGTATTTCGTCGTTACTCAGGATTTATCGGCTGGGTCGGATGTGGATATTACGCTCACGCTTCCGGCTGAAATCACGCGCGGAAGCGACGTCTTCGTGCGGGCGCAGGGCAAAGTGATTCGAGTTGAACCGCGAGTGGAAGATGGGGAACCGCGCTTGGGCGTTGCGGCCATTATCGAGCGCTATGACATCGTGCGAGGCGACGGCCCGCGGCTGTCGTAATAAACAGTTTTTAGTTTTTAGTTTTCAGTTTTAAGTTTTCGGAAAAGAGCAGCCGGAGAATCGGCAACCCCAAGACCCAGGTTCAAACACCGAACCTGCGGCACCCCTCACCCGCAAGACTCAGATTCAAACAGCGAGACCTCCATCACTTAGCAATTCCAAAACGGCACCCGATGCGCTTCGTTTGCCCGCATGCAAACACTTTTCGATTGCCAGAGGCATGTCCGAGGCGTAGCATGCCGGGAATCCTTCCCCTGGAGGTTCCTATGAAGGTTTCGGATCTCGTCGGGTCGCGAAAAGAGGTGTTCGCGATTCAGGAAGACAAAAGTGTTCTGGAGGCCGCGCAGTATCTTCGCGAGAAGGGTGTGCGTTCGGCAGGGGTGGTAAACGCATCGGGCAAGCTGGTGGGGGTTGTTTCCCAGAGCGATATCTCCGACAAGATAGCCGCCGAGAATAAGTGTCCCGCATGGATTAAAGTGTCTGAGATCATGAGCCGAAATCTGTTGACGGTGAGTCCGGGGATGACGTTTGAGGAGAGTCTGCGCTCGATGGAGCAGCACGGGGTGTACCATCTGCTGATCGTGGACTCAGAGGTTTTTCTTGGAATGCTCTCAGTGAGCGATCTCCTTCGCGTGATGGTGTCTGACCACAAGGAGCGAGCGGACCTGCTGGAGTCGTATGTCTTCGCGCCAAGGTAATTGATTACGCGTCAGCCACTTGAGAGAACGAAGTTCCCTCATTGGCCTGCAATTTTCCTTTATTGATGCCGCAGACGAGAAGGACAGACACGAAGCAGCTGCGAGATAAGAGCACGGATTGCCTTCAAGTCGTTTAGATTCATAGCCATACAGGTTACCGGTGCATGCAGCTGCGGGGTCTGTCTGTTCTCGCTTTGGCGGAGGATTTGCACCTTCCGCAGGCGGTGCCAACGGGAACCCCAACTAGGCCCGGTGAACCGGAACGGTGGAATCCGGTGCCGCCCGAATCTGTACTCTTCGGCAGCTCCGCTTGTATGGCAGATATCCAGAGCCAAGCCCGCCGGATTTGCCGCACCAATATTCCCATACTGCTGACCGGCGAGGGAGGAACCGGCAAGGAGGCTCTTGCCCGGTGGATTCACGCGAATTCGGAATACGCTTCGGGCGAGTTCGTCAAGGTGAGCTGCGCCGCGATTCCGGGGACGCTCTTGGAGAGCGAGTTGTTCGGTTATGAGAAGGGCGCGTTCACCGGGGCGAACGTCGCAAAACCCGGGCGTGTGGAGTTGGCCCATCGCGGGACACTGTTCCTTGACGAAATCGCGGACCTCGACCTGAACCTTCAAAGCAAGTTGCTGCATTTCCTCCAGGACAGCACTTTTTCCCGCATCGGCGACTACATGGAACGCAAGATTGACGTCCGGGTGTTGTGCGCCACGAACAAAAACCTGGAAGAGGAGACCGCCGCGGGACGCTTCCGGCAGGACCTGTTCTATCGCATACACGTATTTCGTCTGAAATTACCTGTGCTGCGTGAACGGCGAGAAGATATTCCCGCACTAGCGGAGTTTTTCCGGCAGAATTTTCAACGGCAGTTTGGAATGGAGCGCGAAGCTTTTCCGAGCGAGATGCTCGAGTACCTTCAGAACATACCATGGCCCGGCAACATCCGCGAACTGTCGAATGTAGTGGCCCGGTACGTATTGATCGGGCCTGAAGCAATGATCCCTGCGGATAACAAACCGAAGCGAAGCCGCGCGGTGATCGGCGAAAATGGCGACGGCACGCGCGTGACCCTAAAGCGCGTGGCCAAAGACGCCATCAGGGAGATGGAGCGCAACGTGATTCTGCAAACGCTGCGAGCCAATCAATGGAATCGCAGAAAGACCGCGCAGGAGCTGAAGATCAGCTATCGCGCGCTGATTTACAAGATTCGCGACGCCGGGCTGATTTCACGCCGATCTACAGTGCGCGGTCCTCAGGCGCAGAACCCTCTAGCGGTTGATTGAGATTCCAGCAGCAACAATAGGACTTGATTCCGATAGCCTGGGAGTTGCGAAAAGCCTGCAAACACCTAGCTTTCGTGGATGTTGCTGATCGCCTGGCGGGCTTGGTCGGCAATTGGCGACTTGGGATCAACGCGGATTGCTTTTTCCAATTCTGCCTTGGCGCGGGCGGGGTCTTTGAGCTGCCCATAGGTCAAGCCCAGATGGTAGCGATACGCCTGGTTGTCAGGCGAAGCCTTCACCGCTGATTCGAGAAGTGACTCCGCGGCTGCATACGCACCAGTTTGGTAATACGCCCAACCGAGGGTGTCCGCCGAATTAGGGAGGTTTGGCAGGCCTTTTCGAGCCGTCTGTGCGAGAGTCAGAGCGACATTGACGTCACCCCCGTGCTCCAGAAGGATGTACGCCAAATTGTTGGCGGCGAAAGGATCGTCTGGCTGGAGGGCCAAGGCTTTTTGGTAAGTATCGCGGGCGGCCTGCCAGTTCCCTGTTTTTTCGTACGCCGCACCGAGGGCGACGTAGATCTGCACATCTTTGGGCGCCAAGTCCAAAGCGTGCTGGTAATCCGCAACAGCCTTATCCAACTCGCCGAGTGCGGCGCGAGTGTGCGCAAGCAGAACGATGGCCGGTACATTTTTGGCGTCGAGCGCGACAGCGCGTTCAAATGCCCCCTCCGCCTGCGGCAGTTGTTTCCACTGCACAAAAATCTGCCCTTGAAGGACGCGCAACGGCGAGGAATTGGGATTGTGTGCGATTTGTGCATCGATAAACGCTGCAGCTTCCGCGGGTTTTCCCATGACCGTTTCAACGGCAGCGAGTCCCGCAATGGCGTCGAGGGAGTTGGCATCGAGGCTCAAAGCCTGCCTGTAATAAGACTGCGCGTCGTTCCAGCGTTTTTGTGCGGCGCGGAGTTGCGCAAGCTTGATATAAGGCAAAGGATTGTTCGGCGCTCGTTCTAGAAGAGACTTCAATTCTTTCTCGGCGCGTGCTGCGTCGCCTTGATTCATCCGCGCGGTGGCATAAAAGAGATAAGCGTCCGCCGAATTCGGCGCGTACTTCTTCAACTGGTTGGCAATGTCCTCGAGTCCGCGCCAGTCCGACTTCAGCACGGCGCTTCTGCCCAGCGCGGTCCACGCCTCCGTCAAACTGGGGCGCAAGCCCACCGCTTCGCGCCATTCCGTTTCGGCTTGCTGCATTTGGGATTTCTGGCTGAAGGCCAGGCCGAGATGGTAATGGCCCCAGGCGTTGTCCGGGGCGCTCTTCAGGGCTTGCTGTAACGTGGTGATGGCTTCATCAGTGCGGTTCTGGCGGACGTCAATCTGCCCTTTCAAGACCAAAGCCTGCGGATCTCGCGGCGCTTTCTTGAGCATTCCTTGAACCAACGTGTTTGCCTCGTCGAGATGGTCGCTCAGAATCAGAAGCTGTGCGTAGGTTTCTCGCACCACGAGGTCGTCAGGATATTTCGCCGTAAGGGACTGAAACTCGGCAAGCGCTTTCGCGCTTTCTCCATGTAAAACGTACGATTCGCCCAATAAGCGATAGGCGTTGGGGTCCGCGCTCAACTGTTCCTTGGCCTCCGCAAGCACCTGCTCTCCTGCGGCGAGTTGTCCGCTCATGAAATAGAGGCCGGCCAGAGAGGCGCGCGGCGTCACGTCCTTTGGAGCGAGCTGCATCGCATCTTTGAACGCCTTCTCGGCATCTGCTGATCGCTTCTGCTGCGTGTAGAATTTTCCGAGCGCCATCAAAGGAGTTATCGAGCCGGGATCAAGCGACTGGGCTTTCCTGAAGCTTTTCTCGGCTTCATCTGGCAGCTTAGCTCCTGCCTGTATGCCACCCAAATTGAGATAGAGGGCCGCACGGCTGGGCTCGATTTCCACTGCGTCGTTTGCTTCCTGCAGTGCTGCGCTCCAGTTGCGGAGGGCACCATCGGTATCGGCCAGGAGCATTTGAGCATCGGCGTCCTTGGGATTGCTCTTCAGGATCAATTGTGCGCGATCCTTGGCGCCCAGCGGGTTGCCGCCGGCCAACTGGAGGCGGCCCAGATCGAGTTGCGCTTTCCAGTGGTCCGGCTTCAGGTCAACCGTGCGGCTCAGTTCCTGGTACGCGGACGCCCAAGTGCCCATCTTCAGATGCGTCTCGGCGAGTTTGTAGTGCGCGTCGGCAGAACGCGGATCGATCTGGAGAGCGCGGTTGTAGGAGATTAAAGCTTCCGAATACTTTCCTGCCTGGAAATCCTGGTTGCCCCGCGCAAGGAATCTTTGTTGCTTCGCCTGGGGACTAGAGCACCCTAGCAAAAGGAGGGTGCTGATCAAGAGCAGCGGGATGAAACGGAGTTGTCTGAACGAACTAAGCATGCGCTGTATGGGCTTAGAGTACCATCGGAAAGAAGCAATTCGATACCCTAAGAAACAAGGGGGTCAAGATGCCGATTTGTCACACACAAGCGGTTGAAAATACAAGAATTATCTGGAGCCAAGTATGGCGGAACTTCAGACCGATTCCCTGTGATGGAAAGCCTGGTCTTGCCAGAGCGGAGGTTTTGGGGATAAATGGGATAGGTTACTTCCACTGCGGCAGGCGAGATGTGGCCAAAACGGGAGTACGAGGGAGAACTCCTACGACCCACAACTCCAATGACTATAACGAGTTGTGGGATGAATTGGGATTAAGCTCTTGAATCTAAGACTGGTACAGCCCGTGCACCGTTTCTAGTTGATTCAGCGCGTACGGAGGGACGTTCGAAGGGCTTTTAGCTGTGCGCGTCTGGAGGGAGTGGAAAGTATGTTGAGCAAGGGAACCCTCTCCGTATCCGAGGTGAAGCGAATTCTGCGCCGGTACGGGTGGATTCTTCCGCTTACCGCGCTCACGGCGGGGGCGATAGGTTTTGGGGCAGCTCAGATACTGCCCAAGAAGTACACGTCCTCGACGATGGTGCTGGTGGAACCGCCAGCCGTGGACACGGGAGTAGTTCCCGCAAATGTGAACGAAGACCTCTATCGTCATTTGTCTTCCATGAAGGATCAGATTCTGAGCCGGTCGGGTCTGCAGCCAATCATCCTGAAACTCAACGTGTTTCCAAAGAAGGAAGAAACGGCGCACATGGATGACGCGGTCGAAGCACTGAAGAAGGTGATCGACGTGGAACTGATTCAGCCAATGCCGGGTTCCGTGAACAGGCAGCCCCCTGGGTTCCACGTCAGCGTGACCTTGAGCGACCCCGTGGTGGCGCAGCAGGTTTGCACCGAAATCACGGCGATGTTCATGGAGAGAAACGCCTCGACGCAAGAGAAGAGGCTTAAGGACACGACTTCGTTTCTGACCCAACAACTCGCCGAAGCCAAAACTAATCTGGACGAACAGGACGATAAATTGGCGCAGTTCAAGAGGGCGCACCTAGGAACCTTGCCCGAGGAAGAGCAGGGCAATCTCAGCCTGCTCACCGGAATGAACACGCAACTGGAAGCCACGAACCAAGCGATCAGCAGGGCACAGCAAGACAAAACGTTCAATGAATCGTTGCTGAGTCAGCAGGAATCGTCCTGGAAGGCGATGCAGAGCGGCACGGGCAACACCGAGGGTCTCGATCAGCAATTGGCCACCCTACAGGACCAATTGAGCGCCTTGCTGGCCAAATACACACCCGAGCACCCCGACGTCATTAAGAAAGAAGCAGAAGTTGAAGAAGTAAAGAAGAGAATGGCGGCGGAGGGTTCCGAAGTGAAGGGTAACTCTGGGGTTCCTGCTCCGACGCACGAGCCACCGCAGATCCAGCAACTGCGTGCAAAAATAAAGCAAGACGATCTGAACATTGCAGATTTGACCAAGCACCAAGCGCAGATCCAAAAGGACATCGCGACCCTGCAGGCCCATTTGCAGGCAAGCCCCATGGTCGAACAGCAGATTAAGGAGTTGACGCGGAACTACCAGACCGCCCTGGAACATTACAATGACCTGCTGAAGAACCAGCAGAAATCAGCGATGCTGACGGACCTTCAGAATCAGGCGGAAGGGGAGCAGTTTCGCGTTCTGGACGCTCCGGGCATCCCGACGACTCCGTCGTTTCCGAATAAAACTCTTTTCGTAGGCGGCGGATTGGCAGCCGGGCTGGGGCTGGGCATCGGGATACTGTATCTCATCGCCCTGTCCGACAAGGCCATGTACACCGAAGCAGACGTGGAGCTTTGCCTCAAGCTTCCGGTTCTCACGCTGGTGCCAAGCTTTGATGTGACCGAGGTTACATCCAAGTCGACACACAGCAAAGAAACTGACGCCGTAACTACGAGAGCCTGACGTGCCTAACGAACAAAGGACCGAACTGCAATGAGCCGAATTCACGAAGCTCTGAAAAAGGCGGCGAAGGAAAGGTCAACACGCACGGAGGCAAGCACCACCGAAGACCTTATGGAGGCACTCACTGTCAGCCATGAGGAAGCAGGTTCGGTGCTTACGCCAGCGGCCGCGAGCGGGAAGGCTGCGACCAGGGAAATTGACGAGCAGGAACTAAGCTATCAATCGCTCATCGCCAAGTGCCGGCGTGTGCCGTGGCAGATCAGACCCAGGTATTCGGTCTTCGTGGGCGAAAAGGAACAGTCGTCCGGCGCCGAAAGGTTCCGCACTTTGCGGTCACGGCTGTATCAAATCTCCTCGGCACAACCGCTGCGCCGGGTGCTGTTGACCAGCAGCGCCCCTGAGGAGGGCAAGACCTTTGTGGCCTCCAACCTGGCGCAATGCATCGTTCGCCAATCCGATCGCAAGGTGATGCTGATTGATGCGGATCTGCGCGCTTCGCGGCTTCATTTAACGCTGGGCACGGACAGTGTGCCTGGCCTCTCGGAATATCTCCTGGGAGAGAAGGAACTCACAGAAATTATTCAAATCGGCGAGGCAAACAATTTCTGCTTTATCCCCGGCGGGCGCTACGTTTCCACGGCTAGCGAACTGTTGCATAGCGAGAAGATGAAATCGCTGCTGGAGAAAATGGGGGAACTCTTCGACTGGGTCATTCTGGATTCGCCGCCGGCTATTGCGGTTCATGATGCGAGCATTCTCGCAGACATGTGCGACGGGGTATTATTTGTGGTCCGCGCCGGCGCAACAGACCACGAGCTAGCCCAGAGAGCCGCCGCCGAATTCGAAAACAAGAACCTGCTGGGTGTGGTGCTGAACCGCGTGGAAAAGAGTGACGCCTACGGGTCGTATTACTACTACGGATACCCGAACCCGAAGGGTGCGGAATGAGCCTGATGAATCTGGAAGTGGACGCGGAAAGTGGGGCGCCCAACCCGCGGAACTCTCTGCAACACTAAACATCGAAAGTTTTCGAGCGGTTGACGTAGTGGCGATGGTAATAGTGGCGGTATTCCCCGGAGCGCAGGTTTTCGAGCCACGCACTGTTTGCGCGGTACCAACCGATGGTACGAGACAACCCTTCTTCCAAGCTCACTTGGGGCTTCCAACCCAATTCTCGCTGGATTTTTGAACTGTCTAACGCATAGCGGCGGTCGTGCCCGGGACGATCCTGCACGTAGTTAATCAGGGTATCGGGCTTCCCGAGACGCGCTAGAATGGTGCGCACAATTTTGAGATTGGGGAGAGGCATACCGACTGAGACGTTGTACACCGCGCCTGCGGGAGCCTGTTCGAGCGCCAGAAGGATCGCGTGGCAGCAATCGTCAACGAACAGCCAGTCGCGTTCGTGCATGCCGTCGCCGTAGACGGGGAGCGGCTTGTCCTCCTGAGCGTTGGCAATCATCAGCGGAATCAGCTTTTCTGGAAACTGATAGGGCCCGTAGTTATTGCTGCAGCGCAAAATCACCGGAGAAACACCGTAGGTATTTGCGTATGCGGACACCAAATGGTCGGCTGCTGCTTTGCTCGCGGCATAAGGACTGCGTGGACCGAGGCGTGCTTCCTCCGTGAAGCTGACGCCGGCGGGAGCGCTCCCGTAAACTTCATCGGTACTGATGTGAATGAATCGCAGAAGCTTGTAGCGCCGGGCTGCTTCCAAGAGGCAGTGCGTGCCCAGGATATTAGTTCGCAGGAATGGGGAAGCATCCTCGATGCTGCGGTCCACATGTGTTTCCGCAGCACAATTAATCAAGGCGTCGGGACGCTGCCGGAAGACTTCTTCCACGGCTTGTGCATCGGCAATGTCTCCCTGCACGAAGGAGTAGCGCTTGTTCTCGGCGACATCCGCCAGGCTTTCTGGGTTTCCCGCATAAGTGAGTTTATCAAAGTTGATAACCTGCGCTTCATCGCGGGTGTTCATCAACAGTCGAATAAAGTTGGACCCAATGAAGCCCGCACCGCCGGTAACCAGCACTTTCACGAGCGATCTCCAGGGAACAATCTCCATGCCCGGGTGTCCGCGCAAGCTACTCGCGGGCTTCGAACATCGCGTGGGAACTCTACGCCTGTTTTCCACATCTTGCCAAATGTGGACGTGGACTGCGCGGCGAGATTTTGCCGATGTGTTTTACTTGGATACGATGGTGCGGAAGCGGCAAACGCGCCTGGTGGGGGAAGCATGAGCTTTCTGGCGGTTCTTGGGATGCCCTTTCGCTGCGCGGCCTATCCCTCGCGGGTCCATTTTCTTCCCAAGCCGGGTGCGCTAGGCGGGTTTATGCGGAACTTGGAAAGGGCCTCGCCAAGATTCTGGATAAAAGCCTCGGAGTTATAGACATCGTCCCGCATGCGGCTGCTGCCGCTGGGAGCCAGCGGGCCAACCTCGTCGAGTTGGAATTCTCTAGCGACTTCCTCCACTATGGTCGGGCCGATGGGTTTCTGTTGGTCGGCGAAGGCGTTGACCAAGGAATGTTCGCAAAGCAGATTTATGACGCGCGGCACACCAAGGGAATACAGGTGCACCACCTCCATGGCTTGTTTGCTGAAAACGGGATCCGTGCCGGCTCCCGCAATGCGCAGCCGCTCCAGGATGTACTCGTAGGTCTGCTCCTTGGAGAGCGGCGAGGTCTTACAGCGCAACATGATGCGCTGCCGGAGTTGCCGCAATTCCGGCAGCTTCAGCTTCTCTTCCAACTCCTGTTGGCCGGAGAGCACGATTTGCAGCAACTTCTCCGTGGAGGTCTCCAGGTTGGTCAGCAAACGAATCTCTTCGAGAACGGGAAAAGTGAGATTCTGCGCTTCGTCAATGATCAGTACAGCCACTTCCCCGGCGCGATACCGGTCCAGGAGCCAATGATTCAGGCTCATCAATTGCTGGCTTTTCGACTTCGAATCGCACTTGATTTCAAACTCCGCCAGGATGAAATCAAATAACTGGCTGCTGTTCATCCGCGAATTAAACAGGAACGCGGTGCGTGCGCGCCGATGGTGCAGCCAATCGAGCAAGCGGTTAACAAGCGTGGTTTTCCCGGTTCCCACCTCCCCGGTCAAGGTGATGAATCCCTTCCTGGTCTGTATGCCATACATCAGGCCAGTTAACGCTTCCTCGATCTGCCGAGTCATCAGCAGATAGCGGGGGTCGGGATTCACATTGAAGGGGTTCTCTTTTAACCCGAAAAAGCTTTTGTACATGACCGGGAAGTTCTCTACCTTTCCACCTCGGACTTCATTCCTTCATCTATTCGATAACAAAGGGCCGCGCACGCCAATTCAAGAATGCAGTGATTGTATGCTGCGTGGAATTCGCGTTGCAGTTCGCCACTGTGCACCCTTGTGGTCCAGCCCGCTGGATATAGGCGTTATACGATACGGCGAAATTCATGACCCTGCCAATGGGCCGAGCGAGGCCGCCACCCACGAAGTAGTTGTCGTAACTGCCGAAGCCAACACCGGCGGCATTGTTCAGCGCGCGGTTACTGGCATATCCGAAGTTCCCCGTTACGCTCCACAACCTGCTGATCTGGCGGGTGCCGGTAAACGTGACTTGATCGAGTTCTCCCCCGATGAGTACGCCGCTTCCCGCAGAGAGCCCATGCGAGTAGTTCACACTTATGCTTCCCCGCCTGAAGCCGTACGACAGACTGGCATTGGCTTGCGCGGAGGTTCGTTTAGCACTTCCACCAAGAGGCACCCTGTAAGAAATGAAATCCGGGCCTGCATATAATTGCAGCGCAAGTTTCCGAGTCATCTTCCTCTGGTACGCCACACTGAATGACGAATCTCCGTAGGCTTCCGATTGTGCAGGAAAATGAAAGGTACTGAACCGATACATCAATCCAATGGAGTCTTCTTTCGTCAGAGTGTAGTTATATCCCACACTTCCAAGGTAATTTTCACTGTTTACATTCGGCGCCTGCGTGAAATGCAGAGTCCCGTCCATTCCGGCGATGGTGATCGATTGCCTAGCATCGAGGGTGTAAGTAGTCTGAATGACGGCCGTGTTGCTGTAGCGAGACCCCGCCGCCGAAGCGATGCTCTGACTCGGCGGCAGCCCGCTCGTTAACGATGGCCCCAGCGATCCACCAACTCCAGGCAGCGCCAAGCCTGTCCCAGCCCCGAATCCAAACTGTGTTTCCGGCAAATACGCGAACTGATCGGACCATTGCCAGAGCCAGCGACGGGATTGAAAGCTTTGCGTCACTCCGAGTTGCTGATACCAGCTATTCCCCTCTGAGTACTGCGGCGCGCTCTGAGATGTGACGACACCTCCGACGGACTCGTTCAGCGCTAAGGTGGAGTGGCTCCATGCCTTCAGCAGACTGAGGCTACCGCCCATGAAATGTGTTTCGTACCAGCTGGAATTCTTCTCTCCGAGCGGGCCGGACTGCGCTGTGACCCCATATTGCAGGCCGGGTACCCAATAGCTGTGCCGCATGGGCGGGGAGCCGAGGGTCGGGGCCTCCAATCCTGTTGCCGGCGAAGGATCCGGCTGCCAGACGTCAGTATTCCCTTGATCGGTATTCAAGTCCGAAGAGTCATTGAACGCAGGGATGCCGCGAGCCGCAGGTTTGGGTACGGTCTGTCCGGGTTCCGACTCCTGCGTGGGCGGCTGCTCCTGCGGCTCCTGAGCCCAAGCGTTGCCGGCGGTACCAGTTAGCACAAAAGCCAGCAGCAAAGTTCGGATTTTGCTAGACGCAGTCATTTTTCTGCCCTCACGGGACGACAATCACGTCTCCAGGTTGCAACAGGATGTTGTCCTCAGGTCTTTTCCCTTTGACGACTTCCTTGTAATTGAAGGGATGCTGCACCTGTTCGCCGTGTTCGGTTCGCAGGATGTAGATGCCCTTGAGCCTTGCGAATTGCGTGAAGCCGCCGCAGCTGGATATGGCCTGCAGAGCAGTCATGTTTGGCAAGAGCGCGAGGGCTCCGGGTCTCGTTACTTCCCCGGTGCAGTAGACTCTCCGGCTATTAATCTCGGTTACGATGACCGTGACCTGCGGAGAGGTAATGTATTTGGTCAGTCCCTCGCGAATCACGCCGGCGAGTTGCATGGAGGTCAAGCCCGCGGCCTGCACGTCATTCAGCAAGGGCAGCGATATCCTCCCATCCGGCCGCACGGGGATTGTTCGGGAGATTTCGGGTTCCTTCCATACGTCGATCCTCACAACATCCTGGGGACCAATTTTGTAATCAGGGTTAGCCTCCGGGGCCGGCTTGGCGTCGGACTTTTCCGCAGGAGGCGGTATGCCCGGCTGTTGCCCATACGCTCCCACAGCTACCACTAGAGCTAAAACGATCAACCGCAGCGCGATTCTCATCAACATTTCCTCATTCGTCTCTTTTCGTTTCCGGGGTTTCAATCTGTTTCAACTTGTAAAGCAGCGACTTATAACTGATCTGCAACTCTTGCGCGGCCCGCTTGCGGTTCCACCTGGTACGCTGCAGTGCGCGGAGAATGAGCTCCCTTTCGGTTTGCCGAGATGCCGCGCGCGCTGCCTTTTTAAGCGACGAGACATGGCCCTGGATGACACTCGCGGGTCGAACCATCCGCGCCACCCGCAGATCTTGGAGCGCCAAGTTGCTGTCTCCCAGCGCCACTATTTTGCGAGTGGCATTCTCCAATTCGCGTATATTGCCGGGCCAATGGTACGCCATCAAAAGTTCTCTGGTCGGTTGATTCAGAGCGGGCACAGGCTTTTTCAATTCTTCGGCGTGGCGGTTCAAAAGGTGTGCCGCGAGCAGGCCGATATCCTCGCGGCGCTCTCGCAACGGGGGAAGTTGCAAGCATGCACCGTTAAGGCGGAAGTACAACTCTCGCCGGAACCTTCCTTCTTCCACTTCCTTCTCGAGGTCACAGGTGGTCGAGGAGATCAAACGAATATGAGAAACGCCTTCGGGACTGTTCATTCCTTCCTCGGACAAAAACGTGAGCAACTGCCGCTGACAGTCGGAACTGAGCATCTCGACTTCGTCCAAGTAGATGGTGCATCTTTTGGCGTCCCAGGCTCCGGGCTCCAGGTGCCTGTTCAGTTCGCGCAACAACTGTTGTGGTGTTACGCCTGCGCAAACGATTTTCTTGAATTCACCTGCTTTTGCACCGGCGTGAAGGTGAATGGTTTTTGCGTAGACGTCTTTGCCGGTGCCGCTTTCCCCGATCAGCAAAAAGGGAATGTTCGTAGCGGCGAGTTCCAGGAGGAGCTTGTTGGAGGGTTCCATCGCGGGCGATTCGCCCCACACAAACGAAGACTGGTCTGGTCGTTCGATGCGACACGTTGGCATAGTCTCGGCTGGCATTTGGGTATCGAAGGACCACGTCCCGCGCCGCAACCAGAGGGCGTCAAGAACCATAGGCAGCTATTCGCGGCTGGGTATCCGGGCCAATATGGAGCAAATCACCTTCCAAGGAGAGGGCTCCCTTTTGCTCCCGCTAGGATTAGCTAAGTGACTTATTGTCAGTATGTTTTGTCAGCTTTGCAGGTGCTTCAGGGCAGGGTTTCCCATCTGTGCAAATCCCCAGTTCCTTCCACTATGTGGTAACAATTTAGCCAGCACTGTACGAAACCAAGAAAATCAAGCGCCTGGGCTCGGCACACCAAGGCGCGGAGATGGTGGGTGTCAACACCCTGGTGCACACGAAGGGGAGCACGAGGGCTATTTGCTGCTCAGAAGCACATTAAGCACGGCCGGAGCTTTTCGGCTCCGGCCTGTTGGCGCGCTGGCTATCGCGGAATTGCCTCGAGTTTGGGGCTAGGTGCTTCTTCCTTGCGAGACGCCCCTGGCCGCGAATTGCCTTGGGTGAGCCGCACTTCGGATTCTTGCGCGTCCACCACAGCAATAGCGGCCATGTTTACGATTTCTTCCACTTCCACTTCGCGGTTCAGGACATGCACCGGCTTGGACATGCCCATCAAGATGGGCCCGATGGTCTCGAGTCCCCCGATTTTGGCGAGCAGCTTGTAGCAGGTGTTCGCGGAGGTGAGGTCGGGGAAGATCAATACGTTGGCCCCGCCGCGCAATTGCGAAAACGGGTACGTCCCTTCGATGATTTCCGGCGTCACGGCGACGTCCGCCATCATTTCGCCGTCGACCATAAGTGTGGGATCCGCCTGCTTGACGAGTTGAACCGCGCGCCTGGCTTTGTCCGACAACGTATGACGCGTGCTGCCGAAATTCGAGAAGGAGAGCATGGCCACACGCGGCGTAACGTTGAAGCGTTTAGCGGTTTGTGCCGCGCACAGCGCGATTTCGGCGAGGTCCTCGGCAGTGGGTTCTATGTTCACGGTGCAGTCGGCGAGGAAGTAAAGGTCGCCACGCCGGGTCACCAGCACGTACAACCCGGACACGCGGTGCAGCCCTTCTTGCGGCTTGATCACCTGCAACGCCGGCCGGAGGGTGTCAGGAAAATGCTGGCCTACTCCTCCTACCAACGCGTCCGCTTCACCGAGGTTCACCATGAGTGCACCGAACAGGTTGCGGCTGTTGATGAGCTCCTTTGCTTCGGAAAGGGTCACGCCGCGCCGCTGTCTCAGCTCATACAGGCGATTGACATAGGCTTCGCGCTTGGGGCAGGTCTTGGGATTTACCACTGTGACTTTTTCGAAGGGTAGGCCGAGTTCCTGTGCCTTCACTTTTATGATTTGCTCGTCGCCCAGCAAGATGGGCTGCGCAATCTTCTCGTCGGTCAGAATGTGCGCCGCACGGAGAATCTTCTCGTTGTCTCCTTCGGGGAACACCACGCGGCGCGGACGTGCCTGCGCCTTGTGGATGATCAGGCGCATCAATTCGTGAGCTTTGCCGAGCAAGCGTTCCAGGCGCTCGCGATATTCGACGAGGTCCACGGGTGTGCGCGCCACCCCGGTTTCCATGGCCGCCTTGGCCACAGCGGAGGCTTCCCAAACCAGCACGCGGGGATCGAAAGGTTTGGGGATGATGTATTCGGGTCCGAACTTAATGCGGCCCACCCCATAGGCGTTGCACACGGAGTCGGGTACGTCTTCCTTTGCCAGATCCGCCAGCGCGCGCGTTGCCGCGAGCTTCATCTCCTCGTTGATGGCCTTGGCATGTACGTCCAATGCCCCGCGGAAGATGAACGGGAAGCCCAGGACATTGTTGACCTGGTTGGGATAATCCGTGCGTCCGGTGCACATCAGCACGTCGTCCCTGGCAGCCAGCGCTTCTTCGTAAGTAATTTCTGGATCCGGATTGGCCATGGCGAATACCACGGGATGCGGGGCCATAGACCGCAACATTTCCGGCGTCATGGCGCCCTTCACCGAGAGACCCACAAAAACGTCGGCGTCCTTGAGTGCGTCGGCGAGGGTGCGCATTTGCGTCTTGTGCGCAAAGCGCGCCTTGTAGGGGTTCATGCCTTCGGTGCGGCCCTCGTACACGACACCTTTGGTGTCCACCATGGTGATGTTCTCGTGTTTTACACCCAGCCGCTCATAGTGCTCGGCGGTGGCAATTCCGGAAGCGCCGCTGCCGTTGAAGACCACACGGACTTTGTCGATGGATTTCCCGACAATCTCGAGAGCATTGAGCAACGCCGCGCCGGTGATGATCGCGGTGCCGTGCTGGTCGTCGTGAAAGACCGGGATGTTCATGGTCTTTCGGAGGGTTTCTTCGATGTGGAAACATTCCGGCGCCTTGATGTCTTCCAGGTTGATGCCACCGAAGGTGGGTTCCAGGAGTTGGCAAACTTTGATTACGTCGTCAGGGTTCGTGGAATTCACTTCCAGGTCAAACACGTCCACGTCCGCGAACCTCTTGAACAGCACTCCCTTCCCTTCCATGACTGGCTTGCCGGCGATGGCCCCGATGTTCCCGAGGCCCAAGACCGCGGTTCCGTTGGTGACAACGGCGACCAGGTTTCCCTTCGCGGTGTATTTGTAGGCGTCCCCCGGGTTCTTCTCGATTTCCAGGCATGGCTGGGCCACGCCCGGGGTATAGGCCATGCTCAAGTCGCGCTGCGTGCGGCAAGGCTTGGTCGGAGCGATTTCGATTTTTCCTGGACGCCCGCCGGAATGATAGGCAAGCGCGTCTGATTTCTTGATCTCCATGGTGATTCTCCTAGTTCGTCTTCTTTCCCAAATCTGTAGGTAATCTGTGTTACTGCCTTAAGCGTTCCTGCTCCCCAACTGCTAACTGCTTACTGCGGTCCCCCACTCTCCGGTACTCAAATACTCGTGAATCGATTTCGCCGCTCGTCTTCCGGCCCCCATCGCCAGAATCACGGTGGCCGCGCCGGTCACGATGTCTCCGCCCGCGAACACGCCCTTGCGGGAGGTTCGCTGCGTTTCCCCATCCGCCTCGATGTATCCCCTTTTGTTGGTCTTCAATCCCGGCGTGGTGGATTGAATCAGCGGGTTCGCAGAAGTTCCCGTAGCAATCACCACTACTTGCAAAGGAACCTCAAATTCCGACCCCGCCTTCGGAATAGGCCGTCTTCTCCCTGAAGCATCGGGTTCTCCCAACTCCATCTCGACGCACCGCGCGGCCCCGAGCCAGCCGCGCCCGTCATCGAGAAATTCCACGGGATTGGTCAGCATGCGGAACTCGATGCCTTCCTGCTTGGCGTGCTTCACTTCCTCGATGCGCGCGGGCATTTCCGTTTCGCTGCGGCGGTAGATGACGTAAGCCTTCTCTGCGCCGAGGCGCCGCGCGGAGCGAATGGCGTCCAAGGCGGTGTTACCGCCGCCCACCACGGCTACATGTTTCCCGCGCAAATCGACGATTGGTTCGTCGTAGCGGGGAAATTCATAGGCATGCATGAGGTTGATGCGCGTCAGGAACTCGTTTGCGGAATACACTCCGTTGAGATGCTCGCCGGGGATATTGAGGAAGACCGGCAATCCAGCGCCGGTAGCGATAAACAAGGCGTGGTAGCGCTCTTCGCCGAACAATTCGTCGATGGTTACGGTCTTGCCGACGACCACATCAGTTTCGAACTCCACACCCATTTCGCGCATTTTGTCGATTTGCTGGCGAATCACGCCCTTGGGCAAGCGGAACTCGGGAATGCCATAGACCAAGACGCCGCCAATCTCGTGTAGCGCTTCGAATACATGGACTTGGTGGCCCTTTTGCACCAAGTCGCCCGCCGCGGTGAGTCCCGCGGGGCCGCTGCCGACGATGGCCACTTTCTTACCTGTGGGTGACGCGTTCGGCGCGAGCTTTGCTCCCACGCGCTGCTCGTAATCTGCCACGAAGCGTTCCAGGTAGCCGATTCCCAGGGACTCCACTTTCTTGTGCAGCAGGCAGGCACCCTCGCAGTGATCTTCCTGCGGGCAAACGCGTCCGGTGATGGCGGGCAGAACATTGTCCTCGCGGATCTTCGCTGCGGCTTCCAGGAATTTGCCTTCGACGATCAGCTTCACAAAGTCCTTCACCTTCACGCCGACCGGGCAGTTGTCGACACAGGTGGCTTTGGCACATTCCAGGCAACGCAAGGCTTCCTGTTTTGCGAGTTCCTCGGAGTACCCCAGGTTCACCTCGGTAAAATTCGTCACCCGTAGGGCTGGCGCCTGCTCCGGCATGTGCTGGTGCGGCACGTTCATGCGCTCTTTGAGGGTGAGCGGATTCGCCGAGGGCTCTTTGACGGGGCTCATGGCCGCACCCCTTCCAACTGGCAGGTGCTGGCTTCCTCTTCTTCTTTCAGGCGCTTCTGATACTCCTCGAGTGAGCGCTTCTCCGCATCCCGGTACATGCGGTTTCTCTGCATCAACACCTCGAAATTCACTTCGCTGGCGTCAAACTCCGGTCCATCAACACACGCGAATTGGCTCTTGCCTCCCACCAGCACGCGGCACCCGCCGCACATCCCCGTACCATCAATCATGATAGGGTTCAGACTCACTACGGTGTGGATGCCTTTTTCGCGCGTGAGGTCGGCCACCGCTTTCATCATGGGGATTGGCCCAACCGCGAGCACCAGGCGAATCTCGGCTTCCGACGCCAGGAGTTGCCGAAGCTTATCGGTGACGAGTCCCTTTTCTCCATGACTGCCATCATCCGTGGTGACGTACAGTTCATCGCTAACCGCTCTCATTTCGTCTTCCAGGATCACGAGGTCGCGGTTGCGTCCGCCCACAATGGACAGCACGCGGTTGCCCGCCTTCTTCAGCGCCGCGGTCGTCGGATAGGCGAGCGCTGTCCCCACCCCGCCTCCCACGACCACGACGGTCCCAAAGTTTTCGATGACCGAGGGTTTCCCGAGGGGCCCTACTACATCTAGGATGGTGTCACCCGCTTCGAGGGAATTGAGTTGGTAGGTGGTCTTACCGACGGACTGCACTACTATCGAGATCGTTCCTTGTGTGGCGTTGGCGCTTTCAATGGTGAGTGGAATGCGCTCCCCGTGTTCTTCCAGCCGCAAAATCAGGAACTGCCCAGCTTGATGCTTTTTTGCGATGCGCGGGGCTTCGATGACAAAGCGTTTGATTCCCGGCGCGATAAACTCTGCTTTTTCAATCTTGAACATTCGCTCCCTTTCCCGAACAGTCCGGCCCTGAACAGGGCTCCAGTTATTTTCCGGTGGGCGCCCAGATGGAATCTGTGACCCATCACACAGCTATTTTTTCGGCCCCTAGAGGCGGCAAAATCTCGGTTCCCGCCCCGCCACGGACCGCGGCGGCCATATACTCCGGAGCGGTGATAATGGCTCGTTTTCCGCCACTTTCCAGAAACTGCAGCGCTGCCTCCACTTTGGGACACATGCTCCCGACGGCAAATTCACCTTGTTTCAGGTACGCATGGGCTTCTTCCCAGCCGAGGTGAAACAAGGGCTTCTCGTTCTCTTTGCCGAAGTGTAAGTAGACATGCGTCACGCCAGTCGAAAAAACCAATAACTCCGCCTTCAAATCCGTGGCCAGCAACGCCGAACAGCGATCCTTATCGATCACCGCTTCGCTGCCTCTCAATTGCCCCGCCTGCCGGACCACCGGGATTCCGCCGCCTCCCGCAGCCACCACTACAAATCCCGCTTCCAAGCAGGCTTCGATGGCTTCCACTTCGTAAATGCGCTTGGGGTGAGGCGATGCCACCACGCGCCTCCAGCCACGCCCCGAGTCTTCGACCATTTTCCAGCCGAGGCGCTCTTCCCGTTCCATGGCTTCATCTTTGCGGTAGAAGGGCCCGATGGGCTTGTCTGGTTTTTGAAAGGCCGGGTCTTTTTCGTCGACGATCACCTGGGTGATGATGCTGACCACTTTTTGGGGAATGCCCGCTCCCTGCAGCGTATTGTCCAGGGTCTGCTGGAGCAGGTAGCCGATGGAGCCTTCCGTCTCGGCATCGCAGACATCCAGTTGCTGCGCGGGGACCACGTCGCGGGCGAGTTCCGAGCGCAACAGCGCTTCGCCTACCTGAGGCCCGTTTCCGTGGGTGAGGACCACCTCGTACCCTTGCCGCAAAATGGCCGCAATACCCAGGCAGGTTTCGCGCGCATGCGCTTGTTGCTGCTCGAATGTTCCGCGCTCCCGCGCCCGGGTCAGCGAATTGCCACCGATGGCAACCACCGCAATGGGTTTCATCGCCGCACCTGTTTCTCCTCTTGCTCGCTGGTCAGGAGCGCCAGCAAGATGGCCTTGTGGGCGTGCAAGCGGTTTTCCGCCTGCTCCAGCACAACGGATTGCAGGCCGTCCAGCACTTCGTCGGTAACCTCTTCACCGCGATGCGCCGGCAGGCAGTGCATAAACAGCGTGTCGGCTGGGGCCAAGTCCATGAGTTCCTCGTTGACCTGGTATGAGGCAAACACGCGGCGGCGTTCCTCGCTCTCCTTTTCTTGTCCCATGCTGGTCCACACATCGGTGTACACGGCGTCGGCAGTGCTCAACACTTCCTTGGCGTTGTGCACCACTTCAACTTCGGAGCCCGTGCTTTCGGCATCGGCACGCGCCTCTGTCAGCAAATCGGCGTTCGGCTCATATCCTGGCGGGCAAACCATGGTGAAGTGCATGCCCACTTTGCCCGCGGCATGCGCGAGGGCCATGGCTACGTTGTTTCCGTCGCCTACGTACACTAGATGCAGGCCCTTCAACTCGCCTTTGGCCTCGCGAATGGTCATGAGGTCGGCGATGGCCTGGCACGGGTGCAGCAGGTCGGTCAGCGCGTTGATGATGGGTATAGTCGCTTCGTAGGCCATCTCCTCGAGAATTCGCTGGGAAAAGGTTCTGACGACTAGCACGTCTACCCAGCGCGAGAGATTCCGGGCCACGTCGCGTACGCTTTCGCGCTTGCCAAGTCCGATGTCTCCGGGGGCCAAATAAACCATGTGTCCGCCCATCTGCTCGAAGCCCACTTCAAAGGTCACGCGGGTGCGCAAGGAAGGCTTTTCGAAGATGAGCGCACCCATTTTGCGCTGCAGTGCAAAAGCAAACTCTTCGGGATGGGCCTTCACCTGTTCTCCGAGGTTCAACAGCGCTTCCATTTCGGAGATGGTGATGTCGTGAAGAGTGAGAAAATCGCGTTTCTTTGCGCCCAGGGCGGGTTTCAAATGCCATGGATACACAGTGGGGTAGGTAGCGTGCTGCGGTGTTCGTTCCATGTGCCTCTCCTTTCCTTCGAGCTTTGAACGGCGAGCGGAAGAGGGATTCCTCACTCCGCGGACTCCGTTCGGAATGACGGACGAGGAGTCCGCCGATCAGGCTAATGCCGCGGGCATCTGCTGATTCACGAATTCGCGAATGCGCTCCGCCAACTTGCTGGGTCCGCGTTCCGCGACGTCATAGGTCACACGCAGCGAAGGCTGCGCAATGGGAATCAAGTGGCGCAAGTCAATGGGCGTGGCGATCAAGACAAAGTCGCACGGGGTTCGGCGAATGGTTTCTTCCAGTTCGGCGAGTTGTTTTGCGCTGTAACCCATCGCAGGCAACAGACTTCCCACGTGTTCGTATTTCGCAAAGGTCTCTCCGATGCTGCCTACGGCGTACGGCCTCGGGTCTACGAGGGTCGCGCCTGCTCGCTGCGCCCCGATAACGCCGGCACCAAAGGCCATCTCTCCATGCGTCAGCGACGGACCGTCTTCGATGACCAGCACTCTCTTCCCATGCAGGCGTTCCGCTTGCTCGACGTTCACCACGGAATCGGTCTCGATCACAATGGCGCGCGGATTGCGGTCCTGAACGTTTGTGCGGACTGTTTCCACCGCGTCCTTGAATGCCGAATCCACCTTGTTAATCACCACCACATCCGCGCGCAGGAGGTTCACTTCTCCCGGGTGATATAGAACCTCATGCCCCGCGCGATGCGGATCCGTTACCACGATCTCCAAGTCCGGTTTCAAAAAGGGCGTGTCATTGTTTCCGCCGTCCCAGATGATAACGTCGGCTTCCCTCTCTGCTTCCTTCAGAATGGCGGCGTAGTCGGCTCCCGCATACACGATCGTTCCGCTCATCACGTGCGGCTCGTACTCTTCGCGTTCTTCGATGGTGCACTTCTGGCGGTCCATGTCGGCAACTTCGGCGAAGCGCTGCACTTTCTGCTTCACCAAGTCGCCGTAGGGCATGGGATGGCGGATGGCGACGACTTTCAGCCCTTGTTCCTTCAACAATGCCGCCACTCGCCGGGACACGGGGCTCTTGCCGCAGCCGGTGCGCGTGGCGCACACCGATATCACGGGCACGTTGGCCTTCAACATGGTGCGTTCCGCACCCAAGAGGAGAAAATCCGCGCCCGCAGCAAGCACTCGCGACGCCAGATTCATCACTCGAACGTGCGATACGTCGCTGTAGGAAAACACCGCAAGATTTACGTCTTCTTCCTTGATCAGTTTCCCCAGCATCTCCTCGGGATAGATTGGAATGCCATCCGGATAACGCGGACCAGCGAGCTCGGCGGGATACTTCCTTCCGGCAATGTCGGGAATCTGCGCGGCGGTGAAGGCCACGACACGGTTCCAGGCGTCGTCGCGATAACACATGTTGAAGTTGTGAAAATCACGTCCTGCTGCGCCCACGATCACAATACGATTCTGCATATCCGCCTCCGGCGAGGATGACCTGCGGCTTGAATGGAAGGCCTCAGAAAACGGCCAAATGAACAGAGGAGCGAGTTTTCCCGGTAAAGGGAGTGCAAGCGAAGCGCCACCGTTTATAAGCAAGCTGGTATAGAAACTATCAGTTTTTTCTATGATTTACGAAATGGGACATCCCCCGGCGGGGGTTTCCCTGGGAGAACTAACTCAAGGCGAACACCCGGAACTGCGCCAACTCACCCATCTCGGGGCTGCCTCTATTCCACTCACAGGAAAGCAGTTACCGTGCCGTTGGGCTGCCACTTTTTCGTCGTCGTGTAGCGGATTTCAATATCTGACCTACGTCGGACTAGCAATTAGTCTTTGCCGGAGCTCGTGGTTCCAGAAGCGGCGGTCGGTGGGCTCGTTTCGCGGATGAGGATGGGCCAACGGGGAAAGGCGAAATTGCCGGCGGCATCGTCGATGACGTTGATCTGGCAGGTGTAGAAGCCGGGCTTGAGGGACTGCAAAGGAATTTCCATCTGGAAGACGAGGGCTTTGCGGTCCGGGGCGGTGACTTCCTGGGCAACGAGCGGCTTGGTCTCGTAGACTTTGGCATCGCCTTGGAGAAATTCGATGCTCGTAAGCACGCGCACGGTCGGGTGCGCACTGCCCTTCTTCTCCCCGGCGACGCTCCCATTCGTCTCCGCGGCGGCTTTCGCTTTGGCGGGGTCGTAGACTTCGTACTGTAAATAGAGTTTCTGGTCCTGGGTGAATACGTGGGTCACGCTGGGGACTAGTTCGGTTTGCTCGCTGACCAGTGGCTCGAATCCTTTTCGTTTCTGGGTGACGGGCACGCGCTGGCTACTTAGGACTACGCTGCTCATGCGTAGTGGGGCCTTGCGGAGATCCGGGATGCGCACGTCGGTTTCGAAGGAGCCCATGCGGCCGGAGCGATTCTCTCGCACGATGAATTTGAGGTGGTAGGTTCCGGGTGCGAGCACAAAGCCGGTGTTGTACTGGACATTCTTGCGACGGACTTGTTGCGCGCTGTCGACGGCGAGCTTTACCGTGTCGCGCTGGCGGCCGACCGGGAATTTACCACTCTCGAGAACTGTGCCGATGATGTCGATGGTGGCGGAGTCCTTGTCCTTTTCCTGCACGAAGGGGATTTGCGAGCCGGGCACTACAAGTGACACCGCCAGGTAGTAATGCGAGTCGTCCTGGCGGAAGTAAGCGGTGCCGGCGTAAACCGCCACGTCGGTTTGAGGCAGCTCGGCGAGGAGTTCGTTTTCGAGCTGCTCTTCGCGGTCACCTTTGTTCATGTGCTCGAAGTCGCGGCCAGCGTAGTAGCCGGGGCGGTATTCGAGCTTGAGGTCGGGGCGATTGATCTGCACTTTCAGGTGGCGGAAACGGCCGTCTTTGAGGTGATTCGTACTGGTATAGCCGAGCACGTAGTAGGCGGAGGTGTCTTTCTGCACCTGCGTGAAGACGCCGCTCAGGTCGTTGGTGTCCATGAAGGCTTTGCCGCCGGTGTCTTCTGCGAGCGTGTACAAGGTTTCCTGCGAGGAGGCGTTGCTGTTGAGATCGTTCAGAACGGAGGCGCCACTGTACGCCGACTGCCCGTGCAAGCTGGCCGATTGCGCCTG
>Ga0187782_10000287_pt1 | contig 32806 bp, 31 predicted proteins | sample 0715_SJ02_MP15_2_FD_132454 | JGI IMG/M metagenome (GOLD analysis project Ga0187782, IMG submission 132454) | Tropical peat soil microbial communities from peatlands in Department of Meta, Colombia - 0715_SJ02_MP15_20_MG | ecosystem: Environmental > Terrestrial > Soil > Wetlands > Peat | place... | reverse complement strand
GTGGTCGCACAGCGCGAGGATCATCTCGCCGAGCACGACGACGAACCGGTCGGTCTGGACGCGATGGAGATGCCAGCGGTTCTCGTCGCGGTACCGACCCGGTTGGGTGAGCGAGGAGTACGACATGCGGAACCGGGAGCCGAGGCCATCCGGGTCGTCCGCACGCATCGTCTCCACAAGGAATCCGCGCGGGTCGTGGTGGAACGTCCGCGCCACGGGGTGGATCCCCTGGATCCCGATCTCGGGCGGGGCGATCGGCGAGATCCGGTGCTTCGGCCCCCCCATCTCCGCCTCCGAGCTCAGCCCGCCCCGGGAGCGGGCGCGTCGACGAGGGGCGCCCACCACACCTCGTGGTGAGCGTACCAGTCGATGGTCGCGCGCAGCCCGTCCTCGAACGGCATCTCCGCGCGCCAATCGAGCTCCTCGCGAAGACGGGACGGATCGAGCGCGTAGCGGCGGTCATGCCCCCGCCGATCGGCGACCCATTCGATCGAGTCCTCGGCGCGTCCCATCAGACGAAGGAGCCGGCCGATCACGTCGCGGTTCGAATGCTCGTTCTCCGCACTGACCAGGTACGTCGCCCCGATCGTACCCCGGTGCGCGATCCGATCGATCGCCGCGCAATGGTCCCGCACGTAGATCCAATCCCGGACGTTCCGACCGTCGCCGTAGAGGGGGACCTTGCGCCCGCGCATCAATCGCGTGATCGCGAGCGGGATCAGCTTCTCGGGAAACTGGTACGGACCGAAGTTGTTGCCGCAGTTCGACACGGTGACGGGGAGCCCGTACGTCTCGTACCACGCCCGGACCAGGTGGTCCGACCCCGCCTTGGACGCGGAGTACGGGCCCCGCGGGGCGTAGGCCGTCGACTCGGTGAAGCGTTGGGGGGAGTCGAGAGGGAGCTCCCCATAGACCTCGTCCGTGGAGACGTGATGGAAGCGTCGGACGTCCGCTTTCCGGCACGCCTCCAGGAGGACGGCCGTTCCCATCACGTTCGTCTCCACGAACGGGATCGGCCCGTGAATGGCCCGGTCGTTGTGCGACTCGGCCGCGAGATGGATGACAAGATCGGCGCCGTGCACCGCGGACTCCATCGCGCGCGCATCGTTGATCGACCGTTCGACGAAGGTGAACCGGTGATCGGAGGCGACATCCGCGAGCGATTCCCGCCGACCGGCGTACGTCAGGCTGTCGACCACGACGACCGTGTCCTCGGCGTGGCGGTCCAGCCAGTAGTGCACCAAGTTCGAGCCGATGAACCCCGCGCCCCCGGTCACGATGACCTTCATGCCGGTCCGCGGGGAGTCTCGACCCCCTGATATCTTGGCCGTTCCCCGCGGAGGCCTAGGTCGCCCCGCGGGCAAGTCGGTGGAGCTCGATGGCGTGCTCGTACGCCGCCAGGAACCGCGTCGCTTGCCGCTCGACCGAATACTCCTGTACAGCCTCCCGCCCACGGATCCCCATCGTGGCTCGCAGGACCGGATCTTCGAGGCGCGCAAGCGCCTGGGAGAACTCCGCCTCCGAGTCGACGCAGAACCCGGCGCCCGTCGCCGCGAGCTCAGGGGCGGCCCCGGTACGGAACGCCACGAACGGACGCCCCATGGCCATCGCCTCGAGGAGGAGGATCCCGAACCCCTCGTAGGAGCTTCCGAGCAGCACAGCATCGCACGCCGCGAGGCCGTCGAGCACTTCCTCGCGGGGCACCACGTCGCGGAGGACGACCTCGGCCGGCGCCTCGGCACTAAGGCGAGCGATCGTCGCCCGATCGAACCGCGTTCCGGGCAGATCGCGTCCGACCGCCACGAGCCCCCAGCGCCCTCGACTCGCGGCGACCGCGCGGACGAGCCGATCGACCCGCTTGTTCTCGTAGAACCCGCCGACGTACATCCCCACGAGCGGGGCCTTGAGTCCCCACGTCTGGCGGACCCGGTCGAGGTTCGTCCGGGCCGGGGCGAACTCCGCGAGCGAGACCGCGGCGGGGATGATCGACAGTTGGGAGGGGTCCACGCCCCACGACGCCAGTTGGTCGCGTTCGTGCCCGGTATCGGCGGTATAGAGCTCGAGGTGGCGGATCCGCCGGGGGAGGTAGCGTTCGAAGTACCATCGGTCCCAGAGGCGTCGATGCATCTCGTACTGGTAGAACCCGTGCCCGGTCATCACCCGCGCGCAGGACAGGGAGTCGGCGCGGGGCAGGAAGAAGTCCGCGCACCAGACCCGGTTTCCGCTGAGGTGAAAGGCGTCCGGACGCAGCGCCCGCACCGTCGGGAGATAGTGCTGCGGGATGTGGAAGCGGCCCCAGTGACGCATCGGGATCCGGACGATCTCGACCCCGTTCCGCTCGTCCCGGGCGGCCGTCCCCGGATCGAGGCGGGTGACGACCGTCACATCCACCCCGCGCCGGGCCAGCTCCTCGACCAGCCCCTGGACGAATCTCTCGACGCCGCCAATCGCGGGGTAGTAACTGTGGCAGGCGACGACGAGTCGCACGCCCCTCCTAGGGCCAGCGCGAGAAAAACCGTTCGCCCGATCCCGCCCGGGTTCCGGCCGCCGCCGCCTGCCGCGCAACCCTTATCGCGCGGAACCCGACGATATCGAATCGGCGCGATGGCACGAGCCGGACGATCGACCGACGGAACGGACCCCCGGGTCGTCCCGCCGTCGGCGGGGGATCGGGTCGCGATCAGCGTCGTGATCGCGGCGCACACGCGGGTGAAGTTCCTTTCCGAAGCGGTCCGCTCGGTCGCGGGGCAGTCCCCCGACGAGATCCTGGTCGTCAAATTCACCGAAGACCCCGAGCTCGATCGCGAGCTAACGCGCCTCGGCGCGACGGTCGTCCGGACGCGCGAGCCCTACCAGGGGGGGAAGATCGCCGAGGGGATCGCGCGCGCAACCGGCGACGCGGTCGCCCTCCTCGACGACGATGACGTGTTCCTGCCGGGCAAGGTCGCGCGCATGCGCTCGGCGTTCGCCGACCCACGGGTCGTCTTCTACACCAACCGCTACCTGCCCTTCACCCGGGAGCCTCCCGCCCCGCGACCGAGCGACCCGATCCGCCTCTACCACACCGTCGGAGGGAACCAGTTCCGGGAGGGGCTGAAACCGGTGCTTTCGAGCTGCCTCGCGGCCCGGCGCTCGATGATGCAACCCTGGCTCGACGACCTGCGACGGCTCACGATCGCCGATCACACGATGTTCATGATGGCCGTCCTCGAACGGAAGTGGATGGCGATGGACCCGAGCGTCCTGACGGGCTATCGCGTGGGCGAGGTCGGGGGGGCCCTTCGGCCGGCGCAGTCGATCTGGAACCGTCCCGGGGCCACGGCCGCTCACGACATCCGATGGATGCTCGATCTGCTCGACACCGCGCCGTCGGACGTGAAGGCCACGCTGAACCCGATGGTCGCCAACGCCGTCGTGCACCTGGTCTTCCTCACGAACGATACGCACTTCCACGAGTACCGGCGGACGGTTCGCGCGCTCCTCGCGGGCGTGGGATTGCGACGACCCCTCGTCGTGCCGAGCTCGCTGATGTTTGGCTACCCGATCTCCCCGCGCCTTGCGATCGCGCTCAACCGGACCTGGAAATCGCTCGTCGGGTACCACCACCACCAAGGCTAGTCCCCCGGAGGGCGGCGGCCTCTCGCTCCGTTACCTCCATCTAGGGGTCGGCGGCTGAGTTGAGCGAGCGGAGGGTCCCCTGTGCTACCTGGTCCGTCCGATCGACCCGACACGAGTCCGCCCGGTCCGACCCCCTACGTCTCCGTGATCGTCACGGCCCACGATCGGAGGGAATTCCTTCGCGGCGCCGTCGAGTCCGTCCTGGCCCAAGATCTCGACCCTGCGGAGTTCGAGGTGCTGGTGGTGAAGATACTGCCCGATCCCGAGACCGACACCTGGCTCGCGGGGCTCGGACCTCGGGTCCGGACGTACACGGACCCCGCGCTCACCCGCCTCGGGCAGAAACTCGCCTTCGGCATCGCCCGCGCGCGAGGGAACGTGGTCTGCTTCCTCGAGGACGACGATCGCTACCTTCCGGCGAAGCTCGCCACGGTGGCCGCGCGCTTTCGCTCGGATGCGACACTGCGGTACTTCCGCAACCGGAACCGATGCATCGACAATGACGGGCGCCCGCTCGTCGGCCCCTACTCCCGGGTCGCGGATCGGGAAATGACCCTCACGGGCGCGGCGCGGAACGATCTCGCGACCGTCGATTTCGTACGCCACTACGGGGCGGAAGGCAATTCCTCGATCTCCGTCGGTCGGGCCGTCGTCGCTCCCCATCTCGAACGTATCGCCCGGTTCAACACCTCGACGGACTGGATGCTGTTCATCGGCGCGCTCGCCGGTGCGGGCACCCTCGTGGTCGGCACCCAGCCGCTGAGCGAGTATCGTCTGCACGACAGTCTCTCCCAGGGAGCGACCCAGACCTCGCGCCAGCGCCTCGGTGCCGAGATCGTGCGCAGCAGCGAGATCCTCGTCGCGGCCGCCATCGGAACTCGGGCCGAGCGGGCCGCCCGCTTCCTGCGCGGGCGCGGATCGGTGAACTGGTACCTGATCGATCCCGCCGCTCCCCGGCCCGCCCTGTCCCGGTTGCGAGATGCGGCGTGGGTCGCCTGGCTGCGGCGCGAGCCGACGTTCGCCATCCAGATCGCCTGGTGCGCGCTTCGGTTCCTCGCCCCGCGCGCCGCGTCGAACGCGTACTGGGGGTACCACGCCCGGGACTCGAAGCGCCAGGGTTGGCATACCGTCGATCCGGCGAGCGACGGACGGCCGGTCCGTGCGTCGCCGCCCGGCTCCACGCCCCCGTGAGCCCCGGTCCCGAGCGACCGACGGAGCTTTGTGCGGAAAGGCCCCACCCTGCATGGCGTCCGAATGGCGGCACGAACCTCGGGGAGCCCGGCGCGCGCGACGGTGGTGACGGGGGCCGCGGGCTTCCTTGGCTCGCATCTCGTCGATGCCCTGCTGGCCGACCGGTGGGAGGTTCTCGCGATCGACGATCTCAGTACCGGTCGCCGGGCGAATCTCGGCTCCGCGAGCCGCAACTCGCGGTTCCGCTTCGCGCGCTCCGACCTGGTTCGGCTCCGGCAGCTCCCGGCGGCCCGGCGGTACTTCCATCTCGCGAGCCCGGCGTCCCCGCCCGCCTACCTCCGCGACCCGATCGGCACGCTCGCGGTGAACTCGACCGGCACGTCCCGCGTCCTCGAGGCGGCGCGACGGCACGACGCCCGCGTCCTGCTCGCCTCCACGAGCGAGGTCTACGGGGATCCCGAGGTCCACCCCCAGGCGGAGTCGTACTGGGGTCACGTCAATCCGAACGGGCCCCGGAGCTGCTACGACGAGGGGAAGCGGTTCGCCGAGGCGCTCGCCGCGGCCTACCGACGGACGTACGGGCTCGACGTGCGCATCGCCCGGATCTTCAACACGTACGGTCCGCGGATGGCGCCCGACGACGGGCGGGTCATCTCCAACTTCATCGTGCAGGCCCTTCGGGGCGATCCGTTCACGCTCTACGGCCGCGGCACGCAGACCCGTTCGTTCTGCTACGTCGACGATCTCGTCCGCGGGATCCGGGCGCTGATGGAGGCCCCACGGACCGTGCCGACCCCGATGAACCTCGGAAACCCCCAGGAGATCACGGTTCGCCAGGCGGCCGAAGCCATTGCTCGGGCGATGGGTGTCCGTCCCCGGTTCGCGTTCCGTCCGCTCCCCGAGGACGATCCCCGGCAGCGGTGCCCCGACATCTCCGCCGCCCGGCGCTATCTCGGATGGGCGCCGCGCGTCCCGCTGAACGACGGTCTCACGGAAACCGTGGAATATTTCCGCACGCTCGTCGGACGACGAGGTCGAGCGACATGAGCCGGGAGCGCCACCGTCCGCCGCGCATCGGGATCGTCGGGCTCGGGTACATGGGCCTCGCGACCGGGCTCGCGTTCGCGGCCCATGGGGCCCGGGTCGTCGGCTACGACCTGAAACCCGCGGTCCGCTCGTCGGTGGCCGCCGGCCGGGCGCCCTACCGGGAGGTCGGGCTCGCGGAGTTGCTGCGGGATCAGCGACGGACGGGTCGATTTCGGGTCGTCGACGGTCTCTCGTCCTTGGTCGCCGAGTCCGAGGGGATCTTCCTGTGCGTCCCGACCCCCAGCCGGCCGAGCGGTCGGATCGACCTCGGCCCCCTGCGGCGGAGCGTCGCCGAGGTGGGGCGCGCGCTTCGGGTCCCCTCCGGCTACCGCGTCGTCGTCGTGAAGAGCACCGTGGTGCCGGGAACGACCTCGACGGTCGTCGCGCCGTCGCTCGCGCGGCACTCGCGACGGGACTCCTCCCAGCTCGGCGTCGCCGCGAACCCCGAGTTCCTCGCGGAGGGTTCCCTCGTGCGGGACGCGACCGCCCCCGAGAGGATCGTGGTCGGCACGTCGGACCGCCGAGCGCTGGCGTGGCTGCGGCGCGCGTATCGGGGATTCGGCGCCCCGATCCTCGCGCTCTCGCCGTCGGGCGCCGAACTCGTGAAGTACTCCTCGAACGCGTTCCTCGCGCTCAAGGTCTCGTTCGCCAACGAGATCGCCCGGCTGTCGGATCGGCTGGGGGTCCCCGTCGACGACGTCATGGCCGCGGTCGGCCGGGACTCTCGGATCGGCGCGCGCTTCCTGCGCGCCGGGCCCGGCTTCGGGGGCAGCTGCTTCGAAAAGGACCTTCGGGCGCTGGCGGCGAGATCGCGGGAGCTCGGCGTGCGGCTCCGTTCGGCCGAGGCAGCGCTCCGGATCAATGCGGAGCAGCTCGACTACGTCCGGGCGCTCGTCCGATCGGCGCTCGGTCCGCTCCGCGGACGGCGGATCGCGCTCCTCGGCCTCGCGTTCAAGGCCGGCACGGACGACGTGCGCGAGAGCCGGGCGCTGCCCATCGCGGCCGACCTCGTGGCATCGGGCGCGATCGTGCGCGGGCACGATCCCGCCGCCCGCGCGACGTTCCAAAGCGCCTGGGACCGGTCCGGACCCCGCGGGCCGGGCCGGCTCGAGCTCTGCGAGAGCGTCGGGGCGGCGCTGAGCGGTGCGGACGGGGCGATCCTCCAGGCCGACTGGCCGGAATACGCACGCTGGCCGGCCGCGTGGACCCGTGCGATGCGCCGCCCGGTGCTCCTCGACCTTCGGCGCGAGGTCGATCCCGATTCGGCGGGCCGGAACGGATTGACGATCGTTGCGCTCGGGGCCGGGCGGAGCGAGGGGGGCGGGTCATGAAGGTCGTCATCCCGGCGGCCGGCCTCGGCACCCGGTTCCTGCCGGCCACGAAGAGCCAGCCGAAGGAGATGCTGCCGCTGGTCGATCGTCCGATCATCCAGTACGTGGTCGAGGAGGCGGTCGCCTCGGGGGCGGACGACATCCTCATCGTGACGGGCCGCGGGAAGCGGACGCTCGAGGATCATTTCGACCTGAGCCTCGAGCACGCGCGGCACGAAGACCAGCCCGAGCTGCGCGAGCTCGACGAGCTGAGCCGCCGGGCTCGGATCCACTTCGTCCGGCAGCGCGAGCCGAAAGGGCTCGCGAACGCGATCGAGTGCGCCCGGTACCACACGGGGAAGGAACCGTTCGGAGTGCTTCTTGGGGACACGATCAACGTCTGCGATCCGCCGCTGCTCCGACAGCTGTGGTCGCGATTCGAACGGTACCAGTCGCCCGTCCTCGCCGTCGAGAGGGTGCCGGACGAAAAGGTCCAGGACTACGGCATCGTCGGCGGACCCGAGGTCGAACCCGGAGTGTACAAGTGCGAGCACCTGGTCGAAAAGCCGACGCTCGCGCGGGCTCCGAGCCGGCTCGGCATCACCGGCGCGTACGTGCTGACGCCCGAGATCTACGCGGCCATCGACCGGACCCGCCCGGACGCGCGCGGCGAGGTGAACCTCACCGACGCGCTCCAGCTCCTCGTGCAGGACCGCCCCGTCTACGCCACGACGTTCTCGGGCACGCGGTACGACATCGGCGACCGGTTCCTCTGGCTCCGGACGAACCTCGTTTTCGCCTGGCAGGTCCCCGAGCTGCGCGTGCGCCTGCGCCCCGTCCTCGAGTCTCTGCTGAAGGACGGGCCGGACGCGGAACGGTAAAGAGCCACGCACGCCCCGACCTGCCGACCGATGGTCGAGCCGCCAGCGTCTTCGTCGGAGGGGAAGGACGTGGGGTCGGACCCGCGGGCCGGGCTGCACGCGGCCGAGCTCTGGTGCGAGCAGTGTGCCCGCCTCACCCCCCACCGGATCGTGCACTGGGACCGTCGCGGGCGCAAGGCCGCGGGGCGTCGCGGCGGGCTCGCCCGCTGCCGCGCGTGCGGGCTCACCCATCCGTTCGAGGTCCGGCCGGTCCGCGAGCACGAATTCGATCTGATCGTCTCCCGCGGGGCGACCTCGGAACGGAGCCGCGTCCGTCGGCCGGCCGGCGAGCGCGTGGCCACGGGTTCCCTGCTCTCGGGCGCCGAACCGCCGCTCACGATCCACCGCCTGGTCCGACCCGGCGGGGACTCGGTCGCGACGGCCCGGATCTCGGAGCTCGCCAGCCTCTGGGCGGTACCGGCGGACGAGCGTCGGCTCCCGATCTCGATCGTGGACGGCGCCCGCACCCGATCCGGCCACTGGGTGGTCGACCCCGCCGCGACGATCGCGCTCGGCCAGGAGCTCGAGCTCGACGGGGTGCCGGTCCGCGTCGTGGCCCTGCGCGCGAACGGTCGGACCTGGCGCTTCGGCGAGGTCCGGTTCCCGGCGCGCGAGGTCCAGCGGGTCTATGGTCGCCGCACGGTGAGCCCGCCGGCCGGTAGGAGCGACTGGAGCAGGGGACGCGGGACCGAGAGCTCGCGCGCGAGCTCGACCTCCCGTTGGGCCCGTTCCCGCTCGTCCCCCGGCGTCAGGAGGACCCGGACCTCGCCGCGGCGACGGAGCGCGGCCGGCGGGGCCACGGTCCAGCGGATCGCTCCGTCGTAGTCGATTGGCCCGAGCCCGAGCTCGAGCGGCAGATCGCGCAAGAGGTGCTTCGTCCCCCGGATGACCCACGCTCCACGGGCGACGAACTCGCCGCTCTCGCTCGACTTCGACACCTGCTCGGGCGTGACCCAGAACGCCGAGCCCGAGGCGAGCCCGGCGCGCCATGCCTTCGAGTAGGCGACCGCCCACTGCCCGGCCTCGCGGAACGTCACGTCGGTCAGGGTCACGTCGCCGTCGGCCGGGTGCTTCACGACCACGCTCGCGGCGCCGTGCAGGTCGGCGTGGACGTAGAAATCCCCGTCCTTCAAGTGCCGCTTGACGACGAGGTCGTTCGACGAGGCGTCCCGGCCCGCGACGACCACCGCTCCCTCGGAGCTCACGAACCAGCGGTACTTCTCGAACCAACGCGCCCGGCGCGCCCCTCCCGCCGCTCGGTCCGCGGGCGCTCGCGGCGCCGGAGGCGGCGCCGGGGCCGAGAGGCGGCGTTCGGTCGCCTCGAGCGCACTGCGCGCCCCGGCGAGCTTCGTTCCGAGCCGCTTCGACTCCTCGAACAGCCCTTGCGCCGACGCGCGGGGATCGCGGTCGACGCGCAACGGGACGATCGTACCGCCCAGCTCTACGTCGATCGATTCGCGCGACTCTGCTTCCGGTGGACGGGGCCGCCCGAGCGCCGCCTCGGCCTCGGAATAGTGGGCGTAGATCGCCTCCGCTTGGGACTTTCGGCGGGCCATCTGATCGGCGAGGTCGGCGATCGCCTGCCGCTGCTGATCGGCGAGATGCTCGAGGCTCTGACGGGCCCGGGCCGCCTCGAGCTCGGGGCCCGAGGTCGGGGCAGGGGCGAGCGTGGCGAAGTACTCCCGGGCCGCGAGCGAGAACGCCTCGCGACGGGCTTCGACCACCGCCTCCTCCGACGCCCACCGCGCGGAGGCGTACGGGGTGGCGTCGACGGCGTCCCCGTCGCGAAGATAGACGAATCCGATGGGGCGGTCCCCGACCTCGGACAGTAGCCGGGCCAGACCGGCGTGCAGGCGGGGCGCCCACTCGCTCGCGCGGGGGGCCGGCGCTTCGCCCGGATTCCATCCCTCGCGCACGATCAGCTCCTCCGCGATCGGGCCGCCGAGGGAGAGCCGCGCCGCGAGCGTGCTCGCGATATCCGAGCGCGAGCGCCCGAGCTCCGAGGCGATCTCGGCGACGCTCAGACGCCAGGGATCGGGCCGGCCCGGTGGCGGGGCATAGTCCGCCCCCACCCGGACGCTCCGGTGGGCCCACCGGCGCGGCGAAGCGACCGCGAGGATCTTGCCGTCCCGGACGACCAGCAGATTGCCGGTGCCGAAGATCTCGAAGACGAGGAGGAACTCGGAAGCCTCGCCGGAACGGGAGAAGGTGAGCTGGACGACGCGCTCGCCACCGGGCTCGAGCACGCTGCGGAGCGTGGCGCCGGTCAGGAGCCGCCGCAGCTCCTTCGCGAGCGGAGTGAGCTCCTCCGCGTGCGTCGGGGGCTCGGCCAGGAGGGCGCAGTAGCGACCCGGCACCAGGACCAGCTCCCGACGGCCCAGACCCGTCGCCCGCAGAACGAGCGACCAGCCACTTTCGGGAAGATCGAACGCCTTGTCGACGTGGGCCGGACCCAGTGTCCGGAGCTCGCGCACCACCGCGAGCGTATCGAGGGCGGTGAATCGGTCCTTGGGAGTGGGAAGGACGGGCATCGACGTCTCCGCAGGGGTCTTGGCGGCGAGCGGACGCCATTCCTTAAGGGTTCACCGACCTTCGTTCGGCGTGGCATCTCTCCCGGAACGAGACCCGCGGGACTGGCGGGAACGGGCCCGATCGTTCTCCGAGACCGAGGTGCTCCCGCTGGCGGCGGAGATCGACCGTTCCGACCGGGTGCCGGATCGCCTCGTGCGGCGGCTCGCCGAGGAGCGTTTCCTCGGACTCGGGATTCCGGCCCAGTGGGATGGCGTTGCCGCGGATTCCCGCTCGATCTCCGCGGTCCTCGAGGAGCTCAGCCGCGCGAGCGCGGCGGTCGCCGTCCTCGTGGCGGTCCACCTCTCCGTCTGCGCCGCGCCCATCCTCACCCGGGGGACAGAGGGCCAGAAGGCGCGCTACCTGGGCCCACTGGCCCGGGGGGAGATCATCGGCGCGTTCGGGCTCACCGAACCGGGCGCGGGGTCGGACACGGCGCGGATCGCCACGCGGTACCGCGAGGGTGCCGAGGGATTCACGCTCGACGGGACGAAGATGTTCACGTCGAGCGCGGTGAGCGCGGGCGTGATCCTGGTGTTCGCGACGCGCGATCCGGCCCTGGGCCACCGGGGGATCACGGCCTTCCTGGTACCGGCGGGCAGTCCGGGATTTTCGGTCGCCCAACGGTTCGACAAGCTGGGCCTGCGCGGCAGCGAGACGACGGAGCTGGTCCTGCACGACGTCCGGCTGCCGCGGGACGCCCGTCTCGGCGCGGAAGGCGAGGGGTTGCGGATCGCCCTCGGGGCGCTGACCGGGGGTCGGGTCGGCATCGCCAGCTGCGCGCTCGGGGTCGCCCAAGCCGCGTTCGATGAGATGCGACGGGCGGTCGCCCGGGACGATGCGGAGTGGAAGCGCCCCATCCTCGCCCGCGCGTTCGCCGAGCTCGCCGCCGCCCGCGCGCTGGTCGAGCGGGCGGCCGAGCGCAAGGACGCGGGGGAGCCCTTCGTGACGGACGCGTCCGTCGCGAAGCTCGCGGCCTCCCGCGCCGCGGTGACGATCGCGACCGCCGGGATCGACGTCGGGGCGCCGGAATCCTCGCGCGCGGGGGCGACGGCCGAGCGTCTCTGGCGGGACGCCCGGGTCTTCCCGATCGTGGAGGGAACGACCGAGATCCAGGAACTGATCCTCGCCCGGGAGCTGCTCGATCCCCCGGACGGGCCAAAACTTTAGTGGCGTCCCCGGCTCGGAACTCCGTGCCGCGTCGGCCCGCCGCCCCTCGCACTCCGGCGCCCGCGCCGGCGGAGCCGTCGGAGCCGGTCCCGCTCGCGTCGACCCGGCTCGATCCGGAGCTTCGGACCCTCCTGGAGAAGGACGGGATCAAGAGCCTCTATCCACCGCAGGCGCTCGCGCTCGAACCGGTCCTCGCCGGGGAGAATCTCCTGGTCGCCTGCCCGACCGCGAGCGGCAAATCGCTGATCGCCTACCTCGCGTTGCTCCGCGCGGCCCGTGCGGGCCGCACCGGCCTCTACCTCGTGCCGCTGCGCGCACTCGCCTACGAGAAGGCCGAGGAGCTCGCGAAGTTCGAGGAGCTGGGGATCAAGGTCGGGATCTCGATCGGCGATTACGACCTCACGGCCGAGCGGCTCGACAAGCTGGACATCCTGGTCGCGACGAGCGAGAAGGCAGACGGGCTCCTGCGCCGGGGAAGCCCCTGGCTCGATCGGCTTGGGGTCGTCGTGGCCGACGAGGTCCACCTCCTGCGCGACGCCGACCGTGGACCGACGCTCGAGGTGAGCCTCACCCGGCTGCGGCAACGCTACCCCGATCTGCAGATCGTGGCCCTGTCCGCGACCATCGGCAACTCCGAGGAGGTCGCCGAGTGGCTGCGCGCCCGGCACATCGCGAGCTCGTTCCGCCCCGTGCCGCTGCGCCTCGGGGTGTACTCGGACGGTCGGATCCTCTTCACCGACCTCACGACGCGCGAGATCCCCCCGCCGGGCGACGCGGTCCCCCGCCTCGTACGGACGGTGGTGCGCGAGGGAGGCCAGGCGCTCGTGTTCGTCAACAGCCGCCGCGCGAGCGAACAGCTCGCCGAAGCGCTCATCCCGACCGTACGGAGTCTGCTGAGCGAAGACGAGCGGGCCCGGGTGCGGCTCGCGACCTCGGAGCTTTCCGCGGTCTCGGACGAGGAGACGGAGGGGATCCGGCGCCTGAGCGGCCTGATCCCGCACGGCGTGGCGTTCCACAACGCGTCGTTGACGAACCCCGAGCGACGGGTCGTCGAGCATGCGTTCCGGGACCGGGCGCTGAAGGTGCTGGTGGCCACGCCAACGCTCGCGGCCGGGATCAACCTGCCGGCGCGACGCGTGATCGTGCGCGACACGAGCCGGTACGACGATCGACTCGGGCTCCAGGCGCCGATCCCCGCGCTCGAGGTCCACCAGATGCTCGGGCGCGCGGGGCGGCCCCGCTACGACACCACCGGGGAGGCGCTCCTGATCGCTCGCACGCCCGACGACGAAGAGCGCCTGCTCGACCACTACCTGTCCGCCCCGCCCGAGCCGGTCCAGAGTCGACTCGCTTCCGAACCGGCGCTGCGCATGCACCTCCTCGCATTGGTGGCGAGCGGCGCGGTCACGGGGTCCGACGACCTGCGCTCGTTCTTCGCCGCCACGTTCTACGGCCATACCCTGCCCCTTCCCGAACTCGAATCGAAGGTGCGCACGGTCCGGGAGTTCCTCGAGGAGCACGAGCTGCTCGAACGCGGGACCGCGCTGCGGGCGACGCGCTTCGGGCACCTCACGAGCGAGCTCTACCTCGATCCGGTGAGCGCGATCGTGCTCCGCCAGGTGCTCGCGCGGGCCCCGCTCGGCGTGGGCACGTTTCCGCTCCTGGCCGCGATCGCGGCGACGCCGGACCTGCCGCCGTTGTTCCTGCGGCGGGGCGAGGAGGCCGACCTCCTCGCCCGGTACACCGACGAGGCCGAGGAGCTCCTGGTCAAGCCCGAGGACCCGCCGCTCGACCTTGACATTGAGTTCTTCCTCGCGACCCTCAAGACCGCCGCGGTCCTCGAGGCGTGGACCGAGGAGACGCCGATCGTCGAACTGACCCAGCGCTTCGGGATCGGCGCGGGGGACCTCCGGGCGAAGGTGGAGGACGCCCAGTGGCTGCTCTTCGCGGCCGGCCGGCTCGCGGGGACGTTCCAGCGCCGCTTGGGACGCGCGATCGACGACCTCTCCTTCCGCGTGCAGTACGGCGTGAAGGAGGAACTGCTGGATCTGGTCCGGCTCCGCGGGATCGGCCGGGTCCGGGCGCGCCAGCTGTATCGCGCGGGGTATCCGGATCGGGAGTCCCTGCGCCAGGCGCCGCTCGATCGCATCGAGCAGGCGTTGCGTTCGCGCAAGCTGGCCGAGATGGTCGCTAGTCAGCTCCACCGGCGGGACGAGCTTCGCCCCACGACGACGGACGCGGCGGTCCCCGCCAGGGATCCTCCGCCGCCGCGGCCGGGATCGACCCGGTCCACGGTCCGTCGGCTCGAGGACTATCCCGAGGACTCGGCACGGTGACCCACTCCTCGATCGGGGTCAGGACCCGGACGAGCGAGCGCGTTCCGCCGTCGCCGCCGGTTCGGATCTCGCGACGCACGTAACCGGCCCGCTCCAGGCGCACGATCCGCCGCCAGAGCGTCGTCGTCGGCAGCGGGCGTTGCCCCTGGGCCCGGGCGAGGTCGGCCTCGCACCGCCTCACGACCCCGAGGGGTGCGATGCGCCCGCGGGACGCGACGTCGATCGCACGCACGACGCGGGTCTCGACCGAGACCCCTTCGGGGCGGGGCCACGGACCCCGCGCGCCCGGGCCCGTCCGGGCGGGCCGCAGGAGGTCGCGACGCAGGAGGTCGATCGCCCGGCGGGCGCCACCCCCGTCGCGGCACGTCTCGTCCACGATGCGGCGGAGGAGCTCCTCGGAAGGTTCGCGGCCGAGCGCGCGCTCGGCCCGGTCCCGCACGACGGCGGTGAGGGTCGCGGCGTCGTACGGTCCGAGCGCGACGAACGGCGCGAGCGGGACCCGGTCGCGGGTCCGTGCGTCGAGGTGGGCGAGCGCCTCGGGGGTCCCCGCGAGGATCGTCCAGAACGGCGGCAGGCCGTGGTCACCCTCGGGCAGGAACCGATCCGGGTCAGCGAGGGCGCGGACGATCGGGGCCAGGTCCGGTTCGGACCCGGCGAGATCGTCGAGCACGAGGACCGTCGGACGACCGTCCCGCCGTACGCGCCGCAGGAAGCCGGCGAGGATCTCCGCGGTCGGGAACCCTCGTCCGTCGAACCCTTCGTCCAACAGCTGCAGCAGCGCGCTGGCGACCCCATGGGGGCCCCGACGCGCGCCGACCCGGACCGCCCAAGCCCGGGGAGTCGGTTCCGCCGAATGCGCCCGCAAACGATCGACCACGTCGCGCGCCGCGCGTCGGGCGACCGCCGAACTGCCGGCGCCGGAGCGCCCGGCCACCGCCACGATCCACGGCGGTGGGGCCCGGGGGGACGGGGCGTCGAGTCGGCGCACCACTTCCTCCACCTCCCGGCACCGGCCCACGACCATCGGAGGGATCCAGTCGTTCGCCAGGACTTCGACACGGACGGGTGCGGACATACGAAAACGCATTACTTTGAATTATAAGAATACTGTTTACGCGCCACCGACCGTGGTGAAAACTGCTAATTCCGAGGCCCGTTAGCGCGGGCATGGCGACCCCGGCGGCGTCCCGGCCCCGCTCCATCCTCGTGCGGGACCTCGTGCTCGCGTTGGCGGTCGCGATCTTCGCCGTCGTGGTTCTCGAGGTCCTCGAACGCTGGAAGGTCCCCGGCCAGTACGTCCTCCTCTACGAGGCCGGGGCGATCCTGCTCGTCGCCTGGCTCGTCGCCCGGGCATTGACCGGGTCCGCGACCGCGCTGCTCGCGCGCCGGGGCGATGTCGCGCAGGGCGCGACCTTGCGGATCTTCATCAACCTCGTCATCGCGGTCGCGGCGGTCCTCGCCCTCTTCAGCCTCGCCGGCGTCTCGATCGAGTCGATCTTCCTCGGCAGCGCGCTCGCGGGGATCGTCCTCGGCCTCGCCGCGCAGACGGTCCTCGCGAATGTCTTTGCCGGCCTATTGCTGATCGCGTCGGGCCCGTTCCGGCCCGGTGACCGCATCAACATCGTCTCAGGAAGCCTCGGGGCGATCGCGCCGTCGTACCCGCACGAGCTTCTCTACCCACTCTACGGGGGGATCGTCGAGGACATCGGACTCGTCTACACGGTCCTCCGTCAGGACTCCGGCGGCGTGATCAAGGTTCCGAATTCGGTGGTGCTCAGCGGAGTCGTTCAGCATCCCGAGTCGGGGATCCGCACGGTCCGCATCCGGATGACCTTCCCGCAGACGGTCGCGGTGGCGACCGTCGAGAGCGCGATCATCGACCTCCGGACCGCCCTCCAGGGTTCGAGGGACGCCACGACCCGGTTCTCGTTCGAGGTGATCGACATCTCCGCCGCGACGTGGGACGGGCTGGTGCTCGCCGTCACCGCGACCATGAGCGAGGCGACCCTGCGGGACCGGGTCCTGCGGGCTGTCCTCTCCCGACTCACCGCCGGGCCCGGTCCGGGCCGACCGGCGGGACCCACTGCTTAAATTCGGCGGGCGTTCGGACGGGTCCCGGAGGTGCTCGTCGACGTACCGCGTCACGCTCATTCCCGGCGACGGGATCGGTCCGGAGGTGACCACCGCCGCGCGGCTCGTCGCACAGGCCACCGGCGTGCCGATCGAGTGGGAAGTCGTGGATGCCGGCGAGAAGGCGATCGCGGCGACCGGGACCCCGCTGCCCGACGCCGTGCTCGACTCCGTCCGCAAGAACCGCGTCGCGCTGAAGGGTCCGATCACGACCCCGATCGGCAGCGGATTCCGCTCGGTTAACGTCGCGCTCCGTCAGATGCTGGACCTCTACGCCTCGGTGCGGCCCGCACGGGCGATCGCCGGCGAAGGGACCCGTTTTCCGGAGACGGACCTCATCGTCATCCGCGAGGCGACGGAGGGCCTCTACTCCGGCGTAGAGCACTGGATCGACCGCGAGCACTCCGCAGCCGAATCGGTCGCGGTCATCACCCGGAAGGCGTGCGACCGCATCCTGCGCTTCGCCTTCGAGCTCACCCGCCGGGACCACCGGCGCAAGGTCACGGCCGTGCACAAAGCGAACATCCTGAAGACGACGGGCGGACTGTTCCAGACGGCGTTTCGCGAGATGGCCGCGCAGTACCCGGACATTCCGTCCGAGGAGCGCCTGATCGACAACATGTGCATGCAGCTCGTCAAGAAACCCGAGGAGTACGACGTGATCGTCACGACGAACCTCTTCGGCGACATCCTCTCCGACCTGTGCGCGGGGCTCGCCGGGGGCCTCGGAGTGGCTCCGGGGGCCCTCTACGGCGACAAACTCGCGGTGTTCGAGCCGGTCCATGGTTCCGCCCCGAAGTACGCGGGGCAGGACAAGGCCGATCCCGTCGCGGAGATCCTGTGCGTCGAGCGGATGCTCCGCCACCTCGGCGAGAAGGAGGCGGCCGATCGGGTCTTCCGGGCGGTGTGGGACACGATCGCCGAGAAGAAGGTCGTGACGTACGACCTGGCCCTCCCCGGGTACACGCAACACCCGGTCCCCCCGTCGAGCTGTTCGGCGATGGCCGCGGAGATCGCCCGGAAGGTCCCGCTCGTCGACCTCGACGCGCCGCTCTGGCGGCCGAGCGGCGTGGCGCACGCGCTCGACCCGCACCTCGAAGGCTAGGTCGACCGGGCGTCCCCGACGACCTTCACGATCACCCGCTTCGGGCGCTGGCATTCGAACTCGGCGTAGAAGATCTGTTCCCACGGTCCGAGGTCGAGGTCGCCGTCGGTCACCGGCAGGACGACCTGGTGCCCGAGCAGGAGGTTCTTCAGGTGCGCGTCGCCGTTCGTCTCGCCGCTCGCGTGGTGGGCGTAGTTGCCGGGCGGGGCGAGGCGGTCCGCCCAGGCGGCGATGTCGTGCAGCAGGCCGGACTCGTTATCGTTCACGTAGACCGCCGCGGTGATGTGCATCGACGACACGAGCGCGAGACCGTCCCAGACGCCGCTCGCCCGGACGACCGCTCGGACGCGCTCGGTCAGGTTGACGAATTCCCGCGGCTCCTTCGTGCGCATCGTGAGATACTCGGTCCGGCTGGCCATGATCGGCCACTGCGCCGCCGGTAGTTTTAAGCTCGGGGTCCGACGGTGGATTCGACGGGAGGCCCATGAGCGAACCGCGGCCGGTCCGCATCGCGCGGACGTCGGGAAGTCCGCCGGCGAAAACCTCGGAAGCCCGCGATCGTTCCGCCGCAGGGCCGGCCCCCGTCGATTTCCGACCCAACCGGGCGGGCACCCAACGGGCGTACCGGATCTCGCTCGTCTATCTCGTCATTCTCATCGCTCTCTACCTTGCGTTCGCGCTGAGCAGCCGCGATTCGCCGGGGGGGACCGGAGCGGCCGCGACGACCAACCTCGGGCTGTTCACCCTCGCCGCCGCGGTCCTCGCGGTCGGGGGCGTCGCGTTCACGTTCACGCCCGTTCCCCGGGGGATCCTCCGGGAGGCCGATGGTTTCGTGCTCGTCGGTCGCTGGGGGAACCGCTCGGAGTGGCGGCCGCTGAGCCAAGTGACGATCCACCGCGTGCGCCACTATCCGGCGGGATTCCTTGCGAGCGCGCCCGTCGATTCGGTCGAACTCACGCGCGAGGGCCGGGGACGGCGCAGCTACTTCCTCGAGACGGGGCTACTACCGGATCGCGGCACGGACGCCGATCGGCGCTGAGCGGACTATTCGAGCAGGTCCTCGAGCTCGCCAGCGACGAGCGTGAGGAGCTGGTCGAGGGCGCGGTTCTTGAGCTCGGTGATGTGACCGGAGTCGGTCTCGAGCCGCGCGAGGAACTCGTCGCCGTCCCGGACGAACGAGAGCGACAGGACGTGGTGGCGGCCCCCGGGGAGAGGCACCTCGAGCGGGGGCACCGGGGCCGCCGGGGCGGCGGTCTTGCTCGAGGACTTCGCCGCCGGTTTTGCGGTCGGCTTCGAGACGGCCGGCCGCGCGGGCTTGGCGGAGGGTTTCTTCACGGCGGGGCGGCTCGCCTTCTTGACAGGGCCGCCGCGGCCCGCGGACGCGGGCTTCGCGCGAGGCCGCGGTCGCGGGGAAGATCGAGATTTCGAGGGCACTGCGCCGCCTCGAAGCGGCCGCACCAACCCCTCCTATTTATGGGTTAGCAGGAAACAGGTGGACGTCAGGACGTAAAGGCGCATGGCACGTTCGCCCGCCGGGATGGCGGCCCCGACGAACCCGGATCCGCCCACCGACTCCCGGACCCACGCGCCGCCGATGCGCCCGGAGATCGTGATCCTCCTGGTCGCCATGTCGCTCTTCCTCGTGTTCCTCGCGCTGGAGCCGTACCTGTCGTACGCGCTCTTCGGTTCGGATTCGGGCGAGTACTACCGCCTGACGAGCGACCTCCTCTCGACGGGCGGACTGCCGCACGGCGCGGCGTATGGAGGCTGGGGAACGGCGTACCCGGACTTCCCCGGGATCTACCTGCTCGCCGGGGCCGGCGCCGGCGCGATGGGCCTGAGCGCCTTCGATGCGCTGACCGTGATCATACCGGTCGTGGCCGTCCTCTCGTTCCTTCCGCTCTTTCTGCTCTTCCGTCGGATCTATCCGAACGACACGGTGGCGCTGCTCGGCGCCGCGATCGCATCGGTGGTGATGCCCCGGATGTTCTCGATCGCCCATCCGGCGCCGCTCGCACTCGGGGATTTCCTGTGCGTGGCGTCGCTCTGGATGCTCGTGGAAAGCCGCCGGGACGCCCGATGGTTCTTCCCCCTCGCCCTCACGGGCGGGGCGCTGATCGTCACGCACCACCTCTCGTCCTACTTCTTTGCCGTCAGCGCGCTCGGCGCGATCGTTCTGCTCGAGCTGTGGCGTCCCGGCCTGTGGAGCCGCCGATTTCCGACGCGGGAGTTCGTCTTCCTGGGCGGGTTCGCGACCGCGACGTTCCTCTTCTGGTTCTACGGGACGACGGCGTTCGTCACGTACGTCCTCCTGCCGGGGTTCGGCATGGCGAGCTACGTGGGCTTTGCGGCGCTCGAGCTCGCGGCGCTCGCCGCGATCGTCCTGGGAGCGCTCCTCGTCCGCTGGCGGCGAGCGCAGTTCCGACGGAAGAAAGCGTGGATCGAGATGCCGACCGACCGCAGTTTCGTGCGGGACGCCCTCCTGATCGGGGCCGGGGTCTTCGCCGCCGCGATCGCGATCATCTTCGTGCCCATTCCGGGGACGGGGCAAACCACGGGTGCGGACACGGTCCTCTGGTTCGCCCCGGTCCTGGCGCTCGGGGTCTTCTGCGCGGGGAGCCGCCGCGCGCCCCGGGTCGCGCGGCTCGGGCCGTTCACTCTCACTTGGACCGGCGCGCTCGGAGTGTCCGCGGGGCTGCTCCTCGCCCTCGCCGCGGTCGCTTCCGCGACCGGTGCCACCACGCTCGGGAGCTTCGCGGCGACGCTCTCCCCGGAGCGGAGCTCCGAGTACCTCCTGATCCCGATCGGCCTCCTGGTCGCCATCTCCATCGCCCGTCTCGTGGCCCGCGCGCACGACGACCGGGGACGCCGGGCGATGACCGCCGCCATGCTGGGGGCGGTCGTGCTCGTCGCCGCGAACGCGGCGATCGTCTACCCGCCCCAATCGTACTTCGGGGGATTCGAGGAAGGATTGACCCCGGGCGACTCGGCGCTGTGGATGTGGGTCGGCATCGGCGCCCCGCCCACGTGGGTGGTCGCGAGCGACCACCGGTTGAGCTCGATGGTCTTCGGGTTCGACGGGAACCCCGCGACCTGGGTCACGACGCCGGCGCTCTTCAACGGCAACAGCTGGCCCGCGGCGGCGGCCGAGTTACGGAGCTCGGGGGCGCCCAACCCCGCTCACGCCAAGCCGATCGATCTAGTCCTCGTCGACTCGGTGATGTACGGGGGCGTGGCGCTCGATCCGTCGAAGCTGGCGCTCCCGCTGAGCGCCGCGGCGATCGCCTGGTTCGAGCTCGCGCCGTTCGTGCCGCTCTACGAGAACGGACGCGAGGTCGTCTACCTGGTCGACGCGACCGAGTTCCCTGCGTCATAGGGGACCTCAGTGCCGTCGGGCCGCCATACGACGATCGGCGCGCGGCCCCGTCGCGCGAGGTGGTCGAGCGCTCGGCGGGCGAACCGGAGCTTGGAGAGCTTGCGGGCCTGCTCGGCCGGGGCCGACTCGTCGACCCGCTCGAAGTCGAACGCCCAGAGGACGATCTTCGTCGCGCCGGTGTGGTCGGCGAGGTAGGCGGCCCGGTCGCCGTCCGTGAACCCCCCGACATCCAGCAACGCGGGGCGGGGTGGACCGGCCCACGAACCGGCAAGCTCGCCCGGGAAATCCGGCACCCATCGGCGCAGGGCGGGCGCGTTGTCCCCGTGCGCATGGATCACGACGAGGCTCCCGCGGCGGTTCGCCGCGACCTCGGACGGGATGGGGCCGTCGAGGTCGGTCACGACCACGCTCGGGACCAGGCCGGCGGCCAGGCACTCGGCGGTCGCCCCGTCGGCCGCGACGAGCGTCGTGTCGGTCCCCGCCCGGCGCCGCCAGAGCGGGGGAGGGCCGGCCCGGGGCGCGAGGCCGACGACGATCACCTCGCGGCCCGCGAGGCGGGCGCCGACCCGCGCGAGCGGATCGACCCGGGCGGGCTCGGGCAGGAGGGTCTCCAGCAGCGACGCGGCGGCCTCCTCCCGCGAGAATTCGAACCCGAACGCCGCGCGTATCCGCTCGTACTCGGGGGCCCACTCGCTGTACTCCACGGAATGTGGCCGCACCGGCGTAACGCTTTATAATGGAGTTCCTGCTCCGCCGAACGGAGCCACTCCGTGATGAGACCGCTCGCTCAGGAGATCCTCTCGCACCTGCCCAGCGACAGCCGCCGGACGCCCGACGCGCCGCCCCCCACCGACGACGACGCCGAGCTCGAGGCGGTCCTCGCCTCCCTCAAGACCAACATCAAGGTCATCGGCTGCGGCGGAGGGGGTTGCAACACGATCAACCGGCTCGCCGAGGAAGGGCTCTCGGGCGCCGAGATGATCGCGTGCAACACCGACGCCCAGCACCTGCTCACGATCCACGCGGGGCGCAAGATCCTGCTCGGCCGACGCCTCACCCGCGGTCTCGGCGCCGGCGCGCTCCCGCAGGTCGGCGAACAGGCGGCCCACGAGGCCGAGGAGGAGCTCAAGAAGGCGCTCGCGAACTCGGACATGGTCTTCATCACCCTCGGGCTTGGCGGCGGCACGGGGACCGGCTCGGCGCCGGTCGTGTCGCAGGCGGCGAAGGACGCCGGGGGCGGGAACCCGCTCACGATCGCGGTCTGCACGCTGCCGTTCACCTCGGAGGGCCTCGTCCGCCAGGAGAACGCCATGTGGGGGCTCGAACGGCTCCGCTCGTCCGTCGACACGGTGATCACGATCCCGAACGACCGCCTGCTCGAGCTCGTGCCGCGCCTGCCGATCCAGACCGCCTTCAAGGTCGCCGATTCGGTCCTTGCCCGCGCGATCCGGGGGATCACCGAGATCATCACCCGCCCCGGGCTCGTCAACCTCGACTTCAACGACCTCCGGACGATCATGAAGGGCGGCGGCGTCGCGCTGATCGGGATCGGCGAGTCGGAGAGCGACAACCGCGCCGAGGACGCGGTCCTCGAGGCGATCAACTCCCCGCTCCTGCACGTCGACATCGGCGGGGCGACCGGCGCGCTCATCAACGTCACGGGCGGCCCGGACATGACCGTCAGCGAGGCGCAGAAGGCCGCCGAGGTCGTCCAAAAGTCGATCAGCCCCACGGCGCGGATCATCTGGGGCGCGGCGGTCGACCCCACGATGCAGAGCACGATCCGCGTGATGCTGGTCGTGACGGGCGTCAAGTCCCCGCAGATCTTCGGGGGGGCCCCGGGATCGGCGGCCGCAGGGCATAAGTCGAGTCCCGAGATCGACGTGGTGCGGTAAACCGAAGCATGGCGTTCCTCGACCGCGCGAAGCACGTGCAGGATTCGTTCGACAACCGCCTGCGCACCATCGGCCACGGAAAGTACGGCCGCATCCTGCGCATGGCGCGTCGGCCGACCTCGGAAGAGTACGTCAAGGTCCTCCAGGTGACGTGGCTCGGCGCGGTGCTGATCGGCGTCACGGGGTTCGCGATCTACATCTTCTTCACGCAGGCCGGTCCGTGGCTCTGGGCGCACCTCAGCTCAGCCTTTTAAGGCCGGGACGCGAGGGTCGGTAAGCGATGGCCGACGGTACGAACGACGAAGGCATCGGGCTGCTCTCGGGCGCGCCTCCGCCCGCCGAGAAGAAGGTCGCGGAGCCGGCGCGCCCCGCCCCCAGCGGCGGGGCGGCCCCGGCGCCCCCGGCCCCGAAGCCGGACCTCACGGCGCTCCTGTCGCTGAAGGCGGCGGACGATACGAGCCGCAACGTCACCGCCGGGACCCTCACGACCCTGTCCGCGGTGCTGACGAGCCGGGCCGCCGATCCCCTGAGCGCGAAGGTCACGGTCGAGGTCGGCTACACGTCCACGTACCCCGGCGAAGGGGCCGAGTGGCCCGTCCACTGGACGCCCCCGGGGGCCCGCCGCTCGGTCGAGCTCTTTCCGCGCAAGGAGACCTACTCGGTGGCGCTCGCCCCCAACGCGGGCGTCCCGCTCTCGTTCGAGATCACCGCCCCGGTCGGCGTACGGTACGGCGACCGGGTCGAGGTCCGATTGACCGCGGCGGGTCCGGACGACGGGACGCCCCTGCGCCTGACGCTCGCGTGCGTCGCGCGCCAGGCCGTGCTCGCGATCAAGACCTCGCGCGGCTACGAACGCGAGGTCGCGGACACCCTCCTCGCCCGGGCCGACGAGAAGCCCGACGTGGTCTTCGCGCTCCTCGTCCCGAGCGCGCTCCGCGGCTACGTCTTCGCCGAGGGGATGAGCTTCGAGGGGGTCCGCGAGATGCTGAAGGGGATCCGCAAGGCCCGCGGGCTCGTTGAGGGCGAGACGACCCTGAAGGAGGTCGAGCCGCTCCTCGTGCCGAAGATCACGGTCGAAGGGTTCGTCGAGGGCGCGATCGTCGAGCTGATCAGCGGACCGTTCAAGGGCGAGAAGGCCCGCGTCCGCAAGATCGACCAGGCGAAGGAGGAGATCACGGTGGAGCTGATCGAGGCGGTCGTGCCGATCCCGGTGACGGTCCGCGGCGATCACGTTCGCATGCTGGAGAAGGGAGGCGGGAAGAGTGGCAGTTGAGGTGAGCATCCTCGTGGAGGGCGGCAAGGCCGCGGCCGGCGCGACGCTCGGCTCGGCGCTCGGTCCGCTCGGCGTGAACGTCGGCCAGGTCGTGACGAAGATCAACGAGGAGACGAAGCAGTTCTCGGGGATGCGGGTCCCCGTCATCATCCGCGTCGACCCGAACACGCGGGCGTTCACGCTCGTCGTCGGGCGGCCGCCGGTCGCCGCGCTCCTCCTCAAGGAGGCGAAGAAGGAGAAGGGCTCGGGCAAGCCGAAGACCGAGACCGTCGGGGACGTCTCGCTCGCCGCCGTGCAGCGGATCGCGGAGTCGAAGGGCGACGACCTCGAGGGGCGGTCGATCGAGGAGAAGATGAACCAGGTCATCGGCACGTGCGTCTCCCTCGGCCTCACGGTCGACGGGAAGGACCCCCGCGCCGTCCTGAAGGAACGGCTCGCCGCGCGAGGTCATCGATGATGGGACCACCGGGGGCGACCCCCCCCGACATCTCGAACGCCGAGATCGTCGACTACAACATCATCGAGGGCGACGGCAAGGTCCGCCTCAAGCTGAAGGACGGCTCGGTCGTCGAGATCCGGCTCGAGATCATGAACATCCTGCGGGCCGGGAACGATCCCAGCACGGGGCTTCCCGCCTACATCGTCCAGTCCGCGCCGCTCGTGCGGCTCGTCGAGTGCCCGAAGGAGCTGAGGAAGGCCCCGCTCCGTCCCGGCGGCAAGACGGACAACAAGGCGATCCCCGGGTTCGGCTGAGCCGCACCGGGGCTCCCGGGGAAACTTCGGAAGGGGTTAGCGGCCGTCGGCCCCGCCGGGGGCGCCCGACGCCGTCTAGGCGACGGCGACCTTGACCTCGGTGTCCGCCGGGGTCGGGTGCTCCTTGGGGAGCTCGAGCTCGAGGACTCCGTTCTCGACCTTGGCCTTCGCCTCGGCCGCGACCACGGCCTCGGGGAACTCGAGGTGCCGGTAGTAGCCGGCGTACGTCCGCTCGCGGTGGACGAACTCGGATTCCTTCGTCTCCTCGCTCGAGGAGTGCTCGCCGCGGATCTCGACGCTCGTGCCGCGCACGCGGATGTCGAGGCGCTCCTTCGGGATGCCGGGGACCTCGGCGATGACCTTGTAGGCCGCGCCGGTGTCGGTCACGTCGGTCCGAGCGGGCCGCAGGGCCGGCTCGGCGCCCGATACGCGCGCGACGAACATCGGGCCGAACGGCCCGAGTTCCCAGCCGCCGACGAGGCGGCCGTCGATCGACGCGCACAGGCGGTCGAGGTCGGTCCAGGGATCGCTCGCGGTCTCTCGCTGCTTCAGTTCGGTGCTCATGGGATACCCCAATACGGGAATAGTAAGTTTGCGATACTATAATAAGACTCCTATTTTCTCTCTCGAGACGGCCGGTGACTTCGGGTCCCGTGTCCCGGTTGGGGCTCAGAACGCCATGCGGCGGACCGACACCAGCGTCAGCGCGAATACCCCGCTCGCGATCAGTCCGACCCCGTCGAGCACGGTGAGCGTGCCGAGGGGAAGGCGGAGCGAGAGATACCCAAAGAGGAGCACCGCGACCGTGCTCGAGATCCCGGTGAACAGGTAGAGGTTCGCGCTGAGCCGACCCAGGAACTCCGGCGCGTACGAGCCCTGGAGCCAGGTGTACTTCGAGGTGTAGCGGATGGTGAGGGCCGCCCCGACACCGGCGAGGAGGAGCGCGAGGCCGGCGAGCGACGCCCAGCTCGGCGCCAGGAGCAGGACGAACGCCCCGGCGCTGAGGAGGGTGAGGATGAGGATCCGTCCGACCCGGGCGCGGGGATTGAGGTGGCCGATCACGATGCCGGCCACCGAACCCCCGACGGCATACGCGGTGACGAGCGGCCCGTAGACCGCGGCAGGGTCACTGAAGCGCTGGTAGGCGATCGCCGGAATGAGGAGCGTCGGGATCGACGCGAAGAAGCCGGCGACGATGTCGAGGGCCGCGAGCTGGCGCAATGTCCGTCCGGCGGTGCCGCGAAACGCCTCCCAACCCCGACGGAACGTCTCCCAGAACCTCGTTCGGGGGGATTCCTCGACCGCGAGGGACAGGGGAAGGCAGACCGCGGTCGCGCCGAGCAGGAGGATCGCGTAGGCGCTCGCGCCACCGAAGGGGCCGACGAGGTAGACGAGGGCCCCGCCGCCGGCATATCCGCCGATCTGAGTGCCCACGGCGATCGCACTGGTGATCCCGTCGCCGATGAAGAGCAAGCGCGGGGGCAGGACGATCCGGGGCGCGATGTTGAAGACGACCCAGTCGAAGTCCCAGAGCACGGCCAGCACGAAGACGATCCCGAGGAGGACCGGGATCGTGAGTGTCCCCGCGTGGAGCTCGTAGGCGAGCGTCCCGGCCGCCACGGCCTGAACGGGAAAGCAGGCCAGAAGGATCCGGCGCTTGTCGCGGACGCGGTCGACGACCGGCGCGATAAGAAAACTGCCGGCGTAGACGCCGTACTCGACGAAGAGGACCGCGCCGGCGATCAGGAGGTTACCGGTCAGACCGTAGGCGAGGAAGAGGACCGAGACCGAGTAGACCGCATAGCCGGTCCCCGCGAACAGCTGGGTCGCGAGGAGCAGCCGATAGCGCGGGATCCGCAGCACCTCCCGCCAGCCCCCGCGCCGATGTTCGGGGTCCGGGAGGGGGAGGACCAAGGGCTCGCCGGTCTCCGGGACGATCGGAGGGGCGGGAGGCCCCGGTTCGGCCGACAAGGACCCCCGAGGGCCCTCGTCGTTTATCAGTCGATTCGTTGACATACTTCACAAAGGGCGCGGCCCGTGCCGCGCGGAGGACCAACGCCTTATGCGAGGCGTCGGTGACCGGCGGGATGGTGGACGTCCACGAGACCCCCGCCGTCCCTCCGTTCGACCCGGGCGGGGACGTCCGCGTCGGCTACTTCATCGCGGGGACCCTCTTGATCCTCCTCGGCTGGGCCGGGGCCGTCGGCGCGAACCTCGCCCTGCACGCGCTCGCCGGGACCGGCGGGATGACGATCGGGTGGATCCGGATCACCTCGACACTGGGACCCTACGCCTGGGCGGCGTTCGGTCTGGGACTGTTCACGGGGGCGCTGGGCGTCGGCCTGCTGGCACTCGGAAGGACGTCCCCCAAGGGACCGATCGTGCTGCCCGGCTACGACTACTGAACCCGACTCGTCGTCGTGCCCGCCGGACGGTGGACGCGCCGCGACGGCGGCGATCGACCGGCGACCGGGTCGCGGGCTCGCTTCTGCACGTCGAGGCAGTCCGCGCAGATCCGCTCGTCCTGGTCGAGGCAGTTACGGCAGAACGTGCGACCGCACATCGTGCAGCCAAGAGATGCCGGCGCCCCGCAGCGCGCGCACTGACCGACCAGCAACGTCGGGTCCCTCCCGGTAGGAACCTCACCCGGCGAGAATTCCACTGGCCTTAAGCCCTTCGACAAAACCGTCGGCGTAGCTCGTGGAAGTCACGTAGCGGGCGGCGCGCTGGGCCCGCCGGCTCGCCGAGGCGAAACTGACGCCGAAGCCGGCCGCCCGCAACATCGCGACGTCGTTGTCCCCATCGCCCAGGATCACGCAGTTCTCCGGACCGAGTCCAAACTCGGGGAGGACGCGCCGGAGCGCGGGCAGCTTTCCCGCCCCCTCCTCCATCAGGTGGATCGCGTACCCGGTGGTCTCGACATCGATCGGTCGCCCCCGCAGGACGCGGCGCAAGGATCCGATCGGGACATTGGTTTCGATCGCCACCTCGCTCTCGCGCCACCGATCGGTGAAGAGTCGGCGGACGGGAAGTCCTGCCCTCTCGAGCGCGCGGAACGCCGATAGCGCCGGTCGCGGGTCCGCCAGCCGCTCGACCCGATCGCGCCCCTCGGGAGTGCGCCGGTAGAGCATCCCGCCGTTCTCCGCGACGATCGCACCCGTCAGGCCGAGCGATCGGTGGAGCGCGAGCGCCACCGGCAGGACGTTGCCGGTCGCCAGGAACACGGGAAATCCTCCGGCCTCGAGCTGACGTACCCACGCGATCGCTTGAGGATCCAGCCGGCGGCTCGCGTCGGTCAGCGTACCATCGACGTCGGTCACCACGGCGCGCAGGCGAGGGGGACGCACGACCGATCTCCGCCCCCGTGTCGCGGGCATCCTCTCCCCGAATCTCGCGTGGGCGCTACGAGGGCGCCTCGCGTTGGTATCGTTCGATCGACCGCCGCAGGGCGCTCGCCACTTCCTGCCCGTCCCGACGGCCGCGCACCTCGCGCATGACGTCGCCCATCAGCGGCGAGAACGCGGCCGGACCTTTCGCGCGCACCATCTCGCCGTTCTCCCGCACCACGCGCTCGACCAGCCGATCGAGATCCTCCCCGGTGAATCCCGCGAGCCCGGACGATTCGATCGCCGCGTCGAGGTCGGGAGCCCCGCGGGCGAGCGCGACCAGTACGGTCGGGATCCCTTCTTTGGCGAAGCGACCCGATTCGACCGCGCCGAGGACGGCGTCGAGGGTCGCGATCGGCGGTTCGAACGGAAGGTCGGACGTGCCGGCGGCGGCCACGGCCGGAAGGTCGTGGAAGAGCAGGCGGACCACGAGCGCCGCCCCGTGGCCCCGGCGGACGAGTTCCTCGAAGGCCGGCTCCTCCTCGCTGTAGACGATCTGGCGAACGACCTCAGGATCCAGGCCATGTTCCCGCTCCAGTCGGGCGCGAAGGACGGCGGGGCGTTCGGGGAGGCTTCGGGTGAGCCGGGTTCTCCGCTCCGCAGTCAGGGGGATCGGCGGGATGTCGGTCTCGGGGTACATCCGGTCCCGCCCGGGGAGCGGTCGGGAGTAGCGCGTTCGGCCGTCGACGAGCGGGTCGCGGGTCTCCCCCGGGATCCCCTCGAGGGCGGAGCGCGCGCGCGTTGCCACTCCGCGCAGGGCGCGCTCCGCGCGCTCGCGCGATCGGTCGATCACCAGGACGAACGCGTCGCCCTCGGAAAGATCCAGGCGGCGCCGCACGTCGGCGACGAGAGCGGCCGAGATGCCGTATCCGGGCAACTCGTCCGAGTGCAACAACCCCCGCAGGCCGGCGCTGCGGGCGTGGTCCGCCAACTCGCGACCCAGGCGCTCGTCGGTTCCCTCCGGGGATCTCAGCATCCCGGCGAACCCGGGCAAGGCGAGGCCCAGCACGATCGCGCTCGAGCGGTCGACGTCGGCCATCGGACCGGAAGCCGTCCCCACAAAGAGCTCGGTCAGGACGATCGGAGGACGTTCCGGCGCGCGGGCGCCGCGCCGCTGAAGTTCCTCGCGGACCCCCAGCAGGACCCGCTGACGGGCGACCTCGCCCTCGACGTACTCCTGGATCATTCCCAGCTCCTGGACTCCCTTGATCTCGATCCGGTGGCCGCCCTCGGCCGAGACATTGACGTCCTCGCGGATCGTGCCGAGCCCGCGGCGGACCCGACGCGTGGCCCGCAACAGCGCCCCGATCTCCTCGGCGACCGTTCGCGCCTCCGTGCCGGAGGTGATCTCCGGGCCCGTGGCCACCTCGACCAGCGGGATCCCGAGGCGGTCGAGGCGGTAGACGACCTCTCCGTCCGCCTCCCGTACCTTGCGGGCGGCGTCCTCCTCGAGGCAGATCGTCGCGATGGAGATCCGCTTGCCGTCCACCTCGAGGACGCCGTCACGGGCGACGAGCGCCGTGCGCTGGAAGCCCGAGGTGTTCGAACCGTCGACCACGATCTTGCGCATCACCTGTACTTCGTCGACCCACTCGGCACCGACGAGGAGCGCGAAGGTGAGCGCCGCGTCGAGCGCGGTGTCGCTCAACGCGTGCGGCGGCTCCTCGTCCATGTCGACCAGGCACGATGCCGGCGAGATCTCGTAGAGATACACGAGCCCGCGCGACGCCTGGAACGCGGCCGCGGGGTCGACCCCCCGGTCCTCTCCTCCCGAAGGGCGTAGCCGGCGGCGGAACGACCCGCGAACCTCCTCCGAAAGCTCGACGGGGCAGTCGCAGAACAGCTTGCCCGTGGCGAGCTGCTGGTGCACCTCGAGGCCAGCCTTCACCGCTCCCCCTCCACGAGGTGACGATGGACGAACTCCCCGGCCCGATCCTCGAGCAGCAGCGCCGCGACCTGCGATGGATCGTCGGACCGCCCCAGGGCCCAGACCATCTTCGCATACGCAGTCTCGGGCAGGAGATCGGCGAGGTACACCACGCCGGCGCGCCGGAGCTCTCGGCCCGTGGAATAGACGAACGGATCGGCATTGCCCGCGAGGCATTGGGTCGTCATCGCGACGACCCCCCCGCGCTCGACCGCCGCGCGGATCCAGGGGAGATGGACCGACGCCACGTGGCCGAGTCCGGTGCCGGCCAGCACGAAGCCCCGAAGGCCCTTCGCGAACTCGGCCGCGCGTTCGGGCGTGAGGCCGGGGTAGAACCAGAGGAGGCCGGCCCGGGAATCGATGTGCCCGTCCAGCCGGGCCGGTCCGGCCGAGCGCGGTCGTACCGGGCCGTCAAGATGGATTGTCCCCTGGTCGACGTGCCCGAGGGTCGGACCGTTCCGGCTCTCGAACGCGTCGCGACGGCTCGAGTGCATCTTGCGGACCCACGTGCCCCGGTGGATCGCGAATCGGGTGTCGGAGAGCCCGGCGTGCATCACCACCACGACCTCCCCCAGCCGATGGTCCCGTGCGACCTCCACGGCGGCGCGCAGATTCGACGAACCGTCCGAGGAGGGGCGGTCCGGGGATCGCTGGGCGCCGACGAGCACGACCGGCCCCGGGAGGTCCGCGACGAGGAACGAGAGCGCGGCGGCGCTCGGACCGAGGATGTCGGTCCCGTGCGAGATCACGACTCCTTGGGCGCCGCTCGCGAACGATTCGACCACCTTTTGGGCGAGGACCTGCCAGTCCTCCGGGGTCAGATCCTCGCTCAGTCGATCGAAGACGGGAACGACGCGGACCCGACCGGACGACTCGAGTTCCGGGTAGAAATCGAGGATCTCGGAGCCCGCCTTGACCGGCTTCACTCCTCCGGTCTCATAATCGACGCGCGACGCGATCGTGCCACCGGTCGTGAGCAAGGTGACGAAGGGGGTTCCCGAGGGGATCTCGGCGGCGGGGGGCGGTCCTTCGTCCCCGAACGGGACCCGAGATGATTCGAGCACTCGAAACGTGAAATTGTGACCGATCCGAAGGCCGATGTTGTACCCGCTCTCAAGCTTGAGCGGCAGGATCCGGTCGCCGGAGAGATCGGAGCGAGGCACGATCGTGCCGGTCCAGATGTGGCCGTGCGGGTCGCGCACCTCGACGCGCCGGCCCATCGGAAGGATCCGCAACGCCTCCCAGGGGTCGGTGTGCGACGACGCTACCATCGGTTTCGGGGAATATGTCCGGGCCCGGGGAGCGGAGCCCGGTATAAAGTGTCGAGCGCGGACGGCCGTGCGCGTCCCCGACCTTTTATAGAGAGCCTTCCTCGGCGCGCCGGTCCGCGTCGGGATGCCCGTGTGGGGTAGCTACAGGGTCGGGGCCGACTCCCCGTCCTGCTGCAATGGATTATCCTAGAGGCCTGCGGAGCCTCAGACCTGGGTTCGAATCCCAGCACGGGCGTCCATGCGGGCGCTGGGACGCCGGTGCGCCCTCGGGGCCGGTTCGAACTCCCGGCGTGGAAATGGAGCGGGAACGGGTCGGAGTTACGCGAAACGCCCGCTTCCAGGGACGGCGAATGAGCTGCCGGAATTGTCAGCGACACAACATATTTGGACCCCGAACCCGTTTCGCACAACCCCCCGGGGGAGTTTCGCATGGAGTCGAAAAATCGCCGATGGACCGGAGTGTTTCTGAGCGGAATGGTGGGCGTCGTGTTGACGGTGGCGGTGCTGTCCTTGTCGAGCGCGGCGGCGGCCCCGATCCATTCATCCCCGGCTCGACTGATGGCGAAGTCGTCGGTCAACAAGTTCGTCTCGAAATGCGGCGTCGGGGCGTCCCCGAACGCCGACGCCTACGACCCCGTGGACCACGAGATCTACGTGGCCAACGAGTTCAGCAGGAACGTGAGTGTCGTCAAGGCGCCGTGCAAGGTGGTCGCCACGATCAAGCTGCCGTCCGGCGCGAGCCCGTACGCGGCCGCCTTCGACCCGAGTGACAATCACGTCTATGTCACGGATGTGGGACGCAACGTGGTCTATCTCATCAGCGGGACCAAAGTCACCCAGACCGACACCGGCTTCTCCTATCCTGATGCCATCCTCTACGACCCCGCCGAAGGCTCGATGCTCGTGGCGAACGGGGATTCCAACAACGTCACGATCGTCGTGGGTTCGTTCGTGGGAACCCCGGGGATCCCGGTCGGGACCGACCCCACTGGCCTTGACTACGATCCGACCTTCCCCGCGATCGTGGTCGACAACTACGGTAGCTCCAACGTCACGCTCGTGAACGCGACCTGCCCGGGCTGTGACCTGTTTGGGCCCCCGGTCAACATGGGCAGCTTCGAAGTCCCCGCCGGAGCCTACGCCTCCGCATTCGATCCAGTGACCGACGACGATTACGTGGTCAACAACGGCGACCCCGGCAACGTGGCCATCGTGGTGCTCATCCCCGGGCTCACGGCGGTCATCGGGAACGTGTCCGTGGGGAGTTACCCCGACGCGATCACCTTTGCCCAGGCTTCCCTGGATCTTTACGTCGCGAACTCGGCCTCCCACAACATCTCGGTCTTGTCGGGTGGGACCCTCGTGAACACCCTCGAGATGCCGAGCATCAGCGTCCCGACCGGGTTCGCCTACGATGACGCGAACAATTGGCTGTACGTGACCGACGCCGGGGGGACGGGTACCCTGAGGGGTCTAGCCACCTGATCACGT
>Ga0187782_10000286_pt1 | contig 32821 bp, 33 predicted proteins | sample 0715_SJ02_MP15_2_FD_132454 | JGI IMG/M metagenome (GOLD analysis project Ga0187782, IMG submission 132454) | Tropical peat soil microbial communities from peatlands in Department of Meta, Colombia - 0715_SJ02_MP15_20_MG | ecosystem: Environmental > Terrestrial > Soil > Wetlands > Peat | place... | reverse complement strand
TGCGCCCGGGTACCGACGAAGGGTCCCTCTCGACTCTACGCGGACGGGTCGTCCGCCGAGGATGACGTGAGGACAACCCCGGTGTCCGATACCCCCAGCCGGGGTCAGACCCCGGAGAGGGCGTGCGCCTACCGTGAGGGAGGTCGTTACGGCTGGGGAACAATCCTCCTCGCACCGGGGCCCACGCACGGGTGCGCCGGGGGGTTCTCCATATACCCCACCCGGCGTCCAGGACCCGCGGAGCGGCGATGACGACGATGGACCCCCGGACCCTCGCCGGTCGGATCCGGGAGGCGGTCCATGCCGCGGTCGTGGGCCGGGACGAGGCGCTCGAACACGTCCTGACCGCCCTCGTCGCCGACGGTCACATCCTCCTCGAGGACCTTCCCGGGCTCGGGAAGACGTTGTTGGCGAAGTCGTTCGCCGCGGCGCTCGGGCTCCAATTCCAACGCGTCCAGTTCACCGCCGACCTCCTTCCCCACGACATCACGGGCGGCGAGGTCCTGGACGCCGCGACCGGCGCCTTCTCGTTCCGCCGCGGGCCAGTGTTCACCAACATCCTGCTCGCGGACGAGATCAACCGGGCCCCCCCGAAGGTCCAGTCCGCGCTCCTCGAGTCGATGCAGGAGTACCAGGTGACGAGCGAGCGCTCCACGTACCCGCTCCTGCGGCCCTTCCTCGTGCTCGCGACCGAGAACCCGCTCGAACTCGAGGGGACGTACCCGCTCCCGGAGGCGCTGGTCGACCGTTTTCTGATCCGCCTCAAGATCGGATACCCCACGCCCGAGGAGGAGCGCTCGATCCTCGACCGACGCCGGGCGCGCAAGGTCGAGAACGCCCCGGTGCCCCAGGTCGCTGACGCCGCCGCGTTCCTCGAGCTGCAACGCGCCGTCGAGGAGGTGACGCTCGACCCGAGCCTCGCGGACTACATCGTCGCGCTCGTGCGCACGACCCGCCAGGACCCCCGGAGCGAGGTCGGCGCGTCGCCCCGGGGGTCCCTCGCCCTGCAGAAACTATCCCGCGCCCGAGCGCTCCTCGAGGGCCGTGACTATGTCGTGCCCGACGACGTCAAGGCGTTCGCGGTGCCCGCGTTGGCGCACCGGGTGATCGTGAAGCCGGAACCGTGGATCCGGGGGGTCCGAGGGGCCGATATCGTCCGGTCCGCACTCGACGCGACGACCGTGCCAAAGCTCCGCTAGCGGCGTCGCCCCGAACGGAAACGGTTTTCAACGCGGTCCGAGTCGGTTCCGCCGATGTCGTCCGAGCGCGTCGTCGTGGTCGCCGACCCAATCGACCGGGAAGCGCTCGGTCGTTTGAAGGCCGGTCCGTGCGTCGTGGTCGATGCGAGCGCCGACCCGACGAAGCTCTCCGGCCAGCTCGCGAACGCCTGGGGACTCATCGTGCGCAGCCGCACTAAGGTGACGGCCGACCTCCTCGCCCACGCCCCGCACCTCGAGATCGTCGCGCGCGCCGGGGTGGGGGTCGACAACGTCGACCTCGCGGCGACTACGAAGCGCGGCATCCGCGTCGTGAACGCGCCCGCCGCCGCGACCCAGAGCGTGGCCGAGCTCACGGTCGCGTTCTACCTGATGCTCGTGCGCGGCCTCTCGCCCTCGATCGCGTCGATGCGGGCGGGGAAGTGGGAACGGGGGACGCACGGTCGAGAGCTCGCGGGCAAGACCGTCGGGTTCGTGGGGTACGGACGGATCGCGCGGGAAGTCGCGCGTCGCCTCGAGCCGTTCCACGCCCAGACGGTCGCGTTCGACCCGTACGTCCCGAGCTCGGGGGACGCGACCGTCATGATGACGCTCGAGGACCTTCTTTCCCGGGCGGATATCGTGAGCTTACACGCGGCGTCGACGGCCGAGAACCGGCACCTCATCGACGCTCGGGCGTTCGAGCGGATGAAGCCCGGCGCCTTCTTAGTGAATGTCGCGCGCGGCGCCCTCGTTGACGAGGCCGCCCTTCTCTCGGCCCTCGCGTCGGGCCGTCTCGCCGGGGCCGCGCTGGACGTCTACGAGGTGGAACCCCCGATGAACCAAGCGTTGCTCACGCACCCGAACGTGATCCCGACCCCGCATCTCGGCGCCTCGACGCACGAGGCGCAAGCGCGCGCCGGTACCGATACTGTCGACGAGGTCCTCCGCGCCCTCAAAGGTGAACCGCTCACCGCGCTCGTCCCGGCGGGAGGGGCTTGATGACGTTCGACCCCGAGACGACGACGTTCCTCATCGCCGGCCCCGTGCGGATCCATCCGCGCGTCCTTCGGGCGATGTCGATGCCGTCGCTCAACCACCGCGGCGATTACTTCCACGGGATCGTCGCGGAGATCCGAGAGCTTTTGCCGGTACTGTTCGGCGCGAAAGGCCACCAGCTGGTCATTTCGGGGAGCGGCACGGCGGGCCTCGAGGGAATGTACTCTTCGCTCGTCCCGAAGGACGGGCGGACCCTCGTGCTCACGAACGGGAACTTCGGCGACCGGACGAACTCGATCGTCCGCCGGTACTCGTCCAACGTGACGACCCTCTCCGCCCCGTGGGGTCAGGCAATCCCCGCCGACACGGTGAAGGCGGAGCTCGCGAGGGGTGACGTCAAGGCGGTGTGCCTCGTTCACAACGAGACCAGCGTCGGGCTTGCGAACGACCTGGCATCGATCGCCCCCGCGATCAAGGCGTCGGGCGCCCTCTTCCTCGTCGACGGCATCAGCGCGGTCGCGGGAATTCCGCTCCCGATCGAAGCGTGGGGCGTCGACGCGGTCGTCGCGGGCAGTCAGAAGGGGCTCGCGGCCCCCGCCGGGCTCGCCCTCATCCATCTCTCCGACCGGGCGGTCGCCGCGCTTCACCCCGGGTCGTTCTACCTCGACCTTGCCGCACATCTCAAGTCGCTCGAGAAGAACGACACGCCCTGGACGCCCGCGGTCCCGCTGTTCCTCGCGCTGCGCGAAGCGCTCCTCCTGCTCAAGGAAGAGGGGCTCGAGCACCGCCTCGAGAAGACCCACCGCCTCGCCGAGGCGTCCCGCGCGGCGATCGACGCGCTCGGGCTGACGCTGTTCCCGGACCGGAACTACGCCTCCGACACGGTGACCGCCGTGAACAACCCGACCGGGATGGGCGACCCCGAGTTCCGCAAGGTCCTCGAGCGCCAGTACAACATCCTTCTCCAGGGCGGCCAGGCCGCGCTCACCGGCAAGATCTTCCGGATCGGGCACATGGGCATCGCCGACTGGCCCGACCTCCTGGTCACGTTCGCGGCGATCGAGCGGATCCTCGGTAAGGCCGGTAAGGTCCGGTCCCCGGGGGCCGCGCTGCGCGCGGTCGTCGACCACATGCCGTAACCTCGCCGGCCCAGCGCCCTTCCCCCCGCCGGGCGGCAGGTCCGCCCGGCGTCTAGAGGGTTAAGCCTCCCTCGGCGATTCTAGGTGGTGGCGAACGGGTCGCTCGCCTCGAGTCAATCAGGATCATGATAGGTAAGGTCCCTAACCGACGACATCCGGCTCCCTGGTCGTCGGTCATGGTGGGGATCGCCGTGGCGGCGGTCGTCGTGGTCGGCGTCGGCCCGCCGGGAGCACTGCTCCCCCACGTGACCGTCTGTCGGCTGGGACCCGAGGTCGGGACCTACGTGATTCTGACTCCCGACATGCTGATGAACAAGCCGTTCGAGGCCGTCTTCAGCATCGCGTCGTATTTCGATGCGTGGAATTACACCTTCACTTCCGGTTCGCTGGTCGTCGGAGCGCTGGCCACGAACAGCACTCTCGGTCTGGGCGGAGCCGGAAGTTTTGGCTCGCCCGGGGGGCTGGAAGCTTCCTATCAGGACCACAACTGGACATTCTTCCGCGCGGTCAATGCGTCGGTCATCGGGTCGACCCCATCGCCCTGCACTCAGCCCTACGTGGCCGAACTCGGCGTTGGGCTCGGCTGTGGAGGCTGGGTGACGATTCCTCTCTTGCCGAACAATTCGACCGACACGAACGAGCCTCACATCTTGAACGGAGTGGACAACATCACGGGGACCCAGGGCCCCGGCTGCCCCGTTCAAACTCCGGGCACGTTCGTGTGGTTCGATAATTCGTACGACCCGAACGGCACGGGAAACTACGCCCCGGTCGACCTGAACCTCTGCCAAATTCCCGGCCTGTCGATGCAACTGCTCGGCATTGCGCGCATTCCGGTGGTCGTGACCGTGCCGTATCAGGGCCACGACATCTCGACCTCCGGCTTCATGAACTGGTACGGAAACCCGGCGGGAGGGTACACGCCCACGAATCCGCCGTCGTCCTGGGCGAGCGCCTACTATCTACTCCCGGGAGGCTGGAACTGGTCTCTCGCACCGGTGGGTCCTGCCGACTTTCCCATCAACCCGAACGTGCCCCTGCCTTCGTTGCTCGCGTTCGCGAGGTCCGCGTGCTGAGCGCGCTCCGCTCATCGCGCGGTAGAATTCCCGTGCCGGCGCCCTAGGCACCGACTAGATGTCGACGATCACGCGGGCCCGGCCCCTCGCCGAATCGAAGACCAAGTCGTGGAAGGTGATTGCCTTCACCTCGGTCTTCGAGGTATGACGGCTCAGGTCGAACCGCTCGCCCGAGACGCTCGCCACGATGGCGGTCGGGGGGCTACCGACCGGGTGCGCCCGGATGTCGCGGGCGATGAACCCGTCGGTCTGTTCGAGCACGAGTAGTTCGGTGAGGAACGCCACCACGAGCTCGGTGGCGTCGCCGCCCGAGGCGCTCACGGCGCGTTCCTCCGACCGCCGGACCTTCCGTAGGTCGGTCATCAGGGCGAACAGTCCGAGGCCGAGCGCCTCGAACAGCGCGGCGGGGGTGGCGCCCGTCGCCCAGATGCCGACGTCCGCGGTCGTGGGGAAGCTCCCCCACTTCCGGGCACCAGTCGCGCGCGTACGGGTCGGCGTCGTGGGCCGGGGGACGCCGGAAGGAACTTTAAGCCGTGGGCCGCTCGGTTCTGTTCCGTCGATGCGAGCTACGCTCGTCCTCCCTACCCTCAACGAGGCGGCGTCGATCGCCCACGTCCTGCGCCTGTTCCGGGACGCGGCGACCGAAGCGAACGCCACGATCTTCCGGGGGAATCCCCTCGAGTGGGAGGTTCTCGTGGTCGACGGCGCCTCGGAGGACGGTACGGGGGCGATCGCTCAGGCGGAAGGGGCCCGCGTCATCGTCGAGCGTCGGAAAGGCTACGGCCGCGCCTACAAGACAGGATTCGCCGCCGCCCGGGGGGAGGTCATCGCCACGTCGGACGGGGACGCGACGTACCCGGTCGAGACGATCCCCGGGCTCGTGAAGCGCCTCCTGGACGAGCGGATCGACATCCTTACGGGCAACCGCTTTGCCTACCTCGACCGCAAGGCCATGACGACGGAGCACCGGATCGGAAACCGACTCCTGAACCTGTTCCTCGGGGTCGCGTTCCACCGGTACGTGAAGGAGCTTCCGGGCGGTCTCCAGGACAGCCAGAGCGGGTTCTGGGTGCTTCGCCGGGAGCTCCTCGGCAAGCTCCGGCTCACCTCCGACGGGATGGCGTTCAGCGAGGAGCTCAAGGTCGAGGCGATCATCCACGGGGTCCGGTTCGTCGAGGTCCCGATCCAGTACCGCGAGCGCTGGGGACCCCCCAAGCTGCTGAGCTGGCGGGACGGCAGCCGGAACCTTCTGTTCCTCGCGGAGAAGCGGCTCGCCGTCGCCCGGGAAACGCGCGCGGCCGCCTCGGTCCCGGTCGCCGAGAGCGAGCACCGGGCGGCACCTTAGGTGGTGGACGGAGCCGACACCGGCCGTTGGGGCCCCGTCGTCCGGAGTCGCCGTCACCGGTCGATCGATTCGCCGGGCGAAGATGGCGGCGAGTTCTCGTGAGCGATCCGAACGACGGCCGACCGGCGCTCCCTGGGCCAGCGCACCCCGGGGGAACAACGTGGGTGCGGCGGTGAGGTTACGCCGTCTTTCCCGAGCGCTCCCGCGACTTCACGCGGAGGCCGTGGTAGCCGCAGCGGCGGCACTGGACGGCCTTCGGCGGGTTCCGGGCCGAGCAGTTCATGCAGATCTTCTTGTTGAGCAGACGCTCGACCGCTTCGGGGAACGGCATGGGGAGGCCGTTCACGCGAGCCCGGATATAAAACGTCCGCCCGCCACCGTCCCGAAGAGGCTTTGCCCATCTTCCACGCTCTCCGCTCCGTGCTCGATCTCGACGAGGGCACCGCCGCGGTCCGCCTCGCCCGCCAGGCCCTCGAGGCAACCTTCCGCGTTCGTCCGGGCGTCGAGTCGGCGGCGGAGGTGGAGGGGACCCGCCTCCCGCGGGTCTTCGACGAGCCCCGGGGGGCGTTCGTAACGCTGAAGCGGCACCCGGGCGGGGCCCTGCGGGGATGCATCGGCTACCCACTTCCCGTCCTCCCGCTCCGTTCCGCGGTCGTGCGCGCCGCGGTCTCCGCGGCGCTCGAGGACTACCGATTCCGCCCGGTCACTCTCTCGGAGCTAGCTCGGATCTCGATCGAGGTCTCCGTGCTCACCCCGCCGGTCCCGCTCCGTTTCTCGAACCCCAAGGAGGCGATCGATGCCGTGAAGGTGGGACGGGACGGACTCATCGTCGACGGACTCGGCTCGAGCGGCCTCCTCCTTCCTCAGGTCGCCCCGGAGGAGGGCTGGTCCGCGGAGGAGCTCCTTGACGGAACCTGCGAAAAGGCCGGCCTCCCCCCGAAATCCTGGCAGGACCCGCGCGTCAAGGTGCGACGGTTCGAAGCGGAGATCTTCCGAGAGCTCGCCCCCGGTGGAGAGGTCGTCCGGGAGGAGCCCGAGGTCGCTACGTCCGGCGGAGCATCCGCGCGGAAAAAGTGACCCCGTCGAGGTTCCACTCGCGCACGGCCGGGTCGGTGGGAAGAGGATTCTCGGAGAGCTCGAGCGGTTCGGCGAGGAGGTCGGTCCCGAGCGCCGCACGACGGGCGTTGAGCGCCCGGTAGAGCGCGCCGGACGCGGCGATCGTGACGGCGACCTTCTCCGTGTACCGAAGTCCGAGCTCCTTGCGGCGCTGCTGGAGGCGTCGGGAGACCTCGCGCACGAGCCCCTCCTCTGCGAGCTCGGGGGTCGGCGTCCGCGGCAGCGCCGCGACCGCCTCGCCTTCCTCGTCGCGAACGACCCAGCGGTCGTCCCCGAAGTTCGCCCGCTCCGAGGTGGGGACGCGGCGGACGCGCTTCACATTGAGCTCGTCGGCGAGCAGCTCGAGCCCCTCCGAGCCGAGGGCGGTGAGCCCGGGCCACGGATCCCCAAAGAGGACCAGCTCGGCGAGCGGGATCCGCGATTTCACGCCCGCCCGATGCCGCAGCTCCCGGCCGACCTCGACGAGCAGCCGGAGCTCGTCCATCGCCCGCTCGAGATCCGGGTCGCGGGGCGCGAGCGCGACGGGCCAGGCGGCCCGGTGGACGGAGGCGTCCCGGTCCCGGAAGCCCCGTTCGCCGACCTCCTGGTACAGCCACTCGGCCGTGTACGGAAGGAGCGGGGCGATCGTGCGGGCGAGGCCGAGCAGCGTGTAGGATAGGGTCGCGTGCGCCGCCTTCCGGTCGGCCGATTGAGCCTCCGACCAGAACCTCGGCCGGGAGCGGCGCAGGTACCAGGTCGAGAGGTCGTCGACCAGCTTCGCGACCGAGCGCGCCGCGGCCCCGAGGTCGTAGCCGTCCAGCGAACGGTCGACCTCGGTCCGCGTCGACTCCAGGCGGGAGAGGAGCCACCGGTCGAGCAGCGTGGACGGAACGGGGAGGTCGAGCGCCGGAGGGAGCCGGTCGGCCCGGGCGTTGCCGAGGTGGAACGCGACCACGTTCGCGAGCGTGCCGAGCGTGCGCGCGGACGTCTTCCGGACCGTCTCCTCGCCGAGCCTCATCGGCTCGGTGAAATCGAACGACAGGAACGTCCAGCGCAGCGCGTCCGCGCCGTAGCGGCCGAGCAACGCCAGCGGCTCGAGCACGTTCCCCTTCGACTTCGACATCTTGCGGCCCCCTTCGTCGAGCACGAGGCCGGTCGTGAGGCACGCCCGGTACGCGGGCCGGTCGTACAGCAGAGCGGCGATCACGAGGAGCGAATAGAACCAGCCCCGGGTCTGGTCGAGCGCTTCGGCGATGTAATCGAGCGGAGCGCCCGGCTCGAACGGCCCGGGCTCGAACGGGAAGTGGAACTGGGCGAACGGCGCCGAGCCACTATCGTACCAGGCGTCGATCGTGTACGGTTCCCGCCGGGACTCCTTCCCGCAGGTCGCGCAGTGCAGGACGAGCCGGTCGACCGTGACCCGATGCGGGTCGAACGGGGTCGGAAGGGGAGCTCCGAGTCGCTCGGCGAGTTCGGAGAAGCTCCCGATGCAGGTGACGTGGCCGTCCGGGCAGAGCCAGATCGGGAGTGGGGTGCCCCAGTAGCGGTTCCGGGAAAGCGCCCAGTCCTTCGCCTCGGTGAGGAAGTTGCCGAACCGGCCGTCCCGGAGATGCGCAGGGACCCACTGGACGGTCGCGTTGTACTGCACGAGCCGGTCGGTGGCTCGCGAGGTCCGGACGAACCAGGAGTCGACGGCCCGGTAGAGGAGGGGGGTGTCGCACCGCCAGCAGAACGGGTACGTGTGACGGACGGTCCCGCGCGCGTAGAGGAGCCCGCGCTCCTCTAGGTCCTTGAGGAGGATCGGGTCGGCCTCCTTGAACGACTTCCCTTGGAGGGCCGGGACGGCGTCCGTGAAAACGCCGCGGCTATCGAGCGGGTCGAAGACGCCGACGTTCTCGGCCGCCCCGAGCTTCTGGTCGTCGAGGCCGAAGCTGGGCGCGATGTGCACGAGCCCCGTCCCCTCGTCGGTCGTGACGAAGTCGGCCGGAACGATCCGATACCGACCCGGCGCGGGTCCCGGGGTGTCGAACGGAGGCTCGTAGGTGAGTCCAACGAGGGCTTTCCCCGTGATCCGCTCTCGGACGTCGGCCCCCTCGGCGAAATACCGAGGAAGAGCGGCGGAGGCGAGGACGAGCTCCCGACCATCGTTCGTTCGTACCACCGAGTATTCGAGCTCGGGGCGCACCGCCACGAGGAGGTTCGCGGGCAGCGTCCACGGGGTGGTGGTCCAGACGAGAAGCTCCCGATGGGGGTGGGCGGGGTCGTGCAACGGGAAACGGACGGTGATCGACGGGTCGGTGGTCTCACGGTACCCTTGGGCTACTTCGTGCGAGGAGAGCGGGGTCTCGCAGCGGGGACAGTACGGGATCACGTAGTATCCCCGCTCGAGGAGCCCGCGGTCGTAAAGCGTCTTGAGCGACCACCAGACGCTCTCGATGTACGCCGGGTCCATCGTCAGGTACGGGTGGTCGTAATCAAGCCAGTAGCCAAGCTGGCGGCTCATCTCGCGCCAGACATCCGCGGCCTCGAGGACCGAGGACCGGCACACCTCGCAGAACCGTTCGACGCCGAACGCCTCGATGTCCTTTTTCGACTTGAGTCCGAGGCGCTTCTCGGCCTCAAGCTCGACGGGAAGGCCCTGGCAGTCCCAACCCGCCTTGGCCGCCACGAGATGATACCCCCGTAGCCGGCGGTAGCGGAGCTCGACGTCCTTCACGATCCGGGCGATGAGGTGGCCCGCGTGAGGCGGACCGTTCGCGGTCGGGGGCCCTTCGGTAAACCGGTAGATGGGCCCATCGGCCTTTCCCTCGAGGACGGAAGCGGGGACCCCGGCGGTCTCCCAGTAGGCGAGCACCCGCTGGTGGACGGAGAGCGGGGAGGGGGCTTGCGAAGACTCCTCGTCGTCCGTCATGGGCGGGCGCGACGTAGCCGGGAGAGATAAAGGCGAGCGGTTCCGGCCCGCTACCGGCGGAGTCCGTACGGTCGCGGACTCTTCGATTCGAACCCGACCCGGCTCGTGGGGTGACGCTTCACGACCGTTCCTTCGTACTCCGTGACGTGCGCGTCCGGTCCGAGGGTGATCTGGGGGGAACGAACGAACGTGACGTCGACCCCCTCGAGCTCCGCCGTCTCGGCCTCGACGCGTTCGACTGTGACTCTCACCGTCCGGAAGAACACCTTGTCGACGAGGTTGGGGCGTTTCGCCCGCAGCACGACCGAACGGGCGCGCACCGTGCCGAAGGAGGAATTCTCCTTGAGACGCGCGCGGATGGTAAGCCCACCGAGCTCTCCTGGGATCTGCGCTTCTCCGTCGAGGTCGAGCTCACCGATCACGGCGGAAGGGCACGTGAGGCTCCCCCGCACTCGGCCCCCTCGGTCCACGGTGACCGCCCCGCCGACCCGCGCGCCGCCTCGAAGGTCGGCGGTGGCGGCGTGGAACGTCGCCCCGGTGCGCAGCACGCCCGTGCCCGTGACGCTCCCGGTCGCCTCGACGGCGCCGTCCACGTCGAGCGTACCGCGATACTGAACGTTCGACGCGCTCAGCCGGCCACCGATAGCGACCGTCCCGACGACCTTGCCGTCGCCGAGGTGAACGTCCCCGGTCACCTTCACGAGCCCGTTCACGACCCAGCGGTCGGCGTCGACGGAGTCCCGGTGGAGGGTCCCGGCGTCGTGGAGCTCGGGAATCCGAGGCCGGGGCGGGGTCGGTGGGGGTGGCGTCGCGGTCTTCGGAGGGGCAGTCGGGGCCGGAGGGGGAGCGGCAGCGGACATAGGAACCGTTCAGGCGTCGCGCGAGGGCAGGGAGCCCTTCAGGCGCCGGTGCTGGACCATGATGCACAGGTTCTCGAAAACGGTGAGGCCGGCGGACCGAGCCTTGGCCGCCGCGGCGGGATGCTCTACGCCGAGCTGCATCCAGACGACCCGGTCGCCCCGGGCGATCGCCTCGTCCACGATCGGGGGCACCTGGTCGCTCCGGCGGAAGACGTCGACGATGTCGACCTTAACCTCGGGGGGAATGGCCGTGAGGGAAGGATACGACTTCTCGCCCAGCACCTCGGCGAGCATCGGGTTCACCGGGACGATGCGATAGCCTTGCGACTGGAGATAGCGCGCCACCTCGTTCGAGTCCCGGTCGGGCTTGTCGGACAACCCCACCACGGCAATCGTGCGGGCCGTGCCGAGAACCTCCCGCAGCTCCGCGTCCGTCGCCGTCATTTGGCGGCGGGACACTCGTCCCGTTCTTGATGCTGACGGGGGGACCGGCCGCCAACCGAGGTGGGGTTCCCTGAACGGACGAGACCCCCCTTGTTGGGGCGTGGTAGCGAGCGGTTCTTGCGCCCCAAGGTGGCCCGAGGATCGACTACGGTTACGGGACCCGCTGAAGTCGAGTCGAGATCTCCCTCTCCGATAGTCCATCGACCTCGATCACTTTCGCCCTCGTCCGCCCTCCGACGACGAGCCGAATGGAGGTTCTTGGGACATCCAATCGCTCGGCGAGGAGACGCACAACCGCATGGTTCGCCCGGCCCTCCGCGGGCGGTTCGCAGCACGAGACGACCCAGCGCTTGCGCCAATCGTCCCACGTCACACCATCGACGCGGCTTCCGGGCCGAGCCCAGATCTCGATCCTGCCCATGACCCTTACCTCTCCATCCGCGGGAGCCCACCGAATAGCTACTTCATTTTTAATGGAAGAAAGGCGTTCCCGAGGCCATGTCCTTCCCTCGAAGGACAGGACTCAACTGCGTCCTCGTCGCCTGGGTCGTCTGCCTGATGTTGACCTCTTCACTCGCATCGATGCCCGGAAGTCGACCGGGCCATCCTGAGTCGATTCGCCGCTCGGGTCCAAGCCGGACCGCGGCCGACATTGTCGCGACCGAAACCCTCCAGAACATCAGCCCGCCCATTCTTGTAGGGACGTCCTCGTCGGCCATCGCCATCGATTCGTCGGCCGCGAAGGTCTACGTCGCGAACGAGTACACCGAGAACGTGACGGTGATCTCGGCCACGACTCACGAGAGAGTCGCCACGCTCCCCACGAAGTACCCACCGACCCAACTCGCGACCGATCCGCAGGATGGCACGGTGTTTGCGCTCGGCAACCCGTACTACGCCAGCACGTCCTGCCCAAATTCCTGTCCGGAGAACGGCACGGTGGACGCGTTCTCGACCTTCAACAATAGCCGGGTGGGCGAGGTGAACGTCGGGAACCTCTCCGTGGGATTCGCCTGGAGCGAGGCGGCGGACGAGTTGTTCGTGGCCAACGCAGTATCCCACGACGTGAGCGTGATTTCGGCCCACCCGGTGCGCCTCGAAGCGACGCTCGCGCTGCCCGCGTACGCGTTGGTCTCCGATCCCACGAGCTCGTACGTCTATGCGCTCGATACGGGCAACCCGGGAAACGTGACCATTCTCAACGGGTCGACCAACTCGGTCGCGGGGGTCATCCACACGGAGGGCTCTCCGTCCATGGGGGTGTTCAACCCCTGGAACAAGATGCTCTACATCGGCGACGGGAACGCGACCCAGTCATGGATCGACGTGATCTCGACCGTGTCGCGCCAGCTCGTCACGAAGATCGGGCTCCCCGGTGAGGCCTTCGAGATGGTGGTGGATTCCCGTACCGGTGACCTGCTCGTAGGATCCGACCATTTCAGCAACGAACGCCAGTTCTACGGAGGGAACTTCTCGATCGTCTCGCCATCGACCAATGCCGTCCTCCGGAGCTTCGTTTGGAGCCCCTACGTGTATGCCGTCGTCCCCGACAACGCGACAGGGGCCGTCTATGTTCTCGGCTTCGGGAATCTTACGGTCTTCAATGCCACTACGATGTCCCCGCGGTATCGCGCCCCGGTCAACGAGAGCGCCTACCTCATGGCGTTGAATCCCACCGACAACACGCTGTGGATCGTGAGCGAGAGCGACTACATCGGAGTTCCCGGATCCGTGGAGGTCTATGCCGCACCGCTGCCGATCGCCCCCCCGGCGTCATCCTCCGGAGTTTTGGGGGAGACCAATCTCGGGGTTCCGGTCGTGGTGGGGTCCGTCGTGGCGGGCGTGGCGATGGGCGTCGCGGTGTGGCTGCGTGGCCGGAATCGTCGACCTTGATTGAGCCCTCCCGGAGTGCGGTCGCCTAGGGAAGGGAATCGGCGGCTCGTCCTTCGCACCCAATCGATCGGGGATGCTCGGGCAGGCTGGCTCAGCTGGCCCCCGGCGGGTATCCCGCCGGCAGGGGAGGGAGGTCGTCCTTTCTCAGGTATTCGATGAGGCCGATCAGCGCGCCCACGAGCACGACCCCGTACAGTGCGACCTCGCCCAGGACGGGGGAGATGAGCGTCATGAACGCGGCGGCGTCGTGCGCGCCGTGCAGGACCGCGGGGAGCACGAGGTTCCCGCCGGAGTAGCGGTACGTCGCCGCTAGGGCAAAACCGAACAGGAAGAGCTGGGGAAACAGGAGGGGGGCAGCGATGCCGTAGGTCGTCGCATAATAGAGGTGCACGGCCGCGAAGACCACGCTCGTCCAGACGGCGGGCGTGACCCACGGACCGGGCCGGTCCCGCCAGTAGCCGAAGAAGAATCCCCGGAAGATCGTCTCCTCGAAGGCTCCGATCACGAACGAGAACCCGACGAAGAACCAGGGGTTCCCCTTCGCTTCCTCGAGGACGGGATTCGGTCGGTTCAACAACTGCAGGGCCGCGGGATCGAACACGGCGTAGAGGAACGCCAGGAAGAAGACGATCAGCAACGAGAGCAGGGTGAGCAGCCCGTAGAATCGAAGACCCTGCCAGGTCGCGAGGCCCATGCGCTCTCGCCAGTCCCTAAGCGGCGCCGCGCCGACCAGCAACGCGAAGGCGATGACCGGGATCCCGTAGACGACGAAGAGGTCGCCGGGCAGATTCCCGTAGAGGACCTCGGCCGCCGGGAAATGCTGCGGCACGAAGTACTGGCTATAGATCGCGACGACCGTGATGACGACCCCGGTGAAGTAGCGCGCGAGCGGGACCGGGGGAGCGTTCGGACGATACACGCCCCAGGGTTCGTCGGTCATCGCGATCCGGAACCCGAGGCTCGCCCCTTCGACGTCAGTCCGGTTTCGAGGTCACCGAACGCTCGGTGGCCGTGTGCTCCGCCGCCCTAAGACACGCGAGCAGGTCCTCGAGCGTGGTGCGCGCGCTGGCGGCCGAGCTCGCGGAGAGTCGGATCTCGATGTCGGCCCCGTCGGCCTCGACCGTCACGAACGACGGGTTGTCCGCGCGCAGCGCCTCGACGATGCGTTGAGCGGTCGTCGCGTCGGAGAACGACCCCCGAAGGCGGACGGTCAGCTCGACTCCGGTCCCTTCCGTTTCGAGGGCGGAGATACTTCACCTCCTCGGGCCGGGGCGCCGGGTCCGCGGCTGAGCGCGCCGGGGACGATCGGGGCGGTGTGGGTCCGCCGCTCCGACTCCGCCTGCGCTCGCTCCTTGAGGTACCGGACGATGGACGGCCAGACCTTCCCATCGGTTCGTTCCTTGTTCTCGAAGTTGTGCTCGCCGAGAAAGCGGGTGAACGCCGCCTGGGTCGTCGCGTCCCAGGCTCCCGTGAGCCGCCCGGTGTAGTAGCCGAGCACCGACAGGTCGTGCTGCAGCCCCCGGGCGACGTCGCCCTCGATCACGAGGAGCGTCGCGGGGTCCTCCCGGCTTAAGTTCGTCATGTCGTAGATCTGGAAGATCCGCTTCAGCTCCTCGATCGGGGACGGGTGCTCGTCGACCCTCAGGTCGACCCAGCGGTCGTTGCCACCCATGTACCCACCACCTTTCCGGACCACGTAGAGGGCGGCGGCCTGCATCCCGCGTCGGTCACCCCCTTCGCGCTGGCCGGCGGCGAGCGCCGCGAGCAGCCGGTCGAGGATGTCTCCGCCGGCCGACTCGTACGTGCGGGCCATGGCCCGCACGACCCCGGGGCCGAACAGGATGTTCCCCTGACAGGCGAAACCGTCGCCGGTCTCGTGGCCGGCCCACTCCATGCATTTCGTTCCGGTGAACGAAGCCGAGCCGCCCTGCGCGTCGACGATTCCGAGCTGGCGCTCGTCCCGGCCCGAGTCAGCCTCCGTGAGCCGTCGGACCACGTCCGGCGCGCTCAGGCCTTTGCGGAGCAACGCCAGCCCGTCCGGGCCGTAGGCGACGTTGCACAGCGCCTGCGTCGCGATAGCGCCGGTACCGGCCTCGGCGTACGGCACGACCGAACCCACCGAGATGAACCTCGACTGGACCGCGACCCCCCAGGTCGCGGTCTCGCGCTCGAACGCGACGATCGAGAACGTGCCGAATCGCGGGGGCGGCATATCGGGACCGCCGACACCGTTCCGGCCCTTAAGTTGACGGCTTCGGGGGGGACGTGTCTCCGTCGAAGAGCGCCTCGACCTCGCTCGTCACCTCGTCCACGAGACGCCGACCGGTCGCGCGGTCGCCGGCCCGAAAGGCGCGGTCCGCCTCCCATAACCGGCGGACCGCCGCGTCCACGTCCCGCCCCTGCGCGCGAGCGAAGCCGAGCAGGCGAGCGGCGATGCGCAGCCGGTTCTGGTCGCGGTCCTCCTCGGGCGACGGGTTCGTCTCCGGCGCGCCCGTCGGCGTGTAATCGACGAGTCCCCGAGGCCACTCGGTGACCTCGCCCTCCCCCCGCCGGACCTTCCGCCGGCCCGGGGTCGGTGGCTCGTCGGTCACGCGGCCCTACGCTTCCTCGGGCTCGGCCGCAGCCGCCGGGGCCGAGCCGGAGGGGCCGGACTTCGGAGCCGGAAGGCGGCCGTAGAGGCCGGTCCAGAACGCGTCGATCTGCTCGTAGAACGGGACGAGGCCGGCCGGCTCGGAGAGTCGGACCGCGGCTCCTTCGAGGTGGACCGCGAGGTCGCCCGTCACGACACCGTGGCCGTTGGCCCAAGCAAGGCATCCTTTCGCGAGCGCGAGCTGCTCGCCCGCGACCCGGCGGGCCTTCTTCGCCTCCTTCTCGGCGGGGGTGAGCGCGTGGTCGGGGTCCCAGTGCGGCGGCACCGGGGCCGGGATCGAGACCCTCAGGAACCGGAACGGTTCGGGGAGGGTGGCCCAGCGCGGCTCCGCGAACCGGACCGAGAGGAGGTCGAGCGAGCTCGTCACCGTCGCGTAATCGCCGTGCGCGAACGCCTCCTCGGCCTTGCGGAACGGTCCCATCAGGTCGGGGCTCGGGGCGCCCTTCCACGTGTCGAGGAGGAGCGCGACCCGGGTCGGCACGAGCCGGCGGAGCGCCTTCTTCTCGGGCGGTTCGGGGACCGACGGGGGCGGCGGCGCCGCCTCCGTCTTCTCGGGGGGACGGTTCGGAGCGCCGGGCATGGCCGGGAGCGGGCGTTACAGGAACGCCTCGAACTCCTTCGTCACCTCGGGGTACTTTTCGTTGACCGCCTTCAGGATGTTGTGGACGCTCAGCTTCTCGAGGCGCACGCCCTGGAGCGCATCGATCACCTTGTCGAACGTCGCGTCGCTCAACTGGACCAGCTTCTACTTCGCGAGCCAGTTGCGGTAGAGCTTCTCCTCGAGGACCGCCCGCCAGCCCTTCTCGTACTTCTGGAAGAACTCCTTCGTGGGCGTGCCCGCGTGGACCGCCTCGGCGGCGACCTCCCCGCAGATCTTCCCCGCGATGCAGCCGTTCGCGATGCCGCCGCCGGTGAGCGGGTCGATCATCCGCGCGGCGTCCCCGACGAGCATGATCCCGTCGCCGACGGTCTGCTTCAACGGCGCGCAGATGGAGACCCCGCCGCCGACCATGTCGATCTTCTTCCCCTTCGCGTACCCGGGGTGATGGTCGATCCAGCGGTCGAGGTAGTTCCGGGCGTCGGCCATCGCCGTCACCTGGCTCACCTGGACGCCGATCCCGACGTTCGCGAGGCCCTCGCCCTTCGGAAACACCCAGACGTAGCCGCCCGGGGCGACCTTGCCGAGGAAGAAGTCGCAGTAGCGCACGTCGCAGTCGACGTTCGTCATGCGGTACTGAAGACAGGTATCCATGTCGCGCATCGCGATGTTCGTCGAGATGCCGGCCCAGCGCCCGACCTGGCTCTCGAACCCGTCCGCGGCGATCGTCACGGGGGCGCGAACCTCGAACGTTTCGCCGAACCGCTTCACCTTCGCGCCGACCACGCGGCCGTTCTCCTTCAGCATCCCGACCGCGGCGGTCTTGAGGACGACGTCGGTGCCCGCGTTCGCGGCGTCGATCGCGAGCTGCTTATCGAACTCGTCGCGCTCGACGACGTAGCCGACCTCGTTGCCCGCCTGCTTCTCGTTGATCTCGAACGCCTTCTCGCTCGGCGAGAAGATCCGGGCCCCTTCGACCTCGACGTTGATCCAGCGCCCGGGCTTGATGCCGACGTCGGCGAGCCACGCCTTGCTCATCCCCTCGCCGCAGCGCACGGGAGAGCCGATCTCCTGGCGCTTCTCGATCATCATCACCTTCGCGCCGCCCTTCGCCGCCCACTTCGCGGTCATGCTGCCCGCGGGGCCGGCGCCGATCACCAAGACGTCCGTTTTCAGGTCCGGCATGAAATCCTCCGGTCGACTCGCTCTGCGCTTAACCGATCTCGATCGCTCCGACGGGGCAGGCCTTCACGCATACCTCGCAGCGGGTGCAGACCTTCTCATCGAACGTGATGCGGGTCTCGTCCAGATAGATGCAGTTGAGGGGGCAGATCCCCACGCACGCCCCGCAGTAGATGCAGAGCTGGCCCGAGCTCTCGATGTGCAGGTGCTTCTTGCCGGGCATCGGCCGACCTTCGCGTGCACCGGGAGGGCCGCTATTAAAAGCTACCTTGCGAGGGAACGGGGTCCCGCCGACACCGCCCTCGGGGCCGACGCGGCCAAAGCGGCGGTAGTCGGCCGTTCCTGCTCGGCGAGCCAACGTTCGACGTCGATCGCCGCGCGACATCCCGCGCCGGCCGCCGTCACGGCCTGTCGGTACCGACGGTCGTGAACGTCCCCCGCCGCGAAGACGCCCTCCACGCTCGTTCGGGTCTCGTCGTGCAGCTTGAGGTACCCCTCGGGGTCGCGTTCGAGGGCGTCCCGGAACACCTCGGTCGCCGGGTCGTGGCCGATCGCGACGAAGAGGCCGCCGACCCTGAGCTCCGACACGGTGCCGGTGCGGACGTTCTTCACCCGGAGACCCTCGACGGTGTCGCGACCGAGCACCTCCTCGACGACGGTGTCGAGCAGGAACGACACCTTCGGATGGGCGCGCGCCCGCTCGAGCATGATCGGGCTCGCCCGGAACCGGTCCCGGCGGTGGAGGATCGTCACGTGGGTCGCGAAGTTCGTGAGGAACAGCGCCTCCTCCATCGCGGAGTCGCCGCCGCCGACGACGGCGAGCGCCTTGCCCTTGAAGAAGAACCCGTCGCACGTGGCGCACGCCGACACCCCGTGACCCTTCAGCCGGGACTCGCTCGGGAGGTCGAGCCACCGAGCGTTCGCGCCGGTGGCGATGATGACCGCCTCCGCTTCCACGGTCCCCGACGTTCCGGTCGCGAGCGTGAACGGGCGATGGGTGAAGTCGACCCGAACGACGTTATCGTCCACGAACTCGGCCCCGAACCGCCCGGCCTGCCGACGCATCCGGTCGACCAGCTCCGGCCCCTGGATCCCTTCGGGAAACCCGGGGAAGTTCTCGACGTCGGTTGTGATGAGGAGCTGGCCTCCCGCCGGGATGCCCGAGATCACGAGCGGTTTCAACTCCGCGCGGGCGGCGTAGAGCGCGGCCGTGAGCCCGGCGGGACCGCTCCCCAGGATGGCGACCCGGACCGACCGTAGCGCGTTCGTCATCGCCCGTACGACGTTCGGGGAGGTTAAAGGACCACCGCTTAGCGTTGCGCGCGGGTTCCCAAGTGAAGCCGGTCGGAGCCCTCCGCCTCCGCGTAGGCGGACCGGAAGAACAGTAGCGGGGGGGCCTCCCGGCCCAGCTCCTGGTGAACGACCTGCCCGACGAACAGGACGTGGTCGTGCATCGGCACCCGGGACCCGACCCGGCATTCGACCGCTCCGAGGGTCGCATCCAGGAGCGCGACCCCCGTCACGCCCCGATGGACCGGGATCCCGACGAACTTCTCGGCCGGGGCCACGGCCCGGGCGAACCGCTCGCTCAGCGCGCGCTGGTCGGCGGCGAGAAAGTTCACCGCGAACGTGCCGGTGCGCTCGATCACGGGGGTAGTGTCGGCGTCCCGGGTGAGGCTGACGAGCACCGACGGGGGCGCGAGCGACACCGAGAGGAAGGCGTTCACCGTGAGGCCGGCATCCATCGCCCCGTCCCGCGCGGTGACGACCGTGACCCCCGTCGGCCAGCGGGCCATGAGCGTGCGGAATTCGGTCGGGTCGACCGGAGTGGTCGGCGGCCCGGAGGCGGTCACTCATCCCTCCATTTGAACAGCCGGATCGCGAGGAGGAAGACGACCACCGAACCGATCAGCACGACCAGCACGTCGAGCAGCGCCCGGCTCGTGTTGTGGAACAGCATCACCTGGTTCATCCCGTCGATCACGTAGTAGAGCGGGAGGATGTGGGCGAACGCCTGCAGTCCCGGGGGCATGCTCGACACCTGGAAGAACGTCCCGGAGAGGAACATCATCGGGAACGTGATGATGTTCCCGATCAGGGCGGCGCTCTCCGGGGTCTTCGCGACCGACCCCGCGAGCATCCCGAGCGAGACGAAGAAGAACGGTCCGACGACCAGGAACGGCAGGACGCCGAGCGTGAGCGTCACGTGCGCCCCGAAGAGCCCGATCCCGGCGCCGATCATGATCCCGGCCGTCACGAACGTGATGGCGACGTACCAGAGGATCCGGGACGTGAGCCACTCCGCCCGGGTGATCGGGGTGAGGGAGAGCTGACGGAAGATCCCGTCCTTACGGTACGACGAGGCGATGTCGACCATCGAGAACATCGGGCTGGTGAGGATCGCGAAGCCGATCAGCCCGGGGATGAGGTAGTCGATGTACTTGTAGACCGGGCTCCCCACGTTCTGCGACGTGAAGCCGATGATCGGCGCGCACGTCCCACCGTTGCACGCGGCGTGCAGGTTGAACCCGTTCGCGACGCCCTCGATCGCCCCGACCACGGTCCCGGCCGAGGCCGCATCCTCCGGGTCCGTGTAGACCGTGAGATTGACCGGCGTATGCGAAAGATAGTCGGTCTCGAAGCCGGCCGGGATGACGAGCCCGGCCGAGTAGTCGTTCTGCCCGAGGAACGCCGAAAAGTTCTGAGGGCTTACCGAGACGAGCTGGACCGAGACGAGCGTCGTGTTGTTGAGCGCGGAGAGAAACTCTTGGCTCACGGGGGAGTGGTGGTCCTCGTTCACGACCTCCAGCGTGACCGCGCCGGAACCGGCGGCCGAGAAGATCAGTCCGAACATGGCGATCAGGATGATCGGGAAGATCAGCGAGAAGAACAGCGCGACCGGGTTGCGGAAGTAGGTCCGGGCGACGATCCGGAAATCGGCCCCGATGTGGCTCAGCTTCACGAGGAGCCCTCCGACTTGAGCGCGCCCTCGTCCATCTGGCCGACCAGGCGGACGAAGACGTCATCGAGCGTGTCGTGGGTGGTGGTGAACGACGTCCAAGGCAGGCCGCTCGCCTCGATGGCGGTGAGGATCTTGAGGGCGTCCCCCTTTTCCTTCAGGGTCACCGAGACCTTCCCGTCCTCCATCACCGCGGACGCCCCGAGGTTCATCTGAAGGTAGGCCGCGAGGGCGGGGCTTCCTTCCACGGTCATGCGCGCCGGCAGCCCATGCTGCTGGATGATCTCGGCCGGGCTCCCCGCGGCGATGATCTTGCCGCGGTGGATGATCGCGACGTGGTCCGCGAGGAGCTCCGCCTCCTCGAGGTAGTGGGTCGTCAGGAACACCGTCCGTCCTTCCTGCTTCAGCGACCGGATGACCGCCCAGATCGCGCGCCGGGCGTGCGGGTCGAGGCCGGTGGTCGGCTCGTCGAGGAAGCAGATTTCGGGGTCGTTCGTCAGGGCGAGCGCGAGCCCGAGCTTCTGCTTCTGGCCGCCGGAGAGCGTGTCGAACCGCGAGTTCGCCTTGTCCGCGAGCTCGACCTTCCGCAGGAGCTCGATCGGGTCGACGGACGTCCCGAACAGCACGCGATAGTACTCGATCGCCTCCTTCGGGGTGATCTTCTCGAAGAAACGGAAGTCCTGGGGGATCACCCCGATCCGTCGGTGGAGCGCCTCACCCTCCGTCCACGGGTCGAGTCCGAGGACCCGGACCTCGCCTTCGGTGCGCTTGCGCAGTCCCTCCAGGATCTCGGTCGTGGTCGTCTTGCCGGCGCCGTTCGGGCCGAGGAACGAGAAGACGGAGCCCGCAGCGACCGAGAACCGGATCCCGTCGACCGCGGCGAGCGGACCGTACCGTTTGACGAGACCATCCACCTCGATCGCGGCCGCCATCGCCCCGGTTGTGGGACGGGCGGTTAAGAAATCTCGCCACGAACCGCCCGGACGTTCCTCGGACGGCCGACCCGGGCCGGCCCCGATTGCCCGACACGACCGTAGGTTACGCGAGTTGCAAACTCGGACCGGGGACGAAACGATTTAACCCGTCCCCGCCCCCGGCGTCAATCCCTCGGACCCCCATGCCGCGTCCCCTTTCGGAAGCGTTGCGCGCTCATCCGCTGTTCTTCGAGCCGGTGCCGCCGCCGGCGCGCACCCCGGCGCACCGCGTCGAGGAGCGGACGGCCGCGGTGGTCCGGCTCGTCGAGTCGGTGCCGCGGGTGGATGCGCTCGTCGTGCCCGAGCTCGTCGACGAGAACCACGAGGGCCAGCCGCACTACCGGTCGGGGGACCCTCGCGAGTACGCCCGGCGGTACGCCGAGCGGACGGGGCGCGAGGTGATCGTGAACAAGGTCGTCGCGCACCTTCCGGATGTCCCGGCGGTCGAGCGGTGGGCCCGAGAGACCGTCGAGCGGGGTGTCCGGCACGTCGTGCTGGTCGGGGGCAGCAGCCGCTACATCCCGTACCCCGGACCTCCGGTCGCCGAGGCGAACCGGCTCTGCCGTCCGACCTTCATGGCGGCGGGGGGGTCGATCGGCAACATCGCGATCCCGCAGCGGGCCGGCGAGGCCCACCGAATGCTCGCGAAGACCCGAGCGGGCGCCGCGTTCTTCACGACCCAGCTTCTGTTCGACGCCGGGGCGGCCCGGGAAGCGCTGCTCCGGTACGACCTTCTCTGCCGGCAGGCGTCCCTGCCGCCCGCCGCGGTTCTCCTGAGCGTCGCACCGATCGCCGACGATGAGGACGCGGAGTTCGTCCGCTGGCTCGGCGCCGACCTCCCGGAGTCGGTGGAACGCACGATCCTCGAAGGCGAGGAAGCGGACGCTGCCCCGCGCAGTGTCGCGATGGCCGTCTCGGCCTGGGACGAGGTCCGCCGGATGGCGCGGGACGAAGGCCTCGCCGTGCCGATCGGTGTCAACGTCGAGCAGATCTCGGCCCGCCACCTCGAGTCCGCCGGCACGCTCCTCCGCGAGATCGCCCGTCGGATCGACACGCCCGTCAGTTGACCTTAGGACCCGAAACGGCGGTCCCGGCCGGGGGTCGTCACCGGCGCTACGTTGCGGGGCGGTGGGGGTGATGGTGGCCGGTCCGACCCCCCGCGACCGACGGAGCGACGTCGAGCCAACTACCTTCGAGGACCCCCTTCACGCCCCGCAGGTCCTCGGCGGCCTTCTCGACCTCCCGTCGTCGGCCGAAGAGGAGGACGACTTCCGCGCACGCGTCGCCTTCGAGATGGACATGCGTGGTCGACCGGACGTGCTCCCCCCAGCGGTGCTCGGCCGCCATCAGGCGGCGCAGGACGTTCGGGGTCGAGTGCCGATAGAGGAGCGCGACGACGCCGAGAGCATCGGCGTCGGGGTCGGCGAGCGTGCGGTGGGCCACCTCCTTGCGGATCAGGGCGCGGACCGCGTCCGAGCGGCTCCGGCTGTTCCGCTCGCCCACCCACGCGTCGAGCAAGCCCAACAGCTCGGGCTCGAGCGACACGCCGACCCGCACCACGCCGCGGGCCACCTCCCCCGCGTCGGTGGGCGGTCGATGAGAGGTTTTCATGATGCGACCTCGATCGGCCGGCCGGTGGGGATCCCCGTCATCCGGTGAACCCGGCGCTCCCACCGGCCCCGGCCTGCTCCGGCGGCGGGGCGAAGCCGACCTCCTCGTAGCGTTTGAGCCGGTAGATCAGCATCGCGATGAGCCAGGTGCCGATGAAGAGCGCCACGATACTGATCCCGACCCATCCCCAGACATCGATGCCCTCCGGCCCCGAGGCGTTGTTGAGCCAGTCCATCGTGTTCCAGAACCCGAAGAGACCCCCCGAGAGGTTGAACTCGCCCGCGAACACGCCGAGGACTTCGATCGTGCCAATGATGAACGCCACCATGACGGAGATGAGCGTCAGCGTGAGGTTGTAGAACACCTTGCGAATCGGCTTCGCGAACGCCCAACCGTAGGCGTAGCGCATGCTGACCCCGTCCGAGGTGTCGGTCAGCACCATCCCGCACGTGAACATGAACGGGAGAATCAGCACCGCCCAGAGCGGGAAGCCCACCGCCGCCGTCCCGACCGTCAGCGTGATGGCGATCAGCGTGACCTCGGTGGCCGTGTCGAATCCGAGCCCGAACAAGACTCCGACCGGGTAGATCTGCCAGGGCTTGTTGACGAACTTGAACAACCAGTTGAAGTAGCGGTTCATGAAGCCGCGGTTGTTGAGCTGCTTCTCGAGACGCTCGTTGTCGAGCGTGCCGGTCCGCAGCTGCTTGAAGATGAGATAGACCTCCCAGAAGATCAGGAAATTGATGAACGCGATGACGTAGAGGAAGCCCGCCGAGATGGCGGTTCCCAGAACCGCTCCCGTCCTCTCGAAGGCCGGATAGGCGTTCTCGATGAACCGCGCGGCCACGACCAGCCCGACGAGCATGGCCATCACGATCGTGGAGTGTCCCAGCGAGAACCACGTTCCGACCGTGTACGGCTTCTGACCGTCCTGCAGGAGCTTACGCGTCGTGTTGTCGATGGCGCAGATGTGGTCGGCGTCGACCCCGTGGCGGAGTCCGAGAGTGTAGGCGAGGATCCCGAGACCGATGAAGATCCCCCAGGTCCGACCGACGAGGAACGTCAGCACGAGCCCGAAGATCGTGGCGACGATGATCAGGCCAAAGAGGACCGTGGCACCGCGCTTTTCTCTCGGTTCGAGCGTGAACGGGTTCCCGGAAGGGACCACACCGACCGGTAGCGCGGGCGACGCCACGTGAGGTCCGTGCGCCGCCGGAATTTAACGTTATGCCGAATTATAAAATCGTAACACTGGCCAACGGACGAAGGGCGGGGGAGCGATGGCCCGGGGTTCCGTGAGCGCTCCGGGATCGCTGCGTTCCTCGGAAGGTCCCGCGAACCGTGCCTAGGCGAGTGACCTCGTGAGAGCCCCCATCGCGGCCGTAAGGTCGTCCTCGTGCAGAATGAAGATCGTGTCGGTGTAGCAGGAGAGCGCCTCGACGATGTTGATCCCCTGCGCGGCGAGCACCCCGGCGAGGTGACGCAGGAGGCCGGGCGTCTGCTCGATGCTCTCCGGGCTCGTCACGGCGACCTCGACGAGGTTCTTGCGGACCGAGATGAGCTGGGACTCCCGGAGGTGGCGGAGGACGCGGGGGACCGAGTCCTCGTCCAGGATGACCACCGTACCCCGGGAGACCTGGATCACCCGACAGAGCAGACTCTCGTCGAGCAGCTCCTCCACGACGTCCCCGAGGCGCTGCAAGACGTCCGCACCCTGGGTCAGCGTGAGGGCGGCGACCTTGGTGCGCGTCTCGATGCGGCTCTTCCGCATCACCCGGTGGATGCCCGCCTCGTGGGCGAGCTCCGAGCGCTGGCGTGCGTAGCGCCGGCACGCCGCTAGTACGGCGTCGCCCGCGTCGATGCCGAGGTCCCCCGACACCCGACGCGCGATGGCCGAGTAGTTCCCGATCCGAAGGCGGATCGCGTCCCCGAGGGTCGGGTGTCCGTCCAGGTAGGCGCGCACGCGCTCCGCGACCGATGGCTCGGGCATGGATGTCCTATTCTGGACACATTCGTCCAGAACTGTCCGGTGACGGTCACACGGTATAAATCCGTGTCCCTGCGTGCGCGTGGGTATTGTGAAACGCGTCGCGTCGAAGCCGAAGGTCGTGCTGGCCTATTCCGGTGGATTGGACACCTCCGTCGCCATTCCGTGGCTCACCGAGTCGAAGGGGGCCGATGTGGTGGCCGTGACGGTCGATGTCGGCCAACCCGTGGACCTCGAGAAGGTCCGTCGTAAGGCGATCGCCTCGGGGGCGGTCCACGCCTACGTGGCGGACGCCCGCGCGGAGTTCGCGAACGAGTTCATCGCGCCCGCGTTGAAGGCGAACGCGCTCTACGAGGGCGTCTATCCGCTCAGCACGGCGCTCGCTCGGCCTCTGATCGCCCGGCACCTCGTGGAGGTGGCCCGAAAGGAGGGCGCCGGTTTCGTCGCGCACGGCTGCACCGGCAAGGGAAACGACCAGGTGCGGTTCGACCTATCGACGACGAGCCTCGCTCCCGAGCTCACGGTGGTCGCGCCCGCCCGAGAGTGGGAGATGACGCGCGAGGACGAGATCGTTTACGCCCGCGAGCACGGTGTGCCCGTCGAGGCGACGCGGGCCTCCCCGTACAGCGTCGACGAGAACCTGTGGGGACGGTCGGTCGAGTGCGGTATCCTCGAGGACCCATCGGTCGAGCCCCCGGAAGAAGCGTACGGCTGGACGAAGGCGCCCGCCCAGGCGCCGGCGGAACCGGAGTATGTGAAGGTCGCCTTCGAGCACGGGGTCCCGGTCGCGCTGAACGGTACGCGCGCCCCGCTGCACGAGCTCATCGCCTCGCTCAACCGTACGGCGGGGGCCCACGGGGTCGGTCGCATCGACCACCTCGAGTCCCGCGTCGTCGGCATCAAATCGCGGGAGGTCTACGAGTGCCCGGCGGCCGTGGTGTTGATCGCGGCCCACCAGGCGCTCGAAGCGCTCGTGCTGCCGCGCGACCTTCTCGACTTCAAGCGGTCCGTCGAGCAGCGGTACTCCCAGATGATCTACGACGGGCTTTGGTTCACTCCGCTCAAGGCCGCGCTCGACGCGTTCGTCGCGGCGACGCAGGAGCGGGTGAACGGCGAGGTCGCCGTCAAGCTGTTCAAGGGCTCGGCCCACGTCGCGGGCCGCCGCTCGTCGGAGGCGCTCTACCAGCCCTCGCTCGCGACGTACTCGTCGGGCGACCAGTATCGGCGTCAGATGGCGGAGGGGTTCATCTACGTCTGGGGGCTCCCCGCGCGGACCTGGGCCGCGGTCGGGTCGAAAGCGAAGCCGGTCGCGACGCCGGCGACGAAGCTGTCACGCTAGCGAGGTCGCCCGGACGCATCGTTCTATGTCGCCACCGGACGCGCTCCCATCGTACGTTCGCTCGCCGCAGGCGGGGTTCCTCGCCTCGCTGTCCGTCGACCGCGAGCTCGCTCGCTGCGACCTCGCGGGCAGTGTCGCGCACGTCGCGATGCTCGGGCACGCGGGGCTGCTCTCCCCGGACGAAGTGAACGCGCTGCACGCCGGATTGCGGTCGATCGACCGTGAGATCGCGAACGGGTCGTTCCCCTGGCGGGACGAACTCGAGGATGTCCACACCAACATCGAGCAGCGGCTCACGGAGATCGCGGGGTCGGTGGGCGGCAAGCTCCACACCGCGCGCAGCCGTAACGACCAGGTCGCGCTCGACGAGCGCCTCTACCTGCGCGGCGCGGTCGCCTCCGTGGCGACCTCGCTCCTCCGCGTCCAGGAGCTTCTCCTAGCGAAGGCGGCCGAGGCGGCGACCACCCCGATGCCGGGGTACACGCACCTTCAGCGGGCCCAGCCGGTCACGGCGGGGCACCTCCTGCTCGCGCACTTCTGGCGATTCGACCGGGACCTCGACCGCCTCTTCGCGACCGCCCAGCGCGCGAACGTCTCGCCGCTCGGCGCGGGGGCGCTCGCCGGCTCGACGCTCCCGATCGACCCCGCGTACGTGGCGCAAGCGCTCGGGTTCGACCGAGCGTTCGAGAACTCGATGGACGCGGTCAGCGACCGGGACCCGTTCGTCGAGCTGCTCTTCGACCTCGCCCTGCTCGCGGTGCATGCGAGCGCGCTCGGCGAGGAGGTGGTGCTGTTCGCGACGAAGGAGTTCGGTTTCCTCGAGCGCACCTCCGCGCTTGGGTCCGGGTCCAGCCTCATGCCCCAGAAGAAAAACCCCGACGCGGCGGAGCTCGTGCGAGGGAAATCGGGGCGGGTGGTCGGCGACCTCGTGGCGCTCCTGACCACGCTCAAGGGCCTTCCGCTCACCTACGACCGGGACCTTCAGGAGGACAAGGCCCCCGTCTTCGACGCCGTCACGACCATGACCGGAGTGCTCCGTGCGATCGCCGGTCTCCTTCCCGGGCTCTCCTTCGACCGGGGCAAGCTTCGCTCGGCCGCCTCCGACCCCGAGCTCTATGCCACCGACCTCGCGGAGCGTCTCGTCGGCCAGGGAACTCCGTTCCGAAGCGCCCACGAGTCGGTCGGGAAGCTCTACGCGGGCGGCCCGGTCGACGCGGCCGCGGTTCTCGCCCAACTTCCCGCGTTGGCGAGCGAAGCGTCGGGCCTGTTCGAGCCGGACGCTGCGCTCGCGCGGCGCAGCTCGCCCGGAGGACCGTCACCTCGCGCGGTCGCGGCCCAGCTCACGCTCGCCCGGTCCCGGCTCGCTGGCCGGCTCGATTCCCTCTCCTCGCTCGACCGTGCGGTCGGGCGTATCGAGGAGCTTCTTGCGGAGGAACGAACATGACGAACTGCCCGGAGTGCGACGCGACGGTAGAGAACCACGGTATGGTGCTGGGCGAGGTTTTCCCGTGCCCGGACTGCGGAACGGACCTGGAAGTGCTCGGGAACAGCCCGTTCCAAGTCCAGCCCGCCCCGAAGGAAGCCGAGGACTGGGGTGAATAACGGCGTCCGGCTCGGCGTCTTCTACACGATCATCCGTCCCGAGGAGAAGTGGATCCTCGCGGCGGCCGAGGCGCGGGGGATCGCCGTAGAACGCATCGACGATAGCGTGGTGACGTTCGGCCTCGAACGGCCGAGCGACCTACCGGACGTCGTGCTGAACCGCTCGGTGAGCCACACCCGGTCCGTCTACGCGGTCCGGTGCTTCGAACATTACGGCGTCCCGACGGTCAACCGCTCGTCCGTCCTCGAACTGGCGGGCGATAAGGTGCTCGCGTCGCTCCGGCTTCAGGAAGCCGGCATCCCGACACCGAAGACCGTGGTCGCGCTCTCCCCGGAGGCCGCGATGTCCGCGATCGAACGGGTCGGCTACCCCGCGGTCCTGAAACCGGCGGTCGGCTCCTGGGGCCGCCTGATGGCGAAGGTCGATAACCCCGAGGACGCCGAGCAGATCCTCGAGCACAAGAGCGCGCTCGCGTCCCCGGTCCACTCGGTCTTCTACGTCCAGGAATACGTCCCGAAGCCCGACCGCGACCTCCGGGTCTTCGTGGTCGGAGGTGAGGCCGTCGCGGCGATGTACCGCCGCTCCGCCGACTGGCGTACCAATGCGGCGCGTGGGGCGAGCGCGGAAGCGGCCCCGCTCTCATCCGAGTTGACCGAGCTCGCCCTGCGGGCGGCGGACGCCGTCGGCGGGGGCGTCCTCGCGGTGGACCTCATGGAGTCGCCCGGGGGGCTGGTCGTCCACGAGGTGAACCCGACCCCGGAGTTCAAGGCGCTCACGAGCGCCACCGGAGCGGACATCGCGGGGCGGATCGTCGACTTCACGGTCGGGGTGGCGCGACGATGAAGGTCGCGGTCGTCGGCGGCTCGGGCTACGTCGGCGGAGAGCTCCTCCGCCTCCTCCTACGGCACCCGGACGTGGAGGTCGTCCAGGTGACGTCGGACTCGATGGCCGGCCGGCCCCTCGGCCGGGCGCACCCGAACCTTCGGAAGGTGACGAGCCTCACCTTCGCCCCGCACGCGGAGCTCCGAGGGGCGGATGTCACGTTCGTCGCCACGCCGCACGGCGAGTCGATGGACCGCATGCCGAGCCTTCTCGGAACGAACAAGTTCGTGGTCGACCTCTCCGCAGATTTCCGCCTCAAGGACCCGGCGCGGTTCGCGGAATACTACGGGGGAACGCACACCCATCCCGAGCTCCTCCCGACGAGCGTCTACGGGCTCCCCGAACTTCACCGGGACGAACTCCGGACGGCGAAGATCATCGCCGTTCCGGGATGCATCGCCACCGCCTCGATCCTCGCGATCCGACCGCTTGTGACCGCGGGAATCCTCGACGGCCGCCCGGTCGTCGTGGACGCGAAGAGCGGTTCGTCCGCGAGCGGGCAGGACGCCGGACCCGCGGGTCGCCACGCGGAACGCTCCGGCGTGATGCGGGCGTACGCTCCGGCCGGACACCGCCACACCGCCGAGATCGAGCAGGAGACGGGCGTCCGCATTGCGCTCTCCTGCCACGCGGTCGAGGCGGTGCGGGGCGTGCTCGCGACCGCGCACGGTTTCGTCCGCCACCCCGTCGAGGAGAAGGACCTCTGGCGGACGTACCGCGCAGCGTACGGGAACGAACCGTTCGTGCGGGTCGTCCACGAGTCGGACGGGATTCACCGCGAGCCGGAGCCGAAGATTCTCGCGGGGACCAACTACTGCGACATCGGCTTCGCGACCGACCCCCACGCCGAGCGGGTCGTGGCGCTCGCCGCGCTCGACAACCTGATGAAAGGCGCCGCGGGCAACGCCGTCCAGTGCTACAACGTCCGACGGGGACTCCCCGAGACGACGGGGATCGATTTCCTCGGCCTCCACCCGGTCTAGGCGTCGCCATGACGATCGTGGTGAAGGTGGGCGGCGCCCTCGGCAACGCCCTCGACGGCGTGCTCGATGACCTCGCCTCCCGCCGGGACTTCGTGCTCGTCCACGGAGGCTCGAACGAGGTCGACCGCCTCGGCGAAGCGCTCGGGCGGCCGAGCGAGTACTACACCTCCCCGAGCGGGGTCGTCTCCCGACGGAGTACCCCCGACCACCTCGAGGTCGTCACGCTCGCTCTGGCGGGCAAGGTCCAGACCGAGATCGTCCGCGCGCTCGAACAGCGCGGGACGCCCGCGGTTGGGCTCTCCGGGGTCGATGGCCGATTGCTCCTCGCGCGCCGCAAGGAGGGGGCGCGCGAGGTGGTGGACGGTCGGACCCTCCGGGTCGCGAACGACTTCGCCGGGTCCGTGGAGGCGGTGAACGCCCAGCTTCTCGATGTTCTCCTCCACTCTGGCTTCGCTCCGGTCGTGGGTCCACCGGCGATCACGGCCGACGGGGAGGTCGTCAACGTCGACGCGGACCGGGTCGCCGCGCAAGTGGCCATCGCGGTCCGCGCCGAAGCGCTGCTCTTGCTCACGAACGTACCCGGGCTCCTCCGCGACCCGGACGACCCCGCGTCGGTCGTGCCGCGCGCGTCGCTCGAGCGATTCGACGAATTCCTCGCGCTCGCGAAGGGACGGATGCGCAAGAAGCTCCTCGCGGCGCGCGAGGCCCGGGAAGGGGGGGTCGGCCGGGTCGTGATCGCCTCCTCCGCGGGGGCGAACCCGGTCGTCGCGGCCCTCCGGGGCGGGGGGACGGCCGTCGAATGACGTCGGACGAGCCCCCCTCCGTTCCGCTCGAGTTCGCCGCGGCCCCCTCGGGCCGACGGACGATCGTCCGAGGCGCGGGGGCCCAGCTATACGATGCCGCCGGGCGGGCGTACGTCGACCTCGGGGCGACCCATGGCGTCGGGAACCTCGGCGCGAATCCACCCGAGATTGTCCGCGCGATCGAGCGTCAGATGCACGAGCTCGTCTACCTCGGAAGCGGCTACGCTAGCCCGGTGCGGACCGCGTTCCTCGAGCGCCTCCTCTCGCTCCTCCCGTCGTCGTTCGGGAGCGTCTTCCTATCGAACTCGGGGACCGAGGCCGTGGAAGCGGCGATCAAGGTCGCGCGGTCGGTCACCGGCCGCGCGAAGGTCGTCGGCGCGATGCGCGGTTTTCACGGTCGAACGATGGGCTCGCTGAGCGCGACCTGGCGTCGCGAGTTCCGCGAGCCGTTCGAGCCGCTCGTGCCGGGGTTCGTCCACGTCCCGTACAATGACGTCCCGGCCCTCGAGGCGGCGGTGGATGACTCGACCGCCCTCGTCCTCTTGGAGCCGGTCCAGGGGGAGGGCGGCGTGCACGTGGCGAGCGAAGCGTACTTGCACGCCGCGCGCGCCGCCTGCGACCGGTCGGGCGCGTTGCTCGCTTTCGACGAGGTGCAGTGCGGTCTCGGTCGGACCGGCCGGCTCTTCGCCTTCGAGCGGTGGGGCGTCGTCCCCGACCTCCTCCTGCTCGCGAAGTCGCTCGCGGGGGGGCTTCCGATCGGGGCGACCGTGGTCGGACGAGAGTTCGTGCACCGATTCCGGGGGAGCCACCACTCGACCTTCGGGGGAAGCCCACTGGTTTGCGCGGCCGGGTTGGCGGCGCTCGACCAGCTGGTGCGGGACCGGCTTCCCGAGCGAGCGGAACGGCTCGGCGCCGTGGGCCTCGACCGGCTTCGTTCGTTGCCCCCGGCGAAGGTCCGCGAGGTGCGGGGTCTCGGCCTCATGATCGGGGTCGAATTCCGCGAAAAGGTCGGCCCAATCATCGCGGGACTCGAGTCACGAGGGTTCCTCGCAATCCCCGCCGGCGCGACGGTTTTGCGGCTGTTGCCTCCGCTCGTGATCACCGACGCCGAGTGGGAGGCCGGGTTGGCCGCCATCGAGGAGGTGGTCGCCGGTGGATGAGGTCGAGGTCCTCGAGCGCCTGGTCCGGGCCTACAGCCCCTCCGGGGAAGAGGCCACCGCGGTCCGCGAGTTCGGCCGGGTCGCCCGGGCCCTCGGATACTCGGTCCGGACGGACGGAGCCGGTAACGGCATCGCCCGCATCGGCCGAGGGCGGCCCCACGTGGTCTATCTCGGCCATATCGACACCGTGGATGGTCGGCTCACCGTGGGTCGACGTTCGGGCCGTTTTCACGGCCGCGGCACGGTCGATGCGAAAGGCCCGCTCGCGGCCGCTCTGGTCGCGGGGCCTCGGGCCGAAGGGTCGGGTACCTACACGGTGGTGGCGGCCGTCGGCGAAGAGGCCGACAGCCGCGGTGCGCGCTATCTCCTTCGACGGATGGCGCCCGACGCGGTGATCGGTGGCGAGCCGAGCGGTTGGGACGGCATCACGGTCGGCTACAAGGGGGAGCTCCAGGTCGAGGTGGCGTTCCGGGGACGCCGGACCCATTACTCCTCCCCGACCCCGACCGCGGCCGACCGCGCCTTCGCGTGGGTCGGCTCGGCGCGGGCTCTCGCGTCGGCCCGCACCACGGACTCCCCGTTCCACTCCCTGACCTGCAAGCTCGTCGGGTTCACCGCCGGGCATGTGGGGGATGCGGAGACGGCGAAAGCGACCGTCGATTTTCGCCTTCCACCGGGGCTCTCGACCCGCGAGCTCTTCGAGCTCCTCCCCCCGACGGACGGCTCGGGGGCCTCGACCGTGCGGGTCCGCATCGAGCCGATCGAGGTCGACCGGTCGAACCCGGTGGTCGCGAGCCTCCTCGAGGGAGTACGGGCCGTCGGCGGCCGTCCGACCCTATGGAAGAAGGGTGGTACCTCCGACCTCAACCTCGTCGTGCCGGCGTGGAACGTTCCTGGGGCCGCCTATGGACCCGGCGAAGCGCACCTCGACCACACCGACCGCGAATCGGTCTCGCTCACCGAGCTGGGACGTTCGGTCGAGGTGCTGAAGGTCGCGCTGACCCGACTCAAGTCGGGGGCGGTCACTCCTCGACGATCGGCCGGCGGTGCTTGACGAAGTCGCCGTCGCGCAGCTCCCGGACCGCGTCGACCAATTGGTCCCGGGTGTTCATCACGATCGGGCCATACCAGG
>Ga0187782_10000285_pt1 | contig 32828 bp, 18 predicted proteins | sample 0715_SJ02_MP15_2_FD_132454 | JGI IMG/M metagenome (GOLD analysis project Ga0187782, IMG submission 132454) | Tropical peat soil microbial communities from peatlands in Department of Meta, Colombia - 0715_SJ02_MP15_20_MG | ecosystem: Environmental > Terrestrial > Soil > Wetlands > Peat | place... | reverse complement strand
GTCGTACCTAATGCAGTCAGAACCAATTGCGGGGGTCCACCAGATACAGGGACCCGCATGATTCGTACTGGAACCGAACCACCAGGAAGTCGTGCTTCAGGAAGAGCCATGTACAAAATCCAGTGATCGTCAGGACTGAAACTGGAATAATACTTCGGTCCGGGTCCGAGAGGGAGCAATTCGGCGGTGTCGTCTTTGTCCAACGTCTGCTTGAAGATGTCCCAGCTTCCATCGCGGTCTGACGAAAACACTACGGCCCGGCTATCCGGCGTCCACCGCTCAGGCCACTCGAAATGTTCGTCGAACGTGAGGCGGCGTGTGTTATTTAGATGTGTTCCCTTTGCATCCAACTCTCCAACATACACATGGGCCTTCGCGGTGAACCTGAGAAACTCCATCTGCTTTCCGTCTGCCGTGACCGTGAACCCAAGGAAGGAGAACCCCGGCCAGTTTGTTAGTTGCCGGGGGTGGCCCGTGGGTTCGCCTGTTTGAGTGATCGTCCTCACTTCCCAAAGATCTGAGTCAGCGCCAGTGTACACCGATTGCCGCAGGGAGTAGACGATACGTCCGTCCGGCAACCAACAAAACCCCTGCAATTTTGGGCTTGATAGAATCCGAGTGGAAGGGCCGCCTTTTAGACTCACACTCTCGATGGCGCTCACGAAGATTCCGGTGCCCGCGAGTGCTTTCGAGTACGCGAGACGTTGCCCGTCCGGCGCCCACGCCACTCGGTTAAAGGCTTCACCAGGTTGTGCGGCCACGATACGCCGCGGATCATTTCCATCCGCGGTGCTTACCCAAATCCCCTTCGCCGAGCCTGAATCGTAATCGCCTAGAAAGGCGATCTGAGAACCGTCAGGGGAAAAGGACGCAGCGGCGGCGCCTTCCCGCAGCTTACGTGCTGCCCCACCTAGTATGGATACGGACCAAAGGCTGGGGGGCTCACCGGGGTGTGTAGCAGTAGTGATAAGAACCTTGCTTCCATCGGGAAACCAGGAAAGGGGAGCACCCAAGGTCGCCGGAGCGTTTGAAAAGGCGCTGGCGACTGTGAGCCCTGGAGGAAGAGTCAGCTGCTTCGTCTCGCCCGTGCTAATTAACTGCAAGTGAAAGCCAATTGCGTCGCTGTATGCCAGGAATTTGCCATCCGGCGAAATCGCAGCGGCTAGAACCGGGTCATCTGGAGAATTAGCAGTCAGTTGTCGCTGGACCAATTCCCGTGGGGGTCTCGTGCCGCGAGATCCACTGAACCTGACAAGAAGTAAGACAAGAAGTGTTGCCGTAAATGCCGCAGCGGCAAGCAGCCACGGCCAGGTCTTCCTTCCTGCTCGTACGTTGCTTGTCCCGGCTGAGACGGCTCCGCTTGTCGACTGTGTGCCCAAGTGGCGCAAGTCAACTGCGATTTCTTTGGCAGTTTGGTATCGGTCCTCCGGGTCCTTGGCGAGACACTTGAGAATAATGTCATCCGCTTTTGCCGGCAGCTTTTTGTTGATGCTGCTGGGCGGAGAAGCAGGACGATTCAGAATTTCATCAACCAGCTGCCCATGCAGCGATGAACTATACGGGCGCTGTCCCGTGGCGATCTCATAGAGCACGACCCCCAATGCGTAGATATCCGACCGAGTGTCGAGATTCTCGCCGCGCAATTGTTCCGGCGACATATACGGCAGTGTGCCTATGATCGTGTGTGTTTCGGTCAAGGTGGTAGCTTCGGATTGATTGGCCTTAGCCACCAGCTTTGCCACGCCGAAATCGAGGACCTTCACTAGTCCCGATTGAGTAACGAAGATGTTGCGCGGCTTGATATCGCGATGAATGACTCCCTTGGAGTGTGCCGCGCCGAGCGCCTCGGCAATGGGCATTCCCAATTTCGCGACGAGCTCAGTGCCCACCGCTCGCCGGCCCGCCATATACTTAGCGAGCGTCTGCCCATCGAGATATTCCATTACGATGAATTCCCGGCCTTCGTACGCGTCGATATCGTAGATCGTGCAAATATTCGGATGGTTGAGGGCCGCCAAGGCGCGCGCCTCGCGGCGAAAGCGCTCTAACGCCACAGAATCCGCTGCCATGTGCTCGGGTAGAAATTTCAGCGCGACTAGGCGGCCAAGTCTAGTGTCCTCGGCCTTGTATACCACTCCCATGCCGCCGATGCCGATTTCTTCGACAATGCGGTAATGTCCAACCGCAACGCCCTTCAAGTCAGGTCGCGGCGCTGCGGTTGAGGTGGAGGTGGAGGGAGCCTTAGCGATGTTCGCCTGGTCCGCAAATGCCGGCTTCTCGATGAAGCTGGCAGAGTCGCTGTGATGAGCCAGCAGCGATTCCACCTCGCGGCGCAGTTCTTCATCGCCAGCGCACGAGTCCTCGATCACAGAGCTGCGCCGGTTTTCGTCAGCCTCGAGCGCTTTGTGAAAAATGCTTTCGACTTTTCCCCACCGCTCAGGTTTCATCGGATTTATTTTCGCTCAGGGCGCGCATCAGCCACGTCTTGGCCAACCGCCAGTCACGGGCCACAGTGTCAGGTGAAACTTTCAAAACTTCCGCAGTTTCCTCAACGCTGAGACCGCCAAAAAAACGCAACACTACGACCTGGCTTTTGCGCTCGTCCACCTTCGCCAACTGATTAAGAGCATCGTCTATAGCGACCAAATCGGCGGAGGGTTCCGCAGAGATTGCCGGAGCATCGTCCAATGAAATCGCTTTAGCTCCAGCGCCGCGTTTGTGCGATCGCCGGGCACGGGCCTGGTCGGTGAGAATGCGCCGCATTTGTCGCGCACACAGCGCGAAGAAATGTGCCCGGTTTTGCCAGTCGATCAGCTTGAGGTCGGATAGACGCAGATAAAGCTCATTGATCAGCTCCGTCGTTTGTAGCGTATGGCCGTCGCGTTCCCGTCCCATGCAACGCCTGGCGACCCGATGCAGCTCGCGATAAACCTGAGGGGTGAGCTTGTCCAGAGCATCTTCGTCGCCCCGGCGCCACGCCTGAAGCAGTTGGGTGATCTCGTGTCCGAGGGCGTTGTCCATCCGAATCTCTGGGGCCGGAGAAGCGGCAATTGCGTAAATACTACACCACCCGGTGGTCTCAGGATCAGGTGGCCCGAGAAAACTTCTTTCTGTCTTACAGGTTTCCGTCGCGATTCTCGCTATATGGAGTGAAGGCAAACCAAGAGGCGCGGTGATCAACACCGCTTCCCCAGGAGGAAACGCCATGAAGCACAGCATCAGCACACTCGCCCTCGCCACCCTCGTCGCCATCGCGTCGCTGACCCAGGCGCACGCCCAAACCAACGTTGCTCGCGTCAACGTGCCCTTCGCGTTCAACCTCGGAGCAGATCACTTCTCCGCCGGGACCTACACCATCGGCGTGCAGGGCCTCGACTACGTAGCCCTGAGCAATAACGAGAACCCCAGCGCTCGCATGGCCATCATCGAGTCGAGAAGCGATTCCGGCTCGCCGAGCGCGCCGGCCAGCGTGACCTTCAGGAAATACGGAAACACCTATTTCCTGGCGGAATATTCCGCCAGCGGCACCACGATCACGCTGCTCGAGTCGAAGAAGGAGCGCAGCCTGGCTCGCGAGTACGCCTTGAACCAGACGAACCCCGGACTCGTCCAGGTGGCTGCGTTGGGAAAGTAAGAGCGAATTCCCGGCATCTCCGGCCCAGTCAAACAACCTTGGGCCGACTTGGCAACATAGAGCGGGAGCCGCCTTACCGGGTGCGCTCCCGCTCTTGCTTTCCGCCTGGCATCGCCGCGCAAATAATCCCGGCGAACCCTCATGTCCAGGCGAGTAGCTCCGGCCCTTCCAGGTCTTCAAGCTAGGGATGATGGTGCCCCCGGTCCCTCGCACTTGGGGACCGGGGATTCCATCGACCTCAACAGCCAGCCCCTAAATTCCGATCGATCCCGAGAAACAGGCCTCGGTCCAGCATGCGCATATGATCCCGTAGTACATCTCGGCGGTTCGGCTTCCTCTTTACCGGACCAGCAGGGCGTTCCCGCGCCGGAACGGTCCTGCCCTTCAGCAGGCTCCCGCGCCTCTCGCGTCAAGCCGCCTGTCTCGTGCCTCCCTTGCAAGCCTTTCAAAACACGCTGGCAATTTTTTCGCCGTGGTTGCAGACCATTTTCCTCCTCGGGCGCACAATACTCGTATGACTGCTTCTGCCAGCCACGCCGCGACGGTTTGCCGGGGCTTTATGCGGCCGGCCCGCCCCGGCTCCGGTCCCGCTCCGCAACGAAAAATAAATAAATGATTTTTTCTCCATACCCCAGAGGGGTATCAAACCCGCTATTCTCCGGTGCAAAATGGCAAGAATTCCGGCAAAACCCGAAAACTTCGCGGCGCAAAACGGCGCAACTTGGCCGTCATCGCACCACCTTCGCCCTTTGAAATCAACACGGAGAACTTGCCCTTGTCGCAAAACGTAACCCTCGCCGGCATCCATATCCTCGACGGCGGCCTCGCCTCGGAGCTCGAATATCAGGGGGCGCGCATCGATACGCCGCTCTGGTCGGCGCAGGTGCTTGAGGACGAGCCGGAGATTCTGCGCGCCGTGCACCGCGCCTACATTGAAGCCGGCGCGCAGTGCATCGCTACCTGCAGCTACCAGGTTTCGCGCATGGGCTACCTCGAGGTGGGGCTGACGGCCGAGCGCGCCGACGCGGCGCTGCTGCGTTCCGTCGAGCTGGCGCGCTCCGTCGTGGCCGAGTTTCCCGACCGGCGCGTGCTTGTTGCCGGATCGCTCGGGCCGTTTGGTGCGGCGCTGCACAACGGCGGCGAGTATCACGGCAATTATGACTGTTCCTACGCCGATCTGGTTCGCTTCCACCGCGAGCGCATCGAAGTCTTCGCGCAGGCCACCGGCAAGCAGCGGCCCGATCTGCTGGCCTTTGAGACCTTCCCTTCGCTCGAAGAGGTCCGCGCCGTGGGCGAGGCGCTGGCGCCATGGCCCGAACTCGGAGCGTGGTTCAGCTTCTCGTGCTGCGACGCGAAGCACGTTTCGCATGGCGAGGGAGTCGCCGAATGCGCCGCGCTCGTTGCGTCGTTCCCGCAGACCGTCGCTGTCGGCGTGAACTGTGTTCCGCCCAAGTGGATTCCGGCGCTGATCGCGGAGCTGCGCGCGGCATCGGACAAGCCGGTTATGGTCTATCCCAACTCCGGCGAGTGCTGGGACGCGGCGAATCGCTGCTGGACAGGCGTGACCGATCCGGCGGACTTCGGCGCGCAGGCGGCCGAGTGGTTCCGCTCCGGCGCGCAGATTGTGGGCGGCTGCTGCCGCACCCGGCCGGCGCATATTCGCGCGGTTGCGCGGGCGGCGATTTAGATCAGTGAAGCTCAACGTGCCGCCGCAGCAGCACGCGGATTGTGCCAGCACTCCCCGAGAATGCCATAAAGATAGGTGGTGTGATACGGCAGCGAAATCTCCGAGATGGGCTTTGGGGGTTTCGAAGCCAGTAGCCACCACGCTACAGGCGCCTGATCGATGTCGTATCCGGCGTCGTTCAGTAGGTCGAGGCTGACGCGGACACTTTGATCCGGAGGATCCCATCGAACTTTTTTTTCTGTCGAAACCAAGGTAATCGTTCCCGCAAGAGCCACAAAAGGTACGGAACTGCCGGCGACCTCCGCAGCAAGCGCGCCGGCACGCAGCTTGCCTGTTGCGGGCGACCAACCGTAGGCCTGCTTTTCGATAACGCTGGCAACGCCATCCGCCAGGATCGCCGCGAGCTGCGCATCGTTTTGCATTCGCTCCGCAACTTGGTGGGGCACTAGAATGATGCCACTGACCAGGGGCACCGCGTAGCGGAACAATTTGGTATCGATGAGCTGAAACCGGAAGTGAATCTTCGCCGGATCGGAGTCAGGCAGCTCGCGCTGGTAGGCCGGAACGAGCTTGTTTCCAATCTCACTAATGCGTGCCTGCATCACTGGATCGTTGTAGGGCGGGAACTTTTTCGGATCGATTCCTTCGAAGCCTAGCGTCCACCTGCTCTGTTTGGCTGAGGGCGGCACGGTGGAGGGATCGAAATCGTTATTCGCGCGTCGTTCCTCGTCCTTTTTTTGAATGACATTGGGGCCAATTCTCGTCCACGAGGCGATCAACACGCCCGCTGCGCTTAGCTTGCCCTCGTAATCGATCCAATCGCCGGCTTTCACATCGACGAGCGATTGGAGCGGCGCGGTCCACGCGGTTTTGGTTTTGCTTGTAACCTGGATCGAATAACCGTCCGCCCGCAGCAGCAAGTCGCCCTGCTGTGCAGCGAGTGTGCTCCGAGCAGGCAGCGCATCGATTACTGCCGATCCCGAAACGTCGCCGGCAAATTGGGGCAGAGGAAATTCAATCCAGTTTGCTTGAATCGACTGCTTGTTCTTGTCTTTTGATCCGTGGACGATCGCGACCTCGCCGACATAAATGGGAACTTGGGAACAGCCTTGGATCGAGATGTTGTCAACAGCGGTGATCTGCCGCAGGACCTGAGTCTTCTCATCGCAAAGGATGCGGACTCCATTCACATCGAAATCGCTGCCGGAGACTCCGCGTGTAACGAAGCTGTCGGTCACGGGAATTTCCGGTTCCTGCGATGCAACCGAGCACACTGTCAGTGCCATGCAAAGAAGCACACGTGCCTGGTATTTCATGGCTGGGATTATACGCCCGAGTTTTGAACGCCAGGAGCGCTACACCAGCTGCAACTCCGCCGTACCTTTGCGCCGCGGAATGAAGCTCTTCGCGCGGGCGGCGATGCGCAGGCCTTCGCGGTCGAGCAGCTTGCGAATCTGGCCGCGGGCGTGGTCGGCCCACGGGCCGCGGTTTTCCAGCTTCACATAGGCCTGCCAGTGGCGAAGGGCGTCGCGGCTCTGGTTCGTCCGTTCGTGAGCCAGGGCGAGATTGTAATGCGCGTCGGCGTAGCGCGGCGCCAGCTTGACGGCCTTGCGGTAAGCCGCGATGGACTCGTCGAGCCGTCCCAACTCGTCGAGCACGTTGCCCAGGTCGAAGTAGGCCAGGACATAGGCGGGATCGGCCTCGGTCGCATGACGGTACAACTCCTCGGCGCGGCCGTATTGGCGCAGATGGAAAAAGACCGTGCCCAAGTTGATGCAGGCCGCCGCATAGTCGGGGTCGATGGCGAGGATCTCTTCGTAGAGCTGGATGGCGCGCTGCTTGTCGCCGGCCTCTTCGGCATGGACCGCGGCCGCGAAACGCTCCTGAATCGAATTGGCCGTATTTGTGCCGGAGCGCCGCAGCGGATGCGGCCTGGCCGCCTGCGAAGCGCCCTCAGCCCCGCCCGTGCGCTCGAAATCGAAGAGCAACTGGCGGCGAATGGGGTCCACCATGGCGCCGCGATGGCGAAAGGCCAGCCGCGTCCCGGTGCGCACAACGCGCGCTTCCAGCAGCGGGTTGGCCATGCCGGCCACCGCTTTCATGGCCAGAATCGATTCACGGATGGACGACGCGGGCACAGCCTCTTCACGCAGCGCGCGCAGAATGCGCAACTGGCCAAGGTCTTGAAAGCTGTAGTTTTCCAGTTTGGGAATCAGGCCGCTTCGTTCCCAAGCTTGCAATTGACGGGAACCGATGGCCAAGATGCGCAGAACGTCCTGACGGCGATAGCTGGTCACTGCGATTGGCTCCAGGCTTTGCACGCGGCGCACACGCTCTGATTCGGATTATGCCAAGAGTGCGCGTGAAAAAGTGGGCCGCAACAAAAAATCCGTGGATAACGAGTGCACGATTTGATTCCCCGCACCGCGCCGATTCAGTCTGTGCGGCAATGGCGGCTTTCGCGCCGCTTCTGCCGGCACTCCGAGGAGACGGAATCTTGTTGGCGTCCGGCGGGCGGCCCAGAATCAGGTCCACTCAAGCGCAGGGTTCACGCGCATCGGCATGAGCGGATCACCGGGATCGAAATGGGCCACAGCCGGCGACGCTGCAAACTCCCCGGAAAGTTGTATCTTGCATTTCTTTCAGGGCGATGAACTGAATGATTCCAATCACTTACGATTTTCTTGCCTGTGGAAATTCGCTATGGTAACCTGCGATGCACCAGGGTGCGACGAAGCAGGCAAGCAGGGCCCATGTCTGATGTTGCTTTCCGCCTCGTGCTGAGCGATCGCCCACGACTCGTGTCCGTGGGCGAAGGAGTTGAGGCGCTACTCGGATTCACCGCTGAGGAATTTCTGGCTGCGAAGGTGCATCTCAGGGACCTTGTGCACTGGGATGACGCCGCGCTGGCCGACTCCCTGTTCTCTCCCGATCATCAGAATCCATCAGGAAAGATCGGCCTTCGCCTTCGCCGTGGCGACGGAAAGATTGTCTGCACTTGTGGCCATTTCAAGAAAGGGCGCTCGCGCGATGGCGCGGTTGAGCTGGAGTTGCATCTTGCGGAGGTGCGCGACGTGCGTGAGCCGGCCGATCCCGCGCTCATCTTTACCGGCGATATTACGGAAACGAAGCGCGCCGAAGCGGAGCTGCGCAAAAGCCGGGAATTGCTGCGGCTGTTTGTCGAGAACACGCCCGCGGCGATCGTCATGCTCGATCGCGACATGCGCTACCTGGCGGTCAACCGCTTCTTCCTCGAGGCGCGAGGTCTTACCGAAGGGGAGGTGATCGGGCGTTCCCACTACGAGATTGTCCCCGGTGTGCCCGAGCGGCGGAAGGAGGAACATCGCCGTGCTTTGGCCGGGCAAACCGTCTCTCCCGAAGACGATTTTGTGCTGTTACCCAACGGGGGCGAAGTCTGGCTCCGCCGGGAGATTCGGCCGTGGTTCAAGGAGGACGGCTCGGTGGGCGGAATCGTGATCCTGGCTATGGATATCACCGGGCAAAAGAAAGCCGAAGAGCGCCTGCGCTTGGCTGCCAGCGTTTTTACCGGCGCACACGAAGGGATCGCGATCACTGACGAAGCTGGAACCATTCTCGATGTCAATGCCGCCTTCACCCGCATCACGGGATACACGCGCGAAGAGGCGCTGGGACGGAATCCGCGCATCCTCAAATCGGGCCTTCAGAGCCGGGAGTTTTACGAGAATATGTGGGGCTGCCTGCTCCGCGACGGCCATTGGTCGGGCGAAATCTGGAACCGCACAAAGAGCGGCGACGTCTATCCCGAGGCGCTCACCATCAGTGCAATCCGCGATGCCAACGCCAAAACCACGCATTATGTGGCGCTGTTCTCGGATATCTCGGAGATTAAGGAGCGCGATCAGCAGTTGGAGCACATCGCGCACTTCGATGCGCTCACCGGGCTTCCCAATCGGGTTCTGTTTGCCGAGCGATTGCGGCAAGCGATGGGCCAGGCGCACCGCAACAAGCATGGACTGGCAGTGGGGCATTTCGACCTGGATGCCTTCAAAGCGATCAACGACCGCTACGGCCAATCGATCGGTGACGGATTGCTCACGGCCATCGCGTTCCGGATGAAGCGCTCTCTTCGGGATGGCGATACGCTGGCCCGGCTGGGCGGCGATGAGTTTGCCGTGGTCATGCCCGAGCTGGAGAGCGGCGATGCGGTTGCGCCGGTGCTGAATCGGCTGCTGGCTGCGGCGTCGGAGGAGGCGCAAATCGGCGATTTCGCTCTGCGCGTATCGGCCAGCGCGGGCGTTACCTTTTATCCGCAAATGGAAGAAGTGGACGCCGACGTATTGTTGCGCCAAGCTGGGCAAGCGATGTACCAGGCCAAGCTGGCGGGGGGAAACTGCTACTGCAAATTCGATCCCGGCCAGGATCTGATCGCCCGCAGCCGTCACGAAAACCAGGAACACATCCGGCAAGCCCTGGCGGCCCGGCAATTCGTCCTGCACTACCAGCCCATGGTGAATATGCGCACCGGCAAAATCGCCGGCGTCGAGGCCCTGGTCCGCTGGCAACATCCGGAACGGGGATTGCTGCCTCCCGGCCTGTTTTTGCCCGTCATCGAAGATCATCCGCTGATGATCGAGCTCGGCGAGTGGATGATCGAGACCGTGCTCGCGCAGATCGAATCGTGGCGGTCTGTGGGCCTCGATCTTTCCGTCAGTCTGAATCTGAGTGCGATCGAGCTGCAGCAGATTGACTTCGCCGACCGCTTGCGCGTTCATCTCGCGGCGCATCCTTCGGTCCAGCCTTCCAGCCTGACGCTGGAGGTGGTGGAAACCAGCGCATTGCAGGATGTCGTGCAGACCTCGCGGCTGCTCACTGCCTGCCGTGAGATCGGCGTATCCATCGCCCTCGACGATTTCGGCACAGGGTATTCCTCGCTCACCTATTTGCGGCGCTTGCCGGCGAATATCTTGAAAATCGACCAGAGTTTCGTGAGAGACATGCTCGATGAGCCGGAGAATCTGAACATCCTGGAGGCGGTGACGGGCCTGGCCTCGGCGTTTCGCCGCGAAGTGATTGTGGAGGGAGTGGAAACGGTGGAACACGGGCTGATGCTGCTGCAGATGGGATGCGAAACCGGGCAGGGCAACGGCATCGCCCCGCCCATGTCTGCGGAGGAATTGCCGGGGTGGGCGGCATCCTGGCGTCCCGATGCGAGCTGGGCCGAAGTGCCGCCCATCCGGGCCAGCAACCGCCCGGTTCTCTATGCTTGCGTGGAGCACCGCGCCTGGCTGTCGGCGTTCGAGGCATGTCTGCAAGGCCGGCGCACGGTCCCGCCACCACTCGATGCCAGCCAATGCCGTATCACCGCGTGGCTGGACGCGGAGAAGCGGTCGGCGCACGGCGCGCTCGGCTCGATTCAAGCGATTGAATTGCTCCACCGGCAGCTGCATGGCTTGGCCGCGGAGATCCTGGAGTCGCAGGCCGAGGGCCGAAATCCCGAAGGGCTGGCGCGCTTGAAACAACTCCATCAGTTGCATGACAAATGTCTGACGCGCCTGCGGAGCTTGACGCGAAGCGGCCGCCCAGGGGGCGGAAGGCGAAGCCCCATCGCAGCGGCGGGCCGTTCCCGCACGAAACCAAGCTGACCGCGGGCGCGAGACAAGGCCGGCCCGCGTCCACGATTTTGGGCCAGGTTTCTGGACAGACTCCGGGTCTGCGCGCCTTTTCTCGGAACTATTGAGGAGAATTCGAGCGGAACGCGGAGCGCATCTCGTGCCGATCGAGCAAAAGTTTCTGTTGCGCGAACGAACGTTACAGGTCAAACTCCACCATTGAAGGAGTTCCAAGGCAATCAGGGACTTCGAAGGTGGAGGCCACGATGGAAACCGATCTGAAGTCCACCCCGGCCGACGGGAGCCTGTTGGCCCTTGCCCAATCCCGCTTCGGCGCCTTGAGCACCGCGGAGACCAGCATGATAAGCGCCGCGCCGATGGGCGAAGGGGCACTGTGCGGTCCGAGCTACAACGATTCCGATCCGGAAAACGATCCCAGCAAGGCGAAGGAAGCCTGGGGACCGGAGCGAACGATCAAAGCTGAATTGATTCACTGGCTATGCACCAATCGGGTGGCGCGCGACTACGTGGCTCCCAAGGGTCTCCGCGTGTATGGGGCCAAGATCGTGGGCGCGCTGGACCTCGCCTATGTCGATGTTCCCTTTCCTCTATACCTTCGTCGCTGCTGTTTGACCGGCAATGCCGACCTCGAGTCCGCAAAAATCCCGCTGTTTAGCCTGCGCGGCAGTTTCGTAAGAGAAGTCAGCGCCCCCAACCTGGAGGTAAAGGGCAGCGTCTGCCTCATGCAGGGTTTTCACGCTGAAGGCGAGGTGTGCCTCGTAAGCGCCAAAATCGGCTGCGATCTGAATTGCGAAGACGGAACATTCACCAACCCCTCGGGGCGCGCATTGTATGCCAACAGCATCAAGGTGCAGGGTTGCGTCTTTCTGCGCAACGGATTCCGCGCTTTCGGCGAGGTGCGGCTCCTGGACGCTCAAATCGATGGTACCTTGGAGTGCGACCAGGGTATCTTCAACAACCCCTTGGTGCTGGTTCCCGGTCCCGGCCACACGGTCAAAAGTGCTCCCGGGATCGCCTTGTACGCCGACCGCATCAAGGTACAGGGCAGTGTCTATCTTCGCAACAACGTTGAAGCCGAAGGGGAAGTGCGGCTGCTCGACGCTCAGATCGAGGGCACGTTGGAGTGCGATCAGAGCACGTTTAAGAGCAAATCCGGGACGGCAATTTACCTGGATCGCATCCGGGTGCACGGCGGTGTTTTTTTGCGCAACGGCTTCCGCGCGGAGGGCGCAGTACACATGGTGGGTGCGCAAATCGGCGGCAATTTGGACTGCTCGAACGGCGTCTTCAAGAACCCGGCGCAAACCGCTTTGGTGGGCGACGGCGTCGACGTGAAGGGCGGCGTGTCATTGGACGGGAAGTTTGAGGCGGAGGGCGAGGTCAGGCTGGTGGGCGCGCACATCGGCGCCATCCTAAGCTGTTCCGGCGGCACATTCCACAACCCGGGTGGGGTAGCTTTGAATGCCGCCGGCGCCGAGATCAAGGGCGACGTCGTGCTGGGCGACAGCATCTGCACGGCGGGCGATACGAACCTCGAGAGCGCTCGGATCGACGACTATCTGGATTGCAGAGATGGTCGATTTTGCAAGGTTCGCCTGGCCACCGTGAGTGTGAAATTGGATTTCTGGTGGCAAAACATTCAGGGCGCTCCGAGCCTGGACCTGCGGGAAGCCAATGTGGGATCGTTAGGGGACGACGAATCGAGCTGGCCCGCGGAGGGAAACCTGCAATGCGAGAATTTTGTTTACGCTCGCATCTCGCAAGGCCCCACAGACGCAGCTTCGCGCCTGCGCTGGCTCAAGCGCCAGACCGGGTTCGTGCCCCAGCCTTACCGTCAGTTGGCGAAGTTTCTTGGCAACGTGGGCGACGACGACGGAGCTAAGACAGTTCTCTACGAACTGGAACGCCGGAAGAGGGAAACGGACCGGAAGCGGAAGGCTCGTGGATCGTTGCGGTGGATCGGCATTCCGTCACAGTGGCTCGAACGCGCCTGGGACGCCATCTTCCGGGCAACTGTGGGCTACGGCATTTATCCGGAAAGAGCGATCTGGGGCTTATTCGCCATGGTTTTCCTGGGCTGGATCGTTTATTTCCAGGCGCAACGTGTGGGAGTCATGGCGCCGTCGGACAAGGAAGCCTATTCAGCGTTTCAACAAGACGAGCGTCAAACACCCGCCGGCTGCGAGCCATTCACGCCGCTCATTTACTCTCTGGAGAATTCCGTTCCATTGTTCAAACTGGGACAGGACGATCACTGGCAGCCGGACCCGAATGCGAAGCGCCACGCTCCCGCGGCTTCGCATAGGACGGGCATACTGGGCCGGATCGGTGCGGCGAGGGATTGGCTGTTGGATGTTCTCTTACCCAACTGGCTTAGCTCCCCTGCATTTCTGCGCTGGTTTCGTTGGTGCACGATTACGATGGGATGGTTGCTGGCCACATTCTTTGTCGCTGCCGTTACCGGCATCACCAAGACGGGATAGCCGCCCCGCATTCTTCGAAACCGATGGCTGCTCGGGTTCGGACGTTCGCGCGAGGCGTCCCACTCTGGCGACAAGAACAATGACGCAGCGAAGGTGGGGCGCCCGCGCATTTTCGCATCCGCAGTATCGCAGTATCATAGAGGTGCCGCTCGCCGCGGGCCTGCGGCTGCGGCGAACCCATCCGGACCCCATCTTGCTGCAACGGGAGCGATCAAATGCCAGCATTCCGGACCCGCCTTTTCCCGAAGCCCAATCGAACCGCAATGATCATGATTTCGCTGTCAGTTTTCCTGCTGTTTCCGCCGTTCTCGCCGGCACAGAAGTCGGGAGCGGCAGGCGCCTCCAGCGGCCAAACGGCCAGTGTCGCAGGAGGCTCCAGCGGGCAAGCGCCCGCCGGGGCGGCAACGGCGGATTCCACAGGCAGCACGGCTCTGAACACGACGGTGGACGAAGTTTCCCTCGATCTGACGGTGCCCAGCAAACACAACAAGGCCGTTGGCGATCTGGAGCCATCGCAGCTCGCGGTGACCGACGGCGGAACGCCGGTGCAGCTCTCTTCGCTTCGCCAAGTGGCCGCCGGTTCCGGGGCGGAGCACCTGGTGGCTCTGGTCTTCGATCGCCTGGGCCGAGGCACGGCCAAGCCGGCGCGCGCCATCGCAGAGAAGATCCTCGATGTTTTCCCCGCCAAAGGCTACTCCTTCGCGGTCTTTCAGGTGAACGGGCGGCTGCGTCTTGTTCAGCCGTACACGCGGAAGCATAGCCTTGTGCAGGCCGCTTTAGAGGAGGCGACGCCCGATTCCCCGGCCGCTCCCTCGGCCGATCTGAACGCGGCCGAGAAAGCGCTGATCGACTCCTTGCACAGCGACAGCCTGAGACTGGATGCTGCCGGCCGCGCCGAAGGGAAACAGATCCTCTCCGCGCTGGAGCAGAGCCAGCGGATTCTCGAGGAGAGCCACAAGTATCCTTCCCTGGCGGCGATTCAGGCCCTGGTTTCGAGCGACCGGCTGCTGACCGGCCGCAAGTTCATCTTTTATTTTTCCTCGGGCATCGCTTCGAGCTCCGAAACACGCGACACGATCCACTCGATTGCCGGCCTGGCCAGCCGCGACGGGGTCACTATTTGCGCCGTGGATGCCAACCCGCTGGACGTGGAGATGGGCAAGGCAATGCAGTCCGCCGTGGCCAGCTCGATCCTCGGCAAGGGCCCCAGCGGCGACAATATCAACGCTTTCGGCATCGCCGGGGTAAACATCGGTTCGCCCAGCGGCGCCGCACTCGACTCCGTCGGGGTCCATAACATCGCAGGGTTCGAGTTTGGCGACATCGTCGCCGGCCAGAGCCCGCTTGCCTCTCTGGCTTCGAGCACCGGCGGAGTTTATTTCCGCGCCTCCGGCGGCACCAAGCATCAGCTGCAGCAGCTCGAGGAGGACCTGACCACTTGGTACCAGGCATCGTGGATGCCGCCGATCAAGAACTACGACGGCCAGTTTCGCCCCATCGACATCCGGCCGTTGCGCAAGGACGTAGTGATTCACACTCGCTCAGGCTATTTCGCCGTGCCGCCCACGGAAGCCTTGGGAATTCGCCCCTTCGAAACGCCGCTTCTAGACATTCTGGCCGGGTCCGCGCTGCCGACCGATCTCAAATTCCACGCGGTGGTTTTGCACCTCGGCACGTTGCCGGACGGAGAATCGGGAGAGCTGACCGTGCAGGTTCCGTTTTCGCAGTTGGAGGTCCACGAGGACGCCAACACCCACCTGTCCTCGGTGCACGCCTCGATCATGGCCGTCATTAAGGACAGCAAAGGCGAGGTCCTGCAGCGCTTCGGCGAGGACCACCCGGTGCGCGGAACGCCGGACATGTTTGGCGCCGGCTCGAGCGAGGCCATCACGCTGCAGCGGCATTTCTCCGCCGATCCCGGCGAGTACACTCTGGAAACCGCGGTGATGGACCGGGTGGCCAACAAGGCAGGGGCGCAGCGCACGACCTTTACCATCGAGCCTCCGCGGCAGGGTCCGGCTCTGAGCGACATCGCCCTGGTGCGCAGCGTGGAGCCGGTCGAGGAAGACAGCGAGACGCTGGAGCCGATGCGCTACCGCGACGGCTTGGTCGTTCCCGATCTGGCCGCCGAATTGCCCGCAGACACACGCTCCCTGTCGCTGTTCTTCCTTGTCCATCCCGTTGCCGGCAGCCAAAGCCAGCCCGCGCTTCGCATTCAGGTGTTGCGCAACGGCCAGATGCTCACCGATATGCCGGTGAATCTGCAGAAGGTCTCGGGGACGGGCGCCGCCATTCCATATTTCAGCTCCATCCGCGGCACCGGGTTTCCCGCCGGAGAATACGAGGTCAAAGCGCTTCTCAGCCAGGACGGAAGCACGGTTTTGAGCTCCGCCTCATTCCGCGTGGAAGGCGCTGCGGCCGCCGCGAACCTGGCCAACTCCTCGCTTACTGTCGACTCCGCGAACCGCGATCAAGCCGATTCCCATTTGGTCTCGGAAGCCGCAAACGGCAACAGCCGGTTCGTCATGACCAGCCCCACGATCTCCGTCCCTCGCCCCAGCGACGCCGAGATCGAGGCGTTGATCGAAGGCGCCCGCAAGCGGGCCCTGGCGTGGACCGACTCGTTGGAGAACTTTTACTGCTTGGAGGTGACCAGGCACTCTGTCGATGCCACCGGGCACGGGGGCTGGAAGCGCAAGAGCACACTCGTGGAACTGATGCGGTACGTCGACCACGCGGAATCCCGCAAGACCCTGCTGCTCGACGGCGCCCGCAGCGACGTTCAGCCCGAGCAACTGCAGTTCGCTCACTCCGGCGGAGAATTCGGCGCCATGTTCCACATCGTCTTCGATCCCTCCGCCAAGGCCGTCTTCACCTGGAAACAATCGGCCGTCCTCGACGGCCAGCCGGTCGAAGTCTTCGCCGTCCAGGTCGCCCGGGCCAATTCCACTTTCGACCTATCCGATCGCGACAACCGCACCGCTCCGGTGGGCTTTCACGGCCTGGTCTATCTCGATCGCGCTACCGGCAGCGTGCGCCGCATCGGCATCGATGCCGACGATATTCCCCGCGAGCTGCTCATCCGCGCCTCGAGCATCTCGGTCGACTACTCCTGGATTTCCATGCAGGACCACGATTTCCTGCTGCCCGTGCGGGGAGCGGTCAGCCTGCAGGAGGCCAAAAGGCGCGCCGTTCTGAATGAGTTCGAGTTCCTCAATTACCGGCGCTATGGCTCGCAGTTTCGCGTTCTCACAGACGACCAACTGAAATCTCTCTCGAAGGACTGATCTTCCGTTCAGTCCGGGCCTGGGGCCGGAATTCGCCCGGCGAACTGTTGCGGCTGGCGAAGACTGCGTGTTGCTTGCCGGCAAGACCTACCAGAATTGCGCGGCGACAATGGAGGCGGGGCCGGATTGACCGCGGATCACATCGGTGGAAAGCACCAGCTCCATGTTTTTCTTCTCCCAGCCGCGCGGGGCGACGGCGGCGAGTTTCTTCATCTCGTTCCGGTCGGTAAGGAAATTGCCCGCGGCGGAGGTGCCGAATACGGTGATGCCCCCGGCGGCAATTACGGTCTGCTCGGTCTTGGGGTCGACCATTCGCAGAACGATCGCATAGTCCTTGGTGAGGTCGAGGTAGGGCTTGGAATAATCTACGGACCAGTCGCTGTTCGCGGGCCGGTTCCGGTCGCGAATTACAACCCGGCCTGGGGCGGGTCGATCCACCCAAAAACGGAGCTTGGGCATCAGGCGCTGTGTCCAACTATTGTTCAAGAGACCGACCAGGATGGCGGGCCCGCTTTGCATGTCGGAAAAGGTGGCGTCGGATTGCGTGGCAAAGCGATATTTCCTGCCGTTGGCCTGCAAGAGGCCCACGAACTTCGCCAGGGTGAAGGCGTCGGATTCGTCGACCGTGGTATCCGGGGAATTGTGAAAATCGGCCAGCGTCTGCTCGGAAGTCGATCCCTGACGATTGGAAGGCGCCGTTTGTCCACCTTCCACATTTCCGATACAGAGAAGGATGGGGGCGCGCGAAGTGAAGACAGGTTTCCAAAAGCCTTGCAACGCGTCGTTGGCCGCTGCGAATAGCACAAGGGCGAGAACAACGGCGGCAGCCATCGCGCATCCGGCAGCAATCCAGGCGAGGCGAGCCCATAGCCTTCGGGCGACCCGGCCAGAAAGCGGCTGCGCTGCCTCCCGATCGGCCTCGGGAGCCCCGGTTTGCGCGGGGAGTGGGGCATGTGGGGGGTCGTCCTCGCCCCACCGGAATTGAGGAATATAGGAGCCGGGCAGGATGTCAATCCGCAACTCGCCGCGTGAGCCGTTCAGGTAGTACTGCGCAAGGCGCTTCCTGACCTCGGCGGCGGCGCTGCGGACGGCATGATCAGTGGCCGTGTCATAGTCCGGGGGGCGATCGAAAACTTCGATCCCGATGGTTCGTTCTTTGAGGCGGTCGCCGTAGCCCTCCAGCGTCTGATCGACGACGTATCTGAGGACCGCAGCGTAGCGCTTGCTGTTTTGAAAGGCCGGACTGGCCAGGATCCGGCTGAGCTGCTCCCGGACTTGGTTTCGTTCCGACTCCGAGCGCGGGTCGAAGACCAAATTGTGCGTACTCGCGTTTGGCTCCGCCTCTTGCCCGTGTTGAGCAATCATCGATGCACCCTGGGACCGGAATGGAGTATAGTCCGCAATTTCATCGCCTTACCACACGACCAGCGAAGACCGGCCCTACCGCTCACGAGAAGTACTTCCATCCTGCCTCTTCGACGGTCGTACCAATGGGATAGCACGGCGCTGGCTTTGGGCGGTTCCATCCAATGTTGCAGAACCGATCCCGGCAAACCGTGCAGACCAAACTCAGCCGAACGGTTCAGATCATACGCCGGGAAATGGATCAATTCAAGACAATAAATGACCGAAAAAATGACCGTCACAGACGGTCCGCGTGCCGGCTCGAAATGCAACTCGGGATTCAGGGCGCGCGGACAAGCATCGGGTCGGTAAATCGCTTTAATTGTTGCCGATACGGTTCCTGCAGGCTGAACGTGCGCCAGGCGAGGTAGGTCATAGGACATACCCCTTAACGGTGAAATTATTGAATAAATCGGTTTTCTCTGGGGTTTTCGGCCATTTTTCGTGTTGACAGGCGCTGGTTTCCCGCATATAGTTCGGCCCGAAGCTGAACATCCTTGCGTTCAGGGAACTACTGTCTGCTCGCCGTGTGGAGACAGAGAAGGCGGGAGATCAGCTTGGGAGGCATCATGCAGCAACGCAGAGCAAATATGAGGGTGCCGGCACATACCAAGTCGGCACAAGAGCCCTGTCGAAATCGATTCCGGAGATGGGGCGGCTGGCACGTGGCCTTTTGGCCGCTTGTAATTCTCGTGATAAGCGTCATGTTCTCGCAAGTTGGACGGGCCCAGGTGACCGCGACGCTCACAGGAAGCGTCGAGGATCAGTCCGGCGGCGTGATTCCGGGCGCTCAGGTGACGTTAACCAACGAAGCGACTCAAGAAAGCCGCGTGGAACAAACCAACGGAGCGGGCATCTACGCGTATCCGTCTTTGGTGCCCGGAACCTACGACATCAAAGCAACGGCGAAGGGCTTCAAGACGAAGATCGTGACCGGGATTGTGTTGAACGCCGGCGATACGCGTACCGTTCCGGCCTTTTCGCTTCCGGTCGGCACGGAGACTCAAACCGTGACCGTCTCGGCAACCGCGGAGATGATTCCCGTCGAGAACGGTTCCAAAGTTGACGTTCTGTCGACCGAGGATATCGACACCCTTGCCCTCGAGGGCCGCGACACCACCGAGCTGCTCAAGGTGTTGCCGGGCACGACCACCGTCGGCAACGGATTGACGGGCAACTCGCCGATGTTCAACGACCTCGATGTCAACGTGCAGAACAGCGCGGTGGGCATGGGCATGAACATCAACGGCGCGATCTATCGCAGCGGCACCTCGCTGCTGTCGGACGGCGCCAACATCATCGACCCCGGAGACATGGGTCAATCGCTTTCCATCGTCGACCCGGAAATGACGGCCGAAGTCAGCGTGCAAGCGTCGAACTTCACCGCCGACGTGCCGTTCGGGCCGGTCGTGGTCAGCACCATCAGCAAATCGGGCAGCGCGAACTTTCACGGCGATGGCTATTTCAACGCCCGCAACAACGTCCTCAACGCCAACGACTGGCAGGACAATAGCGCGCACAATCCCAAGAGCCAACAACACTATTACTATCCGGGCGGCAGCTTCGGCGGTCCGGTTCCCAAGACGGGCAAGCACCTGCTGTTCTGGGGGGGCTACGAGCGGTGGCTGCAGAACCAGGGCACGGGCAACCACTTAACGTCATACATTCCCACCCCGGAGATGATGGCGGGCGACTTCAGCGAAGACAATACCGATAACCAAACGCTTTGCCCCAATGGGTTTTTCTCGAACCCGTCGGGCAGCTATCCGCAAGGAACCTGGTGCAGCGACCTTGGCGGAACGATCTTTGCCAACGGAACAACCACTGCGTCGGCGGCGGCTTCTTCCACTCTGGCTGCGTACGGGACAAGCGGCGGAGACTACGGCCAGAAGTTCCCGGTAGCTGGGACTACCGCATTCATCGATCCGGGCGCTGCGGCATTGGCTAAGATTTGGCCCCAGGTGTACACCAGCCCCGGTGTTACGAGCACAGCCAACGGCTATCAGGCTCCCGACACCCCGGGGTTCAACGGAGCCAATTACTTCAAGGGCATCCTGAACATCGACGACGGCTGGATCTATCGTGTTCGCTCGGACTACGTGTGGGGCGACAACACGAAGATCTACGGCAGCTATCAGCAGGCCTACAGCGCGGATTTGGCGAGCGGCAACGGCGCACACCTCTACTGGACGCCGGGCAACGCCATTCCGTTCCCGGGCGGCGGTGAGCAGCAGCGGTTCTTCGGCAAGGTGGTCGCCGGCCACATCGTGCATAACTTCAATTCCACAACCACCAACGACTTCATGGGGGCGTGGTCCTTCGGCAGCTTCCCGTTTACGGAGCCGAACCCCGCGGCGGCCACAAGAGGCACACTGGGTTATCCGTACGGCAAGGTCTTTGCGCCTCCTGGGGGTGAAACAAATGCCCAGATCAACATTCCTGCCTACTCGAGCGCGGGCAGCCAATCGTTCCCGGACTTCTCGCAGGCCGCGATCTTCTCCAATCCTTTGGGGAAGTACGCGGTGCGCAAGGAGGCCCCGCAGTTTGCCGATACGCTGACCAAGACGTGGGGAAGGCACACCATCAAGGTGGGCGGCTTTACGCAGACCACGGATAACTTCCAGAGCACCTTCGGCAGCTATCTGGACGGCAACCTGAGCTACTGGGGCGGGCCGAGCCCGGACGCCGTGACCGGAATCACCGAGGGTTCGCCGCAGAACAGGGTGGCCACCTTCGTTATGGGTCTTGCGACGGGTTACAGCGAGAACAACATCGCGCCCATCGCGGATCTGGCCTATATGTCGACGGCGGCCTTCTTCGACGACACGTGGAAGACGAGCCGGCACCTGACGCTGGACCTCGGCATGCGCATGGAGCACGTGGGCCACTGGTATGACCGCGATCACGTCGGTATGCCGGTCTTCTACCCGGCCCGGGTGCTGTCGGATTACTACGTCGGCAAGTATGCTCCCGGATACTACTGGCACCAGATCGATGCCGGTGTACCGTTGAGCGGCCAACCGAACCGCTTTGCGTATCCGGACGCCCGGATTGGCATGTCCTACGATGTGTTCGGCACGGGCAACACGGTGGTCCGCGGCGGATGGGGCGTGTACCGCTTCGTCCCAGACCAACACTCCGGGCGGCTTCTTGCCCACCGCGCAAAATCAGTTGGGCTATGGCTTGCCCGGCGGCAAGAACATCCAACTGCAAAAGATCAGCAGCCTGGCATACTCTCCCTGCCCGTCGGCAACGGCTCCTCCGCCTTGCTACAACGGAGGGCAGTCCGGCCTGGATCCGACCGACTACGGCCAGCCCATGACCAATGCGTGGAACCTGACCGTCGACCAGAGGCTGCCGTGGAACTCGCTGCTCGAAGTTGCTTACGTGGGCAACAAGACCACCCAGATCTCCGACGACGCCGAAGACGTCGAGGGCAGCAACTATAGCGAGCTCGCCAACCAGAACAAGACGCCGGTCGGGGCCTTTTTCTCGCCCGACCCGGTCACCGGAGTCCTAGCGACCAACCCGGAACAAGTGTCGGAGAATCCGTGCAACGTCCCGGGTTTTGCTGCTTGTCCTGGCGGAGGCACGGCTCCCAGCTTTGTCGCGACGGGGAACTCGAATGGGGACTACCGGCCGTTCAACGTTGCCTACGGTACCCAAGGCGTCTACATGGCGCAGAGCACGTCCTTTGCGGAGTACAACGGCTTCCAGTTGTCGTGGATCAAGACCACCGGCCGGATCACGTTCAACCTGAACGGGACTTGGTCGAAGGCCCTGGGCACGAGCTTGCAAGAGAACCCGTATGTCGTGAGAGCGAACTACGGCCCGATGAATATCGACCGGCCTTTGGTCTTCAACGCGTCTTACGCCTATAACAGCGGCACGCTCCATACCGGGAGCTCGGTGATGAATCAGGTGGCAGGCGGGTGGACGATCTCCGGCATTTCCACCTTCCAGAAGGGCGGCTACGTTCCCGCTCAGTTGGGCAACGGCGTGCCGAACTTCAGCCTGGGGCTCAGCTACACTGATTTGCCTGCCGACACCAACGGCAATTCGTGCAAAGGGTCGGGCGGCTGCAACATTACCGCGGATACGGGCATCAGCACGGGCGTGGGAAGCGCGTCGTACTTCGGCGACGACGAAGGGCAGGCGATTATGCCGGTGCTGACCTGCAACCCAACCAAGAGCCTTGCGCATTACCAGATCCTGAACGGAGCCTGCTTCAACGCTCCGGCGTTTCAGACGCAGGGCGGCTCGAAGTTTCCGTATATGAGCGCTATGCCGTATTTCGACAACGACCTGGCGATCTATCGGTCGTTCCACATCTACGAAAAACAACAGGTACAAGTCCGGGCCAGTGCGTTCGACTGGCTGAACCATCCCTTGACGCAGTTCAGCAGCCTGTCGCCCCTGAGCGTGGGCTACACAATGAACTACAGCTCCAAGGCGATCACCCCGAACTTCAATCAGACCTCCACGGAGGGTTCGTTAGGTCCTCCGTTTGGCGTTCTGGACTCGAAGACGGGCTATCCATACATGCGCGTGATCGAGCTGGACGTGAAGTACAGCTTCTAATCCTCTCCAACCGTGCGGAGGGCGGGTTCGACCCGCCTTCCGCATTTCTTTCTCTGCTCCCTTCATAAGTCTCCGGAAATCCATCGTCGAATGCGTGTGCATGCCTGGCGCATGAATGCGCAATGGCGCGCCAACGCATGAAATCGATGGCCGAGGCGCAACCGCCGTGCAAGAATAGAATCTTGCGGCGAGATGTGCGGGCGGCCGCCCGCTTCGAGCCGCGCGTCCGATGTCGCATTCGTTCCAACTCATGGCCTGCTGCGCTTTTGCCGGCCTTCTTCTCGGCTCTCCTCTTGCGGCGCAGACCAAAGAGACCAAGCCTGGACCGGCGAAGCCCGGCAGCTCGAGCCTGCAGAGGCATTACGAGGCGGCGCAACGCGCGCAACAATCAGGCCATCTCGACGAGGCGGCGAAGGAGTATCGCGCTTTTCTTGCCGAGGCGCAGGAGGAGCTGGCCGTGGGCCAGGCAGGAGTAGGCGATTGGGCCAAGGCGGCCGGACTCTTTGACCAAGCCGTTGCCTTGCAGCCGGATTCCTGGACCCTTCGGCTGGAATACGCCAAGACGGCGGTGGCGTCGGGCGACTTCTCGCGGGCCGAAGCGCAGGCTCGGGCAATTCTCGACGGCAACCCAGGCGACCGGTCCTTGCTGGCCGAGGCGCACCAGACTCTGGGACGCGCGCTGCTGAAGGAGAATCGGGATCAGGACGCGCGCAAGGAGATGGAAGAAGCGGTCAAGCTCGATCCGGCCTTCGCCAACGGCTATGGACTGGCGGTGGTGTGCCTCGATCTCGACGACGAGAAGTGCGCGACGCAGACGTTCGAGGAATTGGAGCGCTCGTTTGGGGATACGCCGGCGATCCACATGCAATTCGGAATGGCCTATGGAAACTCCGACTTCGTTCCCCAGGCGATTGCCGAATTCCGGAAAGTGATCGCGGAGGATCCGCGGTATCCCAGCGCGCACTACTCGCTGGCGGCGGCACTTTTGGCGGCGGGCGACGATGCCAAGAACATTCCGGAGGCGGAAGCCGAGCTGAAGAAAGAGCTGGAAATCTCTCCGCGGGACTTTCTGACGTATGCGGCGCTGGGCAAGCTGGCGGTGACCAATCGCCGGTACGAGGAGGCGGAAACGTACTTGAAGCGGGCAACGGCGCTCAATCCGGAAAACCCCGATGCCTTTCTCTACCTTGGACAGATGTATTTCGATACGAATCGTCCTACGGATGCGGAAACCGCTCTGCGCAAGGCGATCGAACTGACCAAGGACCCGTCGCGGAACCGGTATCAAATCCAGAAGGCGCACTTTCTTCTGGGCCGGCTGCTGATGCAGGAACACAAGCCGGACGAGGCGCATGCCGAAATGGAGAAGGCGCAGAGTCTTGCGAACAAGAACCTGTCGCACGACAAAAATCAGCTCGCCGGATTGCTGAGCAACTCGGCGGCGACGGGGGCGGGAGCGGAGCCGGAGGATGCGAATCAAAGGGCGTCCATCGGGGCGCTGGATGACAGTCCCGCGGCTCGCCACGGTGTGAGCGCTTTCGAGAAGCGGCTGAGTCCGGCGATTGCCGACAGTTATAACAACCTGGGCGCAATCGCGGCGTCGAACAAGAACTATGGGGAAGCCGTGGAGGATTTTGCGCAGGCGGCGGAGTGGAATCCGGAGCTCGAAGGGCTGGATCTGAATTGGGGCAGGGCGGCGTTCTTGGCGGCGAAGTACGCGGAGGCGGTTGCGCCCCTGTCGCGCTATGTGAGGGCTCATCCGGAGGATTCGGGAGTGCGGGGCGCGCTGGCGATGAGCCAGTTTATGACGCGGGACTATGCGGGGTGTGTGGCGACATTCCGAGGCGAGGAAGAGAAGCTGGCTGCGATTCCGCAGATGGAATACGCATATGCCGAGTCGCTGGTGCGGACGGGCGAGGTGAGCGGAGGGCGAAGGCGACTGGAGTCGCTGGAGGCGGCGCACCCGGAGGTCGGCGACGTGCATCGCTCGCTAGGCGAACTGTATGCGTCGCAAGGCGACGTGTCGAAGGCGGCCAGAGAATTGAGAACAGCGATCCTGCTCAATGCGAGCGATGCAGAAGCGCATTACGAACTGGGCAGGATCGATGTGAGGAGCGGGGACGCGGCAGCGGCAATTCCGGAACTGGAGACGGCGGCGAAGCTGACGCCGGAGAATCCGGCGTGCCATCGGGAACTGGCCGCCGCTTACCGGCTGGTTTCGCGACAAGACGAGGCGGCTAAGCAGATGGAAATCTACCAGAGCCTCGAGAACTCCTCGACGGCCGGCGGCAAACCTGCAGCCGGAGCCGGAGAGAATCCCAGCGGCAAGTGATCAGTGCGCGGGCGGTCCCTGCGGCGGTTGGTTGGTGTGTGCCGGCGGTTGAGGCCGAATGCGCTCGGCGGGGACGATTCCTTGGCCCTCGAGGACGGAATAAAACTGATCGACGTCAAGGCTGGCGATGCGGTCGACCGCGCCGGAGGGCCAGCGAATTTCTACGCTATCGATCTTAGTGGCCGCGCCAAGGCCAAAGTGAATCCGCAGGTCGTTTTGCGATAAGTAGCTGCCGCCGCTATGCACTTCGCCGGTCTGCGTTACGCCCCCGGCGGTGATTTTGACGCGCGCGTTGAGTGCGAGACGATTGCTCTTTACGCCGGCGAGCTCAAAGCTGACCCAGTGCCGCCCCGGAATTCCATGATTCCTCAAAATCATGGGACTGCCATCCAGATCTTCGATTACCACGTCCATGTTGCCATCGTTGAAGAGGTCGGCGACAGCAAGGCCGCGCGATACGCGCTTTTCCATCAGCGCCGGACCCGCCTGTGTGCTGGCATCGCAGAAGGTTCCGTCGCCCTGATTCATGCTGAGCAGCTTGGGCTGCCGGTAGCCAGAGCTCGACGCCATCTTGTCGGTTTGGGGGTAGACGTGGCCGCCGACCGTGATCAGATCGAGCCATCCATCGTTATCGAGGTCGACAAAGGCTGTTCCCCATTTCACCCAGGGCAGAGAGGCGGCGGCGAGACCGGACTCATAGGACTGCTCCGAGAAGTCCCAGTCGCCGTCATTGCGATAGAGGTCGTTATTCTCGTCTTCGAAGTTGGTGACGTAAAGCGACGGCCGGCCGGTGTGGTTATAGTCGCCCACGGCGATGCCCATGGATGCCTGTTCTGCGCCGTCCTTGCTGAAGGCGGTGCCGGACTCGTAGCCGATCTCTTCGAATTTGCCGTTGCCGAGATTTTTGTAGAGATACTTGGGCGTGGAGTCGTTGGCGACGAAGATGTCGGGGCGGCCGGTATTGTTGAAGTCGGCCCAGATCACGCTCAGGCCGTAGTAGCCGTTGGGGTCGCTGACCCCTGCGCTCTTAGAGACGTCGGTGAACGTTCCATCGCCGTTGTTGTGAAAGAGAGAATCGCCGGCGCCTTTTAGGCCTCGCGGGCCGCATTGCACATCGACGCCGCGGTACTTGCAATAGGGAGAGCTGCCGAAGGCCGGCAGGTCGTCGAGATGGAAATCGACGTAATTGGCGACCATCAGATCGACGAATCCATCGCCGTCGTAGTCGCCAAACGCCGCGCCCGCCGACCAGCGGCCGTCGGCAACGCCGGCTTTTGCCGTGACATCGGTGAACGTGCCGTCGCCATTGTTGTGATAGAGGATGTTTCCGCCCAGGCAGGTGATGTAGAGATCGGGCCAGCCATCGTTGTCGTAATCGCCAACCGCCCCGCCCATGGCCAGGCAGGGCTTGGTCAGCCCGGACTTGGCGGTAACGTCGGTGAAGGTTCCATCGTGGTTGTTGCGATAAAGCGCGCCCATCGCGGTTTTTCCATCGAGCGCCATTTTGATGGTGGGAGCGTTGGTAAAGTAGATGTCGGGCCAGCCGTCGCGGTCGTAGTCGAAGACGATCACTCCACCGCTCATCGACTCGAAGATGTAGCGCTTATCTTCGGAGGACGCGTGGGAGAAAGTGATTCCCGATTTCGCCGTAATATCTTCGAGCTGCGGGATAGGACGCCCGGCGCACTTGGGAGATTTGGCTCCCGGAGGCGGCGGCGGTGGCGTGGGATGGCCCATGCCCTGTGCCCCGGCCCGGGCAATGGCGCAGGCAAGAACGAACAATATGCCAGCAAGTTTCATGGTTGGGCGGTATACCATTGGGGTCGAAGTAAGTTGGTTTTCAGGGCGTTCAAAAGCATATCATTCCGGAGCGTTCCCGTGTTCCATTCTTTGCATTGGATTGGCAAGCCGGTTTTGGCTTTCTTGGCGTTTAGCAGTGCGGTCTTGGCGGCCGGCCAGGCGCCCGCTTCCGTTCCGCCGCCTGTGATCTTCACGGCCGAGCAGGACCGCCAAAACATGATGGATCAACTCGGCATCAAAGCGCTGCGGCCGGGACCGAGCGGTAACGAGCAGGCTCCCAACCACGCTAACTACGACGAGGACAAGGCGAATCCTTATCCGAATGTGCCCGATCCATTGACCATGAACGACGGCGAGAAAGTAACGACCGCGGAGATGTGGTGGACGAAGCGGCGGCCCGAGCTGGTGGAGATGTTTTCGAGGGTTGTCTATGGGCGCGTGCCGGAGAATACGCCGCGAGTGAAATGGACGGTGACGGCGGTGGATCGTGAGAGGATCGGGTTCACGCCGGTGATTGCAAAGGATCTGATCGGCGAGGTGGACAATTCGTCCTATCCGGCGATCGCAGTGAAGATTCACATGACGCTGGTGACGCCGGCGAATGCAACGGGGCCGGTTCCGGTGCTGATGATGTTTGGACGGGCCGGTTTTCCGAATCCGAATGAGCCGCGCGGCGCGGACCTTGAGCGCATCAATCAGGCATGGAAGGCGCTGCTGATCCAGCAGGACCCGTCGCTTAAAGAGGTATTTGCGCAGCATCCGGCATGGGAGCCAATTCAGGAGAGCCCGCTATTTCAGCGGCCCGAGTTGAATGAAGACGGCGACCTGCCGAATCAGTGGCAGCTCGCGGCGGCGGGCTGGGGATTCGCTTTGTTCGACCCGGCGAGTGTGCAGGCCGACGATGGAGCGGGAATCACGCGGGGAATCATCGGGCTGATGAACAAGGGCCAGCCGCGCAAGCCGGAAGACTGGGGCGCGTTGCGCGCGTGGGCATGGGGGGCTGGACGCGGGCTCGATTATCTCGAAACCGACCCGGCGGTGGATGCGAAACATGTGGGCATCGAAGGCGTTTCCCGCTACGGCAAAGCCGCGCTGGTCACGATGGCATTTGATCGGCGGTTCGCGATGGTGCTGGTGGGTTCGTCGGGCAAAGGCGGGGCGACGCTGCTGCGCCGCAACTTTGGCGAAGCAGTGGAGAGCTTGACCGGCGGCGAGTACTACTGGATGGCGGGAAATTTCATGAAGTACGGGGCATCGCAGGCGACATTTGGCAGCATGAATCCCGGGGAGATTCCTGTCGATGCGAATGAGCTAATTGCGCTCTGCGCGCCGCGGCTGACCTTCATCAGCTATGGGATTCCCGCGAAGGGCGATGCCAAGTGGCTCGATCACGAAGGCAGCTTTATGGCGACCGTGGATGCCAGCCGCGTGTTCGCGTTGTTGGGCGCGAAAGGGCTCGACGTCGAAGGCGATTTTCGGACGGCGAAGATGCCGCCGGTAAATCAGGGACTGCTCGCGGGCGAGCTCGCGTGGCGCCAGCACGATGGCGGACACACCGACGCTCCGAATATGAAGTGGTTCATTCAGTGGGCGGATCGATTCATCGGGCACAACCCACCGCAGTAGAGCTTCGCGCAGGAGAATGGAGGCCTGGGGCGCCTGGAGCCACGCATATTCCAGCGGCCGGAGGTCATACAGCCAGACCTGGTGGAGGCGGCGGGAGTTGAACGATTTTTCCACAGCATAAAATCAATAACTTATGTTTTTTAAATTGCTTACAAAATTGCCAAAAGGCCGAAAATGCCGTTTTCTTGGCGTAGTTTTGGTACAGTTTGCTGGAGGCGGCGGAACGGCGCTCGGCCTCAGCAGGCTTTGGTACGGTTTTGGTACGGTTGGGTGCGTCCGGCCGAACGAGTCGCTTTGAAGACGTTGTCTTGGTTCAGTCTTGGTACGGCAGGGCTAAAGGAACCTCTGGCAAGCCGTACTCGCTTTGAGTAAATTGTTCTCAAAATGAGTACACGCCTCACGTCAGTTGGTGATCTACTCTTTGGCCAGACCGGAGGGCGTGTCGTGGCTCTTATTTGGTGCGCCCGGCGAAACTTTCTTCGTTCGGCAACCGCACGGCGCAAAGCCCACAGTCCGGCGCCTGCCCAGCGCAGGAATCGAGCCTCACGGCGACGGAGACCTACAACGCAAACAACCAGATCTCCGATGGTCTCCACCAATATGACGCGGCTGGAGACCTAATCGCGGACGCCACCACTGGCAACTTCTACCTCTACGGGCGTCGAGGCCGCATCTGCGCTGTGGCCTCGACGCCCGTGCTGGGCTATACCACCATGACCGGCTACCTCTACGACGCTGACGGCGACCGCGTGGCCAAGGGTACAATCACCTCCATGAGCTGCGACCCCACCGCCAACGGCTTCCAGTTCACCGAGGACTACGTGCTGGGGCCGGGCGGCGAAGAGCTGTCCATGCTTGGCCCATTGGTGAACGGAAACTTGAACTGGCAGCGCACCAACGTCTACGGAGGCGGAAAGCTCATCGGGACTTATGACTTGGTCGGCAACCCGCAGTACACTCCTGGCGGCTCACAGCCGCAGCAGATTCCCTGGCTGCACTTCCATCTCGAAGACGCGCTGGGCACGCGGCGCATGCAGATCTCGGGCATGCTGGCCAACCTCGCCCAGCCGGAGATGGATTTCCAGTCGCTGCCCTTCGGCGACCAGACCGCCGCTTATCCCGACGCCTACGCCGACGCAGCGACGGAGCAAAGCACTCTTCTGGGCGCCACTCCGCTGTTCTTCACCGGCAAAGAACGAGACGCCGAATCCGGCAATGACTACTTCGGGGCAAGGTACTACGCAAGCAGCATGGGCCGGTTCTTGAGTCCTGATCCACTGTTCATTAGCCCTGAGCGTTTGGCTGATCCGCAGAGTCTCAATTTGTATTCGTATGTGCGGAACAATCCGCTTGGATTGACCGACGATACCGGTCTCGACTTTTACCTTGCTTGTCAGACTTCGGATCACTCAGGTTGCGGGCAAGTTCAGAACGGCAGCAATAGTGTCTGGGTGCAGGGACAAACCGTGGATGGGAAGTTCCAGGCGACCGATGTTGACATGAACAAGCAGGGGGACACGAGCGCCGGGTATCATGACCAGTTCGGGAATCAATATACGGGCACGTTCGATCAGAACAATGGGGTGAGCTTCACCAATACTGCAACGGGCGCAACTTCGGGCCGTTCGCAGTTCATCGACGGCAGCGACAACACGCAGCTAAATGGGAGCGGGGCGTTCACGAATATCTCGGGCAACTTCTTCTCGGACTGCGGTGGTTCTTGCCAAGGCCGCGCTTCACTCCAAGAAGAAGCCCCGGGCGCGTTCGCCGCGACAGAATCTCAACTCAACAAGGCGAGTGCTGCCGAAGGACTATTCGACCGCTTGTTTACTGGCGCACACAAGCCTGGGTCGCAATGGTCCGACAGTGACGGCTATGTTCGCATGTTAGAGAACTCTGGCAAAATGGAACTCCACTTTCAGAGACATCCGACTGGCGTTGATATAGTCAACCTTGTTCTGCACGCAGTCGATGCGATACGGGACAGATCGAGTGGGCGTGCCGCGGCGGAAAGGGATACGCCACTGCCATGAGAAAAAGCTGTCTACTTCTTCTTCTGTTCACTGCTAGCTGTTGGGGGCAAGGCTCGTATACGCTGCCCCTGGCGAAAGCAAACATGTCCCTCTCTCTTCCTTCGATGGTGGCGGCGGGTGGGGTTCTTTATGAAGCGCATCGTTCGTTCGATCTGATGCACTTCTCTACTCAGCTCCAGCTATCGGCGTTCGATCTATCGACACACAAAGAGCTGAGGCATGTAGTCGTCAATGTTCCGCGTGTTCACGGATCACGAGCTGCTGAGGGCTTCTATCTATCGCCGGACGGCCAGACGCTGGTCTATGCAGAATTACATGAGCCGAACCTGCTACTCGTGCTCTCCGCCAAAGACCTGTCCGAGGTTCGCCGGACAGACGCCCTGCCGTTTACTTCGAGCGACAGCTATCGTCTCTTCGGTGGCTTCGATGAGAACGGCTTACTGAGCTTTGCATCGATTCGTGGGTACAATCTTCGCTTCGTCCGAATGAGCCCCTCCAGCTTCCAAATCGCGTCGGAGGTCACGGGGCCGAAGCCAAACTTCTATAACGGCTCAATCGTCTGGTCGCCAAGAAGCCGGACAACGTGGGTACAGTTGCGTGTGCCATATGGCGCATGGCAGGAATATCATGAGGACGGCTCCCCGACTGGAGCCAAGCTGGACTTCCTCTTCATGCACGGAGGGGACAATGGGGCTACGGTTCTTGGTGCAGGCAGGCTGCTAGCGTTCTATGGGGACTTCTCAGCGCAGGGAGCTGTTGCTGTCTACAACGATGGGCATACTGGGGAGCTGGAGCTAAAGTGCGTCCCTGACGGCTATAGCAGCGGCGACGTTCCCGGCTACGTCGGGGCCATTTGCACCACCAAACCAGACCGGGAGCCGGAGCAAGGTGGAGATAAAATCCTCAGCTCGGAGTTCCTGCTGTTGAAGACGGATGGGCCGACGATAGCTTGGCGGCATCCGATGGACAGCCTGACCGTGGCCGATAGCGATGAGATGGGCGGCGGCGTCCAGATGGGAAATCCGTTCCTATACAGGGAGGGTTCAAAGCTCCTAGTCGTGGCTCCCTCCAATGCGGCGATGCTGACGGTCGATGAGATCGACGTCCCGCAGTGAATCCTTAGCCGCTGTCTCTGAACCCGCCAGCGAGCCGTCCCTATGGGGGCGGCTTGCTGGCGTCTGGGGTATCCTCTGGCAGTGTCGGCAGGGCTGGCGGTTTACGGTGCTTTGCACCGGCAGGGGGTGGACACGTCACCCCTAGAAGGTTGCTGCAGAGCAACCTTGGTTACCCGTTGGGTAACCACTTCTTAATCAGCGTCCTACAGCCAATCCTAGCAAAAACACTGGTGTTTACCGGTTGCTATATGGCAACCGTTGAAAACAAAGCGGTTATGGCTGCTTGCGCCGGTCGTTGTTGCTGTGGCGTTAACTTGTTGAAAACACAGGGATGGGGCTGATAAAGGGCAGGTGGCCCGGTCAAGTTCCTTTCAGGCCCTTGCATCACCTCAACGGTTCGTGCCCCATTCAAAACGCGTTCTCTGCGTTTTGAGTGGGAGACTACGGACCCAAGACCCGTTCCTCGCGCTTTTGCGACGAACGGACGGGATGGAGCTAAGATGGCCTCATGCCCAGCGGCTTAAAGCGATTCCAGAAGGCTCAAGCGCTCCACTTCGTCACCTTCAGTTGCTTTCACCGCCTCCCGCTGCTCGACGCGCCGGGTGGCCCAGGTGCCGGGGTCGAAAAGTGAGAATCCCCCTAACGATGGGTGCCCCAGGTGCCTCGCCTTTGGGCACCTGGGATACACAGAAGCTGGCCGTGCGGTCTTGTTTTTCTCGACATCGGCTGCGATTCGATGTAGGCTTTCGCTCGATGCCGCGCGGACTTGTCCGATACGAACATACGGGGAGCTTTCCCTTTCTCACCTTCAGTTGCTATCGCCGTTTTCAGCATCTGGGCACGGCGGCGGGGCGCGATCTGTTCGAGGAGGCGCTGGAGCGGGTGCGGCGGCGCTACCGGTTTGCCGTGGCCGGATATGTTGCGATGCCCGAGCATGTTCATCTTCTTTTGAGCCAGCCGCAGAAGGGCACGGTTTCCGGGCTGGTGCAGGCGCTCAAACTCTCGGTGGCGATGCGGCGCGGGGAGCGGCCTTTCTGGCAGGCGCGGTACTACGATTTCCTCGTGCATACCCGCGAGAAGCATGTGGAGAAACTGCGTTACATGCACCGCAACCCAGTGGTACGCGGACTGGTTGCCAAACCCGAAGAGTGGGCGTGGTCGAGTTATCGGCCCTACGCGACGGGGATCGAGGGCGCGGTCGAGATCGAATCGGAGTGGACGGCGGCACGGCGCG
>Ga0187782_10000283_pt1 | contig 32920 bp, 21 predicted proteins | sample 0715_SJ02_MP15_2_FD_132454 | JGI IMG/M metagenome (GOLD analysis project Ga0187782, IMG submission 132454) | Tropical peat soil microbial communities from peatlands in Department of Meta, Colombia - 0715_SJ02_MP15_20_MG | ecosystem: Environmental > Terrestrial > Soil > Wetlands > Peat | place... | reverse complement strand
GGGGCGCTCGAGGTGGTCGCTCGTATGCGCGAGCTGCCACACGCCGACGACGTCCATGTCGTTTTCATGGCTTCGCCTGGAGGACTTCTGTCGACCGTGCAGGACGCCCGGGCGCACGAGGGGAGCGCTCTGTTCTTGAGACCCGTCGACGTGATCGCGCTGGTTCACGACGTCGAATCGCTGAGCGGGGTGCGGTACACCGATCGCGCAGCGGCCCACTCGAGCACGCCCCCTCCCTCGGTCGCGATCGCCACGCCACGCAGGTCGAGCTCCTCGCCTTCGCTTCCTCCTCCCGGCATCCGGTCCACGTCGCTCCCCGCGCCGTCCGAGGGCGCCGGCTCGACCGAGCCGAGCGCGCGCCCCACGCGAATGCCGGTTTCCACGGCGATCGGCGTCTCCCCACCGGTCAGCCCGGAGCTGCTGCAGCTCCTCGCGGAAGCGGAAGAGCGCATGACCGTCGCGGCGGACCCGCCGCCCAATCGCGACGCCGTTCCATCGCCGGAGCAAGAGCTCGAGGCCGTCCTCCCGGCGGAGTTGCTCGCCGCTCTCGACGAGCCTCTCGAGGCGGAAGACGAAACCGAGGTGCCGCCTGCGCCACGCTCGACGGGCGCCGGTCGATTGACTCGAGAACACACGAGCGAAGGCGGCCTCACCCGTACGACCGGAGCGTCGAGCGGCGGCGCCACCCCGAGCGCCGGCTCTCGTCCGGGCACGGGCGACTTCCCGGAGACCCCACTTCCGTCCGAAGCGCCCCCGAAGGACGACGCTCCGGCGCCCACGTCGCTTCCGCCGCAATCGAGCACGGTCGCCCATGCTTCCGTGGAGCCCGGGTGGCTCACCTCGGGGACGGGCGACACGACCGCGGTGCTTGCACGCGCCATTGCCTCGCGAACCTCCGGGTCGCTTTGCCTGGTGTCCGGAGAGATCGAGCGCCGCGTCGTGCTGCGCGAAGGCGACATCGTGACGTGCGCTTCGTCCGCGGACGACGAGTCGCTCATCGCGTTCCTCGGAGCTCGCGGAGACCTGCCGCGCGAGACCGTGCGACGACTCGCGCCGAAGTTCGCGCCCTTCGGGCGACACGCCGGCGCCGCTCTCGTTGCGCGCGGTTATCTCTTGCAGGACCAGATGTGGCCCACGCTTCGGGCGCACGCCGAGTGGGTGATCGGCCACATCATCCAATCCGGCAACGCGCGCGTTCTCTTCGAGATGCAGCCTGCAGGCAGGCTGTCGGGCGAGCCGAGCGTCTTCGGAGGATCCACGGGGGCCGAGGTCTTCGTCGAGGTCATTCGACGCATCGTGACGCCTACCGCAGCACTGCAGCGGCTGGGGAGTAGCGCGTGCCGGATTGCGCCCGGGCCTGCCGCAGACCTTCTCGCCGAGTGCGTTCTCTCGCCGGCAGAGCTCGAATCACTTCGGGATGCCGGGGGGCGCGCTCTCGGCGACGTCCTGGAGGCCGGACAAGACGCGGATTTCGCGAGCGCCATCTATGCGCTCGCCCAGCTTGGGGTGGTCGACATGCTCCCCGCCGTCGGCGGCCCGGAGCTGCAGGACGAGCCGGCAGCCGATCCGTCCGCCCTCGACGCAGCGGCCATCCGCGAACGGGTACGGGCACGTCTCGAGCTGGTCGAAGAAGGCGACTACTTTGCGATTCTCGGCGTCTCCCGTGAGGCGACGGGATACGAAATCCGGCGCGCGTTTCTCGAGCTGAGGCGCTCCTTCGACCCGTCCCAACTGCTCTCGCCCGACCTGGCCGACTTGCTGCAGGACGTGCGCAGCATCGCGTCCGTCCTCGAAGAGGCCTACGAGATTCTCAAGGACACGACCCGTCGTGAGCGATACCGGCGCGCGATCGAGGTGGTGCCCCAGTAGGTCGTCACGAGGCGCCGTCGAGCAGGCTGCTCATGTCTTTGGGGAGCGGCACAGAGACGTCGAACGCGTCGACTCCGCCGCCCCCTGCGTACGCGACCCGCGAAGCGTGCAGCGCATGACCGTTCAGGGCCCGGACGATCGGGCCGCCGTACAGCTCGTCGCCGGCGAGCGGATGACCGATGGCCGCAAAGTGCGCGCGGATCTGGTGTCGGAGCGCCTTGGAGACGCTCGCCTCGACCAGCGCCCAGGTGCCTTGCCGACTCACGACGCGGTAGCGGGTCACGGCCGAACGAGGCTGGTAACGCATGACGTCGCGCGGATGGTTGCAGGCGTAGACTCGCCTCTGATCTTTCGGATGATTGGCAAGGGGAAACTCGATCGTTCCCTCGTCGGGCAAGCCCTGCTGGGCGCAGACGAGGAGGTACCGCTTTTCGAGACGGCCCTCCTTGAGCGCCAGCTTCAGCGTCTCGAACGACGCCGGCGTCAGCGCCACGACGATGGCGCCGCTCGTTTCCGTGTCGAGTCGATGGATGATGCCGGGCTCGCGGATCGAATGGCCCACGGTTCGACCCTCGCGAGGGACGAGATCGGGGTAGCGACCGAGGATGGCATTGACCAGTGTTCCCTGCTCGGCCGGCCGCAGGGGTGCGGTCGGCTGCCCCGCGGGCTTGTCGATGATCGCAAGCTGGTCATTTTCGAAGACGACGCGAAGCGGGGCCCCCGGGGTCGCCACGGCGGGAGCATCCGCAACCTGCGAGATGTCGATGCGAACTCGGTCGCCGGCCGCCACTGCCGCACCCTTCGACGAACGACTGCCGTTGACCCGTACCCCACCCAGATCGATGGCCCGCTTCACCCGCGCTCGGCTGAGCTCGGGCAAGAGCTCGGCGATCGCCTTGTCGAGACGGGCGCCTGCGAGTGAGTCGGGAACGACCAGCTCCCGGACCGCATCGACAGGCGACGTCGGAGGGGAGGCGACGTCGTCGTTCATGGGGCCGAGCAGGACGGATATCATGGATAAAGCGACCCCGCCGCAGGTCGGGCCGCGCCGACGTCGCCCCGCGCAGACCGCCGGCAGCACTCGACGCAAGTCTTCCCGTATCCTCGTGAACACCCTCGCTCGCTCGTGTGTTCAATGCTCCGGCCCGGTACCTCGCGAGGGCCGCGTCTGCCCCAGCTGCCACGCCCTTCAGCCCAAGCCGCAGGCGGTGGAAGTGAACAGCATCATCGACCGCGGCGACACGCGCATCGTGGTGGAGGCTCCGCTGGGCGAGGGCGCGATGGGCGTCGTGTGGCGGGCGTGGGTATTTCACTCGCCTGGGAATCCGGGCTGCGGCCCCCCCCAGCCGGTTGCACTGAAGGTCCTGCGCGCCCAACCGATCCGCGAAGCACGCGAACTCTTCGTCCGCGAAGCGAAGGCGCTGCAGCGACTGTCCCACCCGAACGTCGTCGCGTTCCACGATCTATTCGAGCACCAGCGAGTCCCGATGATGGCCATCGAATACGTCGACGGCGAGACGCTGGAGGTCACGATCGCGCGCCACCGCGCGAGGGCGCAGCTCTCGGGGGCGGGAGGCCTGCCGTGCATGCCGTTTTTGCGGTCCTGGCACTACTTTCAGCAGCTTTTGGGGGCGCTCGCGGCGGCTCACGCGCTGGGCATCGTGCACCGCGACGTCAAGCCGTCCAACGTGCTCGTGCGAAATGACGGGATCGTCAAGCTCGGCGACTTCGGCATCGCCCGGATCGAGGGCGCTCAACGACTGGCGATTACCAGCGACTTCGCGCCGGGCACGGGGGCGTACATGTCTCCCGAGCAGGTCCTCTCGCTGCCGATCGACGGACGCAGCGATCTGTACTCGGCGGCAACGGTCCTCTACGAGATGCTCGCCGGGCGCACGCCGTTCTCCGCCGATCGAAGCGAATTCCTCGTGCGGAAGGACCAGGTCGAGAGGGCCCCTCCCCACATCCGCAGCGTCTTTCCCCAGGCCCCGCCGATTCTCGACGCACTCTTCGGACGCGCGCTCGCGAAGAAGCCGGAAGAACGGTTCGACAGCGCCATTGAAATGGGCGATGCGTTTCGCACCGCCCTCGGGATACCCGAGTCGCCCGAATGGCGGGCACAGGAGGACATCGCGCGAGCGGCGAGGACGCTTGCAGAAGCACTCGCCCCCGCCGATGTGCGCGTCGAGACTGCGGAGAAGAGACTGGCTACGCTGCGCGAGTTCGTCGTGCACGGGTACAAGACGAAAAGATTCGTTGGGACCTGACGCAGGCGACACGGGCTGCACGATCAGCCTGTCGACGCGAGACGGTCTGAATATGCTGACGTTCGTGCTCGCGTCCCTCGACAAGATCTCTGCCTGGCCGATCGCGGGCGCCTATACGCTGCTCTGGCTCCTGCTTTCGGCGCTCGTCTACGTCGTCCTTCATCGGTCTCTCGCGAGGGTGGCGACGACCCGAAGGACGAAGGTGAGCGAAGTGCTCGCTACGACCGTCCCGAGACCGGTCTCCGTCGCGGTCTTCTTGATGGGCATTGCCAGCGGCCTCCGGGTGTTTCGGCTGCCCGGATCCGACGTGCTGGAGCTTCACAAGGTGCTTGCGCTCGCGCTGGGGATCGTCGGCGTCGGGGTCATGATGCGGATCGCGTTCCGGTCGATCGACGCGTTCGGGCGCAACAATCCCGAGCTCCGATCCTCGGCCGGAATCGGTCGAGCCGTGACCTGGGTGGTCGGCCTCGGGATCGTCGCCGTCCTTGCGAGCGATGCACTCGGTATTTCGCTTGCCCCGGCCCTGACGGCGCTCGGCGTGGGATCGCTGTCCGTCGCGCTGGCGCTCCAGGACACGCTGTCGAACTTCTTCGCAGGTGTGTACATCATCTTCGACAAGCCCGTCCGTCCGGGCGACTACATCCGGATCGACCCGAGTTACGACGGTTATGTCGAGTCGATCGGGTGGCGGTCGACGCACTTGAAGACGCTGTCCAACAATCTGGTCATCATTCCGAACGCGACCCTTTCCAAAGCGATCATCACGAACTATGCGCTTCCGACACCCACCGTCGCCTCGAGCGTCCGCGTGGACGTCGTCCCGGACGCCGACCTCGACCGAGTCGAGGACGCGCTGTCCGACGAAGCGCACCGAGCGCTCGATCTGCCGGGCATCGCGAGCGTGCCTGCGCCGACCGTGGCTCTCTCCCCCGGATTCGTCGATGGCGGCATCGCCTTCACGGTTTTCTTTTACGTCCAGTCGATTGGCGATCAGGTCGCGGTGCAGCATGCACTGCGCAAACGGATCGCAGCCCGGTTGAAGAAAGAGGGCGTCCGCCTCGCCATGACGTCCGTGCTCGTGCGCCGCGAGGCCTGACGCGTTCGTCACGCAGCCCGCCGATGAGCCAGGCTTCGGGCACGGCGGCCGAGCGGCGGTTGCTTTGCTATCGAGCACGGCGGGACCATGCGACGGCCGGGAGCAGAGGGCGACGTGAGACCGCATGCGCTCGTGGTCGGCGCCGGATTCGGCGGATTGGCCGCAGCGCGAGGATTGGCCAAGGCTCCCGTTCGCGTCACGCTGATCGACCGGACGAACCATCACACCTTCCAGCCGCTCCTGTACCAGGTGGCGATGGCCGGGCTATCGCCTGCCGACATCGCCCAGCCGGTTCGCGCCATCGTGCACGCTCAGCCGAACGTGACGGTGCTGATGGCGGACGCCGCCGGCGTCGACCTTGGTGAACGTACCGTGCATCTGGCGGACGGAGAGACGCTGTCCTGGGACTTCCTCGTCGTCGCGTGCGGCGCCGACACGTCGTATTTCGGTCACGACGACTGGCAACCCACGGCCCCGGGACTCAAGTCGATCGAGGACGCGATCGAGATCCGCCGGAGGGTCTTGCTCTCGTTCGAGATCGCTGAGCGCGAGCCTGACGAGTCGCGGCGGCGCGAGCTTCTGAGCTTCGTGGTCATCGGGGGAGGTCCCACCGGGGTGGAGCTGGCCGGCGCAGTCGCCGAGCTCGCGCGATTCGCACTTCGACGTGACTTTCGAAGAATCGACCCGTCCATCGCGAGAGTGCGCTTGATCGAAGCCGGCCCGCGGCTGCTCGCGTCGTTTCCACTCGACCTGGCGCAGAGCGCCGCGGCGCAGCTTCGCCAGCTGGGCGTCGAGGTCCGCACCGGAGCGAGGGTCACGTCGATCGAGCCGGCGGCGGTTCTTCTCGGCGAGGAGAGAATACCGTGCTCCGTGGTCCTCTGGGCCGCCGGGGTCCGTGCGAATCCGCTGACCCGAATGCTCGGCGTGGCCGTCGACCGCTCCGGCAGGGTTCCCGTGGAGAAGGATCTGAGCATCCCCGGCCATCGGCACGCGTTCGTGATCGGGGACGCTGCGCGCTTCGAGGACGCTGCCGGCCAGCCGCTTCCGGGAGTCAGCCCGGTGGCAATGCAGCAGGGCCGGGCGGTCGCGAAATCGATCGTGCGTCTGCTCGCCGGGAAAGGCACTTTGCCTTTCGAATACGTCGACAAAGGCTCGATGGCGACCATCGGGCGCAGCCGGGCGGTCGCGGTGCTCGGACGCACCCATCTGACGGGGCTCGTCGCGTGGCTCGCCTGGCTCGTGGTCCACATCTGGTATCTGATCGGGTTCAAGAACCGCCTGGTGGTGATGATCGTCTGGGCGTGGTCCTACGTGACCTATCGCCGCGGAGCGCGTCTCATCACGGGCTACGCGACTCCGAGCACGGCTCAGGTGCTCCGGGGGAAAGTCAAAGGTTGAGCGACGTCGCCGTTTCGCGCGCATGCAGCGCAAGCGCCACCGCGCCGAGCAGGGCCGCCATCGGCGCAAGGGCGAGCGGCGCGATTCCGAATCCGATGGCGACGAGCGCGAGGACTCCCGGAAGAACACCGACGGCCACTGCGGTGCGCGTCCGTCCGCGAAGCGCGCGGGGAATGGCCAGGGCGCGCGCTGCGTGGCGAACGTCGTCGCTCGCCAGGGCCACGGCCCATTCTCCTGGAGCGGATCCCGCCGCGCCAAGTGCGACGGCCACGTCGGCGGCACCCAGCGCGCCGTCGTCGATCGATGGATGTCCGATCACCGCGACCAGGCCCCCTCCCTCGGCCAGTGCGCGCACCTCGGCTCCTCGATCGCCGGGCAGCACCTCGGGACGCACGTGGTCGATATCGAGCGCACGACCGATCGTTTCGCAAGTTTCTCGAGCCTCGCCGCTCAGCAAGACGGGCTCGATACGGGCGTCGAGCAGTCGCTGCACGGCCGCCCGCGCTCCGAGCCTGAGACCGTCTTGAAGCGCGATCAACCCGACGATGCGTTCGGCGAGGGCGACGAGTAGAACGCTGAATCCCTCGGCTTCGAACAGCGAGACGCGTGCATCGGCGACAGCGACGCCGATCTTCTCTTCGAGCATGATGGCCCGGCCTCCGACGACCAACCGCTCGCCGGTCGACGCGAGCGCCGTCACTCCCAGGCCCGGGTGCAGGATGGCGTTTCGCACGGGCTCGAACCGCACGTTGCGCCGGCGTGCCGCGCGCAGGATGGCCAGAGCGAACGGATGCGCGGATCCCGCTTCCGCGCCGGCGGCCAGCGCCAGGACGCGCGTGACATCATGCGACGCTCGCGTGGCGTCATTCGAAGCTTCTGCCAGGGCGCGCGATCCTTCCAGCGGCAGCGGCCCGCTGACGGCTTCGATCGCGACGATCTCGGGCTCTCCGAGGAGCACGGTACCCCGTGCATTGAGGACGGCGATTTCCGACGCTCCCGCGCGCTCGAAAGACCGGGCATCCTTGTATGCGATGCCGCTCAGCAGCGCCTCGAGGTGTGCACGCGCATAGTGCAGCGCCACGAACGAGCAGACGGTTCTCGCGCCGAGCGCCATTGCAGCGGCGCAAATCGAAGCCAGGATCTCGACCGCCGTCGCATTCCCGGCGAAGGATGCCAGCCCCGCGACCGCGGCCACCACGGGCGTGCCCCGCTCGACAACCTGGTGAACCGCGCGCACCGTCGGAGCGGCCACGTCGATGCGGGTCGCTGGCGTCGAAAGAAGCTTGAGCCACGCGCGATCCGGGCCGGACCACGTCGTCGTGACGCGCAGACGGCTCGAGGTGACCCGAGCTCCGGCGACGACCGGATCCCCCTCGCGTCGAACGGTCTCTTCCGTCGCACCGAGCCAGGGGACGACGCGCGCTTCTCCCGCCGTCACGATCCCGTCCACGCCGACGACTTCGCCTGCGTCCACGACGATCTGCTCGCCTGGACGGATTTCGTCGGCCGGCAGCTCCGCGGTTCTTCCATCGTGGATTGCGCGCACCGCGACGCGCAGCACCTCCGCGATGTCCCTGCGGGCGACGTCCATCCGAGCCCGCGCGTTGACGATCGTCCGCTCGATCGCGATTGCCGTCACGATCCCCATCCCGGCCAGCCCGATGATCCCCGCGGTGTGCGAACCGCCCACCAGCTCACTCCAGCAGCCGGCGATCAGGGCTCCACCGGTCGGCCCGAGAACGACGAGCGGATGCGCATCTGCAGCGCGGCTCGCGGTCCTCACCTCCCGGACGAGCAGCATCATCCAGGCTCCGACGGCCAGCGGAGCCTGGAACTGCTCGCCGACGGGGCCCAGCAGGGCGATCGCGGGTGCCAGTGCGCCCAGGAACACCCCGATCGTGTCGGTCGCAAGCAGGATGCCACCCGTCGCGCGCGTACCCCTGAGCCGGAGCCTCTCCGACGAAACGGCGGCGCGTCTCGGCGGGCCCGAGCCGATGGGCACTTCGGGTGTCACGGACAACGGCCGTGGGGGGGGCGAATGATCGCTCAGCGCGACCTCGGGGGGCGCGGCCGTGGGGACGTCCTCCTGGTCGGCACGCCCGCGGTCGCGCAGGTATTCCCGTTTGCAAGCGAGCCCGCAGAAGTACTCGAACCGGCCACCGAGCACAGCGACGTGTCCGGCGCGAAGAGGATCGACGGGGCGCCCGCAACCGGGACAGGTAACCTCCTGGGCGGCCGCTGCGGCGGTGCTCGTTGGGGGTCGCGCACGATGGTCTGCGGTCACGGTCGGACGTGCTCCGGGCCGAAGGGCCGTTCAGGCGGCGGCGCGCAGCTCCGAGAGCACACGCCGCAGAATTCCAACCCCCTCCTCGAGCTGCGCGATCGAAACGATGAGCGGCGGCGAAAAGCGAAGGACCTGGTCGCCGGCGGCGGTCAGCAGGACTCCACCCTCCTGGACCCGGAGGAGCACCTCCCGAGCAACGAGTCCGGGACGCAGCACGAGCCCTTGCAGCAGACCTTCGCCTCGGACGGCCGTGCACACGTCCGACAAGTCGCGCACCACCGACTCGAGCATCGCCCGCAGCGCCTGACCCTTGGTGCGCGCCCCGGTGACGAGATTTTCGTGGTCGAGAATCCGCATCACCGCGATCGCGGCCGTAGACGCCAGGGCGTTGCCGCCGAACGTCGAGCCGTGCGTCCCGGGAGGGAGTGCGACGGCCATCTTCTCGGTCGTCAGCATTGCTCCGATGGGAAAGCCGCCCCCCAATCCCTTCGCGAGAGTCACGGCGTCGGGGCGCACGCCCGTCTCCTCGATCGCGAGGAAGCGACCGAGCCGTCCAACCCCCGTCTGGACTTCGTCGACCACGAGCAGCGCTCCGTGCGCATCGGCGATGGCGCGCAGCCTCTGGAGAAACCCCGGCGGGGCCGGAAGAACTCCGCCTTCGCCGAGCAAGGGCTCGACCACGATCGCGCAAACGTCGGCGGCCATCGCCCGCTCGACGGCGTCGGCGTCCCCGTAGGTCACATGGGTGACCGCACCCAGGATGCCGAACCCTTCGCGGTACTTCGCGGTCCCGGTCATCGAGAGCGCGCCGAGCGTTCGGCCGTGAAAGGCGTTCTCGAATGCGACGACGCGCACGCGATCGCTGCGACCCTGGCCGTAGAAGAAGTGCCGCGCGAGCTTGAGCGCAGCTTCGTTGGCTTCCGTTCCGGAGTTGCAGAAGAACGCGCGATCGAAACCCGTGCGCCTGCAGAGCTCGGCGGCGAGCCGAACGTTCGGCTCGTTGTAGAAGTAGTTCGACGTGTGCATCAGCGTCGCCGCCTGGTCAGCGACTGCGCGCGCGAGAGCCGGATGTGCGTGACCCACCGAACAGACGGCGATCCCCGCGCACAGGTCGAGCCAGCGTCGACCGTCAGCGTCGAAGAGCTCGCAGCCGCGCCCGCGGACGAACGCGATGGGCGCAGGCTTGTAGTTGGGGTAGAGATGCTGCCGCGCAAGGGCGACCAGGTCGAGGTTCGAGGACATGGCGAGGGGGGCGTAGCACACCGGCGCGGGATCGACGCCGGGGCTCGGCGAGCGCCGCCGGCGCTTTCGGCCTATGCGAGGGGCGCGCGCCTGTCGAGGATCAGAGTGGCGATCTCGGAGAAGCCGTCCCCCATGGGCGCGCGCGCGACGTATCGCGGCGGGACGCTCATCGTCCTCGCGCTGCGCAGGACGTTGGCGACGCCGAAGGTCGTGCGGAACGCAGCAAAGCAAGGTCCGTCGTTGCCGCTGTCGCCGACGAATGCGAAGCGCGCGAGAGCCGCCCCCGAATCCTCGCCGAGCTCGAGGGCACAGAAACGAAGCGTACCGCTCGCCTTGTCATCGACGTCGAAGGTCGCATGCAAGTGGACGCTCGACTGCGACCAGCGCCCCCCCGCTCGCTCGATCTCGCCCACGATCTCCCGAATGCGATCGGCCGGCAGCCGGGCGCGCTCACCGATGTCCCAAGCGACGTCGCTTCTTCGCATTTCGCTGTCGTCGGTGAGACGAGCCTCGGGAACGATCCGCCGAACCTGTTCGGTCAAGAGGCCGAGGCGCGCGCGCCGCGAGCGCCGTTCGGCGTCGTCACAGCCTTCGCGTCGCGCGATACCGGCTCCGTCACGTACGACGTGCACCGCTCCGTTTTCCGTCACGCATCCCGCGATTGGCCACTGACGGGCGAGGACCTCGCCCCAGCCGCTGGGTCGCCCGGTCACGGCGACGAGCGTCAGCCCTGCGTCGCTCAGCCTGCACATCGCATCGTAGGCGCCGCGCGTCAGACGTCCATGAGTGAGCACGGTATCGTCCAGGTCGAAGAGGACGCCGCGCAAGCGGCGGGCCTCCTCGGCAGTGAGAAGCGACGCCGCCTTCATGCGCCGCCCCGACGCTCGACCCGGGCGATCAATGTCTTGAGGTAGAGCCCCTCTCCGAACGCAGCCGGGACGGGGTGATCGGGCGCCTGGAACCAGCGCTCGACGACGATCGCGTCGACGTTCGCGCGTGTCGCACCGGTCGCCAGCGCGCGTGCGAGGGACGCGAGATCGACGCTGGCGGAGCACGAGCACAGCACGAGCAACCCACCGGGGCGAAGGGCGCGACAGCAGTTCTCGGCGAGCTTCGCGTACGCCACGAGCGCCCGCTCGATCGACGCGCGCCTGGGCGCGAGCCGCGGCGGATCGGCGACCACCAGGTCGAAATCGGCCTTGGACTTCGACAGCACGCTGCGCACATCTTCCCTGACGAACGCGATGCGATCGGCCACGCCGTTCAGCGTCGCGCACTCGGCCCCGACCGCGACGCTGAGCGCGCTTGCGTCCACCGCGACGACCTCGCGCGCGCCTCCCCGGGCGGCCCCGATGGCGAAGGCCCCGACGAAGCAATAAGCGTCGAGCACGCGTTTGCCCCGCGCGAGCTGCTCGACACGAGCCCTGAGCGACCGCTGATCGAAATAGAAGCCGGTCTTTTGGCCGACCTCGAGGGGAATCCGGAACTTCAGCCCCCTCTCGCTGAACTCGAGGCCGCGCAGGCCGCCGTCGCCGCGATCGACCCCGTGCGATGGCTCGAAGCCCTCCGTCTTCGCGACCTGCAAGCTCGTCCGGTCGATGATGGCCCGCGGCGAAACTGCGGCAGAGAGCGCGTCGAGCACGAGCCGCTCACGCTGCTTCATCCCTACGGTGCCGAACTGGATGGCCAGGACGTCGGCGTACCGATCCACCACGAGCCCCGGCAACCCGTCGCCCTCGGCGTGGACCAGCCGAAAGCCGGTGGTGAGCTCCTCTTTGAGGCCGAGCCCGTCCCGAATGGAGGCCGCGTGCGCGATCCGTTGCCGGAAGAACGCGGCGTCCAACGGAATCTCGGCATCGCGCACCAGCAGGCGAACCGGGATCGCGGATCGCGGCGAGAAGAAGCCTCGCCCGAGAAAGTTCCCCCGCGGGTCTTCCACCGTCACTTCATCTCCGGCCAACGCCTCTCCGACGATCCGTTCGATGGCTTGCGGATAGATCCAGGGATGGCCAGCCCAGACCGGCTGTACGTGACCCGGCTTGAGACGCACGGTCGGCACAGGGGGGACCTTGTAGGCGCGGACCCGCTTGCCGTCGACGCGTCTGGAGGGACGCCGGCCCCGACGAGCGGCACGGCGGCCACGGGGCGAGAGTGAACAAGCGTGAACAACCGGCCACGCGTTTTGCACGCAGCGCATTGATTTTCGTCCTGGAGGGCCTCAAGCTTCGTGGCACCTCGGTTGCTCTTCGAGCGCACCGGCCGCTCACGCGGGTACCGCATTGGCGCCGGCCAGCCGATTTTTGAATCGCTACGCCCCGGAGAAGTACGCGTCATGACGAAAACCATCCTCTGGTCGACCGCCCTCTCCCTCGGATTCGCGTTCCCTGCGACCGCGGCGGCGCAGTCGGCGCCAAACGGGACTCCCTGCGCACCGGGCAGCTGGTTTTGTAGCCCTGCCCAGGAGCAGCCGAAATCGGCCGCAGGCCCCGCTTCGCACCTCGACCCGTTGCCGGATCCGGACGAGACCGCACCGCCGGCCGAGGCTCCTCCGCCCCCTCCTCCGAGGCCGCGGCGACCCCCCCCCGCCATCGTGTACCAACCGCCGCCGCCGCCGCCTCCGCCTCCGTACGGTCCGCCGGGAGAACCTTCGCCGTACGAGCTTGCTCACCCCGGCGCCCCGATTTCGCGGGCTCGTGAATGGGGATTGAGCGTCCACGCCGAGGGCGCGCTCATCGGCCATGGCGATGGAAGTGCCGGGATGGGCGGTGCCGGCGCCGGGATTCGCTTCAAGCCGAACCGCCGATTCGGGCTGGAGGCCGATCTGGATTTCGTCGGAGGCACGGATTACCAGGACGACCACCGAAGCGAGACCGCGTTCACGATCAACGGGCTCTTCTACTTGAACCCGCAGTCGCGGGCGCAGCTCTACCTGCTGGCCGGCTTCGGTTGGTCCGGCGCGCACGTGACATGCGACCCGGGAGATTCCTGCACGAATGGACCCCTGGACCGGCATTACACGTACTTCGGCGGCCAGATTGGCGGCGGGCTCGAGTTGAGGCTGACGCGCGCGATCGCGCTGAACGTCGACCTGCGGGGGTTCATTCGCACGCGCATCGATGACCAGGCCGATTCCGAGCCCGAGTTCATCGATTCCTACGGCCGCACGTCCAACACGTCGGGCGGCGGGCTCATTACCGGCGGCATGGTCATCTATTTCTGACGCGCCGCCGCACCGGGGGCCTCGAGCCGACGGAGCGGGTCTATACTTGCGCGCATGCCCGGGCTTCCCACGGATGCGGACGGAGCGGGCGACTTCGCCTTCGACTGGAACGAGGTGAATTGCCAGGGGCGGACGGTTTCGCGGGCGCTCATGGTCCTCGACGAGACGCTGCGCGATGGGCTGCAGAATCCGAGCGTCGTCGACCCGACCATCCACGACAAGCTGCGCATTCTCCATCTGATGGACGATCTGGGGATCGACAACGCCACCCTCGGACTGCCCGGCAGTAGCAAGCGCGCGTTCGACGACGTCTTGCGCCTCTGCAAGGAGGTCGCCGACTGCAGAATGAAGATCGGAATTTCGACGGCCGGCCGCACCGTCGCCGCCGACATCACTCCGATGATCGAGATCGCGCACCGTACCGGCGTTCGCGTGGAGGTATGCGCCTTCATCGGTTCGAGCCCCATCCGCCAGTACGTCGAAGAGTGGGACGTTGGGCTCATCGCCCGCCGCAGCGCCGAGGCCATCGACATCGCCATCAAGGCTGGCCTGCCGGTCTCGTTCGTCACCGAGGACACGACGAGGTCGCGGCCGGAGGTGCTTTCGCCGTTGTTCCGGACGGCGATCGACCACGGCGCAACGCGCCTGGTGCTGTCCGATACCGTCGGGCACGCAACACCCGACGGAGTGCGCAACTTGATCGAGTTCACGAAGGGCATCGTCGTGAGCTCCGGCGCGAGTGGCGTCGGGATCGACTGGCACGGACACAACGACCGCGGGCTCGCGCTGGAAAATGCGTTCTGCGCGCTCGAGTGTGGCGCGGACCGCGTCCATGGAACGGCGCTCGGGATCGGCGAACGCGCCGGGAACGCGCCGATCGAGCTATTGCTCCTCAACCTGCGTCTGCTCGGAAGGCTGCCGGAAGAGCGGGATCTCACGAGGCTCGTCGAGTACTGCGACACCGTCGCTCGGGCGGTGTGCTGGCAGATCCCACCCAATCACCCCCTCGCGGGACGCGATGCGTTCAGGACGGCGACCGGGGTGCATGCGGCGGCGATCGTGAAGGCCCTGCAAAAGGGCGACGGATCCCTCGCCGACAGGGTCTACAGCGGTGTGCCGGCGGGGATGTTCGGGCGCAAACAGGAGATTGCCATCGGGTTCATGAGCGGCGCTTCGAATGTCACGTACTGGCTTCGACAGCGCAACATCGACCCGACCGAGGGCACCGTCGCAGCGGTGCTTCAAGCAGCAAAAGAAACGCGGCGGATCTTGAGCGACGATGAGGTCATGGCAATCGTCGAGCGGGCCGCCGGCTGAGCGCGATGTCGCGCCTGCTGCTCGGAATCGACATCGGGACGACCGGGGTACGAGCCGCCGTCGTCGACGAGCGGGGTCGAATTGTCGCGGAGGCGGCAGAGGCATGCTCGCCCCGCGTACCCGCTGCCGGCCGCGCCGAGGCCGACCCGGAGGACTGGTGGAGCGCCGTTTGCCTGGTGGTCGCGCGGGTCGGCGAGCGCGTGTCGCTCGGGTCGGTCGAGGGGATCGGGGTCACCGGGCAGGCCCCGACGGCGGTCGTCGTCGATGCCGACGGAAAGGCCCTTCGACCTGCCCTGCTGTGGCTCGACGTTCGTGCGACGAGCGAAGCTCGCGCGCTCGACGTCGCCCTTGGTCCTGGACGCGCACAGCGTCTCGGGGGCAACCGCATGCATCCCTACTATCTCGGACCGAAGATCGCGTGGCTACGCGCCCACGAGCCCGAGGTCCTCGATCATGCGGCCGCCGTGCTCCAATCGCACGCGTTCGTCGTGATGCGCATGACCGGATCCGCACGGTGCGATCCGTCCACGGCAATGCTCAGCGCGCCGCTTTTCGATGCAAGCGCGGGTGACTGGTCGCCGGAAGGGGCGCGCGCGGCCGGACTCGACGTCCGGCTGCTGCCGCCGATCGCGAGAGCGCACGACGTCGTCGGCGCGGTCACCCGCGAAGCCGCCCGGGCGCTCGGCCTTCGGGAGGGAACCCCCGTCGTCGCCGGCGGCGGCGACTTCGCTGCCAGCGCGCTCGGGGCAGGTGTCGTCGAGGAGGGACAGGCATGCCTCATGCTCGGAACCGCGGGCAACCTCCTCATGCCGATGCAAGAGGCGAAGTTCGACGACCGTCTCGTCAACAGCCATCACGTCGGTTGCGAACGCTGGCTCGCTCTCGGCGGAACACTCTGCGGCGCGGCAATCGAATGGTTTCGCGGTACGTGCGCGCGCGGTGTCGACCACGAGACGCTGGATCGCGAGGCCGCGACCCTCGATGGGGCCGGCGGCGTCATACTTCTCCCCTACTTTCGCGGCGAAAGGACCCCGATCTGGGACGAGCATGCCCGCGGCGTCTTTTTCGGAATCGACCTGTCGCACGGACGCCCCCATCTTTACCGTGCTCTGCTCGAGGGGATCGCGCTCGGCTTTCGAGAGAGTCTCGCGGTCGCGGAGCAGCGAGGCACGCGCTTCGACGAGGTCGTCGTCGTGGACGGAGCGGGACGAAGCGCGCTGCTGAGGCAAACGCTCGCCGATGCCCTCGGCCTGCCGCTCACCTGGATCCCCGGCGCCGGTGGCACATTGCTGGGCGCGGCCGCCCTCGCCGCCCTGGGCACGGGCATCGTGCCGGACGTGCGGACGATCTGCGCGTGGACACGGAATTCCGAGGCGACGAGCGGCGAGGGCCTTCGCGCGGTGCGACACGCCCCGCGCCCGCGTGAACGCGCCGCGCTCTTGCGCGTCTCCGAGCTGCGGGGCCAGATTTACGCGGCCCTCAAGCAGACGTTTCGCAGCGCCGCCCCCGCGAACGATCGGGCTCCGGAGGTGGCTTCACAAGCCGAGCCAGGGAGCGGGTAACACGGCTTGCGACCCGTGGCGCACCTCGAAGTACAGCATCGCGCCCGCGCCGTTGTCGGCGACGGTGCCGAGCCGATCGCCGGCGCCCACGTCCTGGCCGATTTTCACGTCGATCGCATCGAGGTTCCCGCTGATCGTGTAGTAGTGATCGCCGTGGTCGAGAATGACGATACGGCCGTACGGTCCGTATCGATCGGCAAATGCCACTCGTGCGGCGAAGACGGCCCGCACCACGGATCCCGCGGCGGCGTGGATCTCGAGGCCGGGTCCTATGCCCTGCCGCTGGGCCGGACGCACGTCGGCCCCCCGGGCGACCACCGGAAATAGCAGCCTGCCGCGCGCGGAAGCAAAACCGCCTGCGGGCATCTCGGGCGAGCCCGGACTGCCGACCACGGCGACGTACTCGTCGCCAGCGCCCGTCGACCTCTCGAACGCGCGGTCGAACGCCATCTGACGCCGACGCTCGTCTTCGATCGCCGCGCGCGCCGAATCGATCGACTGACGCTGCGCCGTCAGCGCCGCCCGATCGTGCGCCAGCCGCTGCATCTCGCTCCTCAGCTCATCGGCACGCCGGAGAACGCGGCGCTCCTCTCGAACGGCGGCGATGGCGATGCGTCGGGCTCGCTCGACGTGCATCGCATAGTCCACGAGCGCTCCAAAGCCGCCACCCACCGGGAGCAGTCCGGCCCGCGTCATGCGGTAGTACGCCCTTCCATGTGCCAGCACGCGCGCATGCAGACGACCGACATCGTCTCCGAGACGCGCCAGCTCCGCCTCGTCTCCGCGCCGCTCCCCGTCGAGGTCGGCGATGTGCCGGTCCAGCGCCACGATCGCGAGATTCGGATCCGATGGCAATGCGACCCCCGGCTCGACCGTCCCCGGCGCCACGGGCTCGGCGGAGACCGGGTTCCCGAGCGCACACAGGACGGCGATCGTCAGCGCCGACCAACTCGAGGACGGCTTCACACGGCCACCAGCTTTCGCAGGCTGACCAGCGCGGCGGTCGCCCCAAGGACGGCCCCCAGAGCGACCATGCCGACGACGAGCGGCCACGGCAAGAACGTCGGCTCGAAGCCGACCAGCGCGGCGAGGTCGGCATCGAGACGGCCCCGGACGACGGCGAACAGAACACCGAGGATCGCGACGGCGCCTGCAGCTCCGAGGACGCCCTGGATCGCCCCTTCGAGGACGAACGGCTTCTTGACGAAACCATCGGTTGCGCCGACCAGCTTGAGCACCTCCACCTCGGTCCGACGCCGTTGCAGCACGAGCCGCATGGTGGAACCGACGACCGCAAGTACCGCTGTAAACACGACGAGCGCCAGCAGGCCCGAGGCGGTCACGCCGCCCGCGACCAGACGCGCCAGCCGTTTGGTCCACGACTGGTAGGTCTCGACATCGTCCACGGCAGACAACCGTTTGACCTTTGCCACCATGTCCGAAAGATCCGCTTCGGGCATGTCCTGGGCAACGTCGAGATCGATCGACGCCGGGAACGCCTCGGACGGAAGGCCCACCAGCTCGCTCTTGCCGTCCAGCTCCCGAGCGAATTGCGCTCGGGCTTCACCGCTCGATAGGTACCGCACACCGGTCACCCCCGGCACGTTGGCGAGGGCGGCCCGGAGCGCATCGACGTCGTCCTGACTTGCCGAGTCCCTCAAGAAGACCGATGCCCGACCGGCATTTCTCCACCGCTGCTCGCAGACTCGGAGGTTTGCCACCACCAGCAGGGCCGCACCCAGACACACGAAGGCGACGGCCAGCGAGAAGACGCTGAGCGCGTGCAGGCGCCATTCGCGGAGCATGCCCCGCTTCGCCCTTCGAGTCGTGCTGCCGGACAACATTTCTCCTCCGTGTGCGGCCTTCCGGCGTGCTCAGAGCGGCAGGCGGTTGTCGTACTCGTCTGGTGAAATGCCCTGCGGAACGTCGACCGCCTTGCCTTCGTCGAGAATCAGGACGCGCCGCGGCTGAACCTCCAGTAGCGTGCGATCATGGGTGGCGAAGAGCACCGTCGTGCCGCTTTCGTGGATCTCCTCGAAGAGGCCGAGCACGTCGATGGCCAGCTGCGGATCGAGATTGCCGGTCGGTTCGTCGGCGAGAATGAGCGCTGGCTCCCCCACGATGGCGCGGGCAATGGCGACGCGTTGCTGCTCGCCGCCCGAAAGCACCGAGACGGGATCGTCACCCCGTCCACCGAGACCGACGCGCTCGAGAGCCTCGCCCACGCGAGCCCGAATCAGCCGCTGCGGTAGCCCGAGCACCTCGAGCGTCACGGCGACGTTTTCGAACGCCGTCCATGATGCAACGAGCTTGAAATCCTGGAACACGATTCCCAAATTGCGCCGCAGGAAGGGCACAGCATCCTCACGCAATCGGGCGACGTCCCGACCGAGAAAGAGGATCCTGCCGTCGTCGACCGTGTCGCCGCGATAAAGAAGGCGCAAAAGTGTCGATTTCCCGGAGCCGCTCGGTCCCGTGACAAAGACGAACTCTCCGCGCTCGATGGTCACGCTCATCCCACGCAGAACGGGAGCGCCGTGGCGGTACGACTTGTAGACGTCTTCGAACACCAGGATGGGGCGCTGCGCTGCATCGCGCGAAAAACGCGGGGTTCCGGCGCGCAGCATCGGGCGGAAGCGTTCCGGAAGGTCGCCGCGAGCCATATCTGGGGGTTACCAGCGGCCGCCGTCACCGACAACTTTTCCGCGACGGCGTGCCCGGGGGTGTGCCATCGGGCGCGCCGCGCCGTGATGCGATGTTTCGTGGCCCCGACGATCTACCGCGGTGCGCCCAGCTCCCCGGCCGAGCCCGAGGGCTGGATCCTCACGGGCGGCGGAGCAATCGAGGCGCAGCGGGCGGCCGCCTCTTCGGCGAGTGCGACCGCCGAGGCGCCGTCGGCGCCCGTGGCGATTTCGTGCGAGGCGTGACCATCGAGCGCATCGGCCAGAGCGACCGCTTGAGCGGCGAGCGGCTCCTCCAGGGTCAGAGGGACATCCGTTCGGGTCGAGTCGGACAGTTTCACGCGCACGAGCCGATGTGCGAGCAGGTCGCCTTCGTACCGCCAACGATGCGTCGTCAGCGTGATTCTCCTTTGCTTCACGACGATGGTGCGGTCGACGTACAGGTGAGCGAGGGCTCCCGACCCGGTCGTGAGCAAGACGTGCGCGACGTCCTCGCTGCCGGTATCCCCGGGCCGTGCTCCGGCGGCCGCGCGCAAAGCCACGGAGCCTCCGAGATACGCCGCCAGGTCGAGGTCGTGAACCCCCAGGTTCAGCAGCACCCCGTGGCGGCTGGGCCTCGAAGGGCCCACCCGCCGCAGATCGATCGCGAGAACGTGTTTCCTCGGAACGAGCCGCGCAAGAGCGCGGACCACGGGGTTGAATCGCTCCGAATGGCCGACGAACAGCCGACCTCCGGACTTGGACGCGGCGACGGCCGCGCAGGCTTCTGCCGTGGTCGCGCACAGGGGTTTCTCGACGAGAACGTGCTTGCCTGCCGCCAGGGCGGACGAGACGACGCAACCATGAGTCTCGATTGGAGTGGCGATCACGATCACGTCGGAACGAGCAATGGCTTCGTCCTCGCTGCGGAGCGCCACGATGTACTTCGCCGGTTCGACGTCGCCGCGGACGTCGAACCCCCCGACCAGATCGAACCGATCGGACAGGCCGTGCAGGACGCGGGCATGCCGGCAGCCCATGGATCCGAGGCCGACTACCGTCACTTTGTGTCGTCTGGTCGTCGCTCTACCCACGCGGCCGCAAACCTCGGACTCGGCGCCTCGAACATGCCATGTCGGCGATGGCCGCGGCGAGGACAAAACGCGGGCGGCGCGCGCGTGCCTCCACTTCGCGTCCGCGCGCGGCGCGCATGCGGCCCGGCCGGCGCGGTCGGCGGCCGATGGCGAAAGCTCGGCCGGCGCGTCAGCGGCCGATGCCGAACGAGAAGGGAAAGGTCGCCTGGGATGCGCCGTCGCTCGAGGGAAAGTGCCACGTTCTCACTTGCCGCAGAACGCAACCCTCGACGCGCGCGTTGTGGATTGTCGACCCGGCCAGTCCTGCGCTCGTGACGGCTCCGGCCGGATCGATCGTCCAGGAGGCGGTCACCCCTCCTCTCAGGCTGGGGTCCTTCTGCGCCTCGATTTCGTAGCATGCTTGCAGGGCGCCCCGGTGCGCCAACACCACGCGACGAATCTGTTCGGGACTGAGGCCGCCATGCGCCGCGACCGCAGCGCTGCCCTGCACCCCGTGCTCGCCGGGGCCTCCGCCGCCACCCCCGCCCGCTCCACCGGTGCCGCTGCCCCCGCTGCCGCCGCCTCCGGGGCCATGTCCCCCACCGCTCCCGAACCCACCGCCGATGCCGGCTCCCCACCCTGTGCGCAGCACGCCGGACCCGAACATCACGCCGGCCCCCGATCCACCGCCACCTGATCCCACGCCGTGAAGCCCGGTGCCGGGCCCGCTGCCAAGCACGATGTTGGCCGAGTTGAGACCGCCCAGGGCGTCGGCGACCGTCTGGATTTCGCTGAGCGTTTTTTTGATCTCGGTGCCCGTGTCGGCCAATGCTTCGCTCAGTCCACCGTAGTTCGTCGTCGGCTTGATCTCGCCGGGCAGCTCGTTGTGCTCTTCCTTTCCATTGAGCCCGGCGGTCCCTTCCTTGCCCTGGATCTTCTGCCCGCCTCCCTGCTTTTTCACGTCCTTTGCGCCCCGGTCCGTGGGCCCCTTGGGCGCTGAAGAACCTTTGTCCTTGGCCGCGCTGACCGGTTCCATTTCCGGAAGCACGCGCTTCAGACCAAATCGCTCCGCGTAGTCATCGGGGCTGACGAGCTCCGGCGGGAGTCGGTAGTCCGGGGGAGTCCAGTTCACGATGAGAAGCCCAATGATCCCCAGGTGCAGGACGAGGCTGGAGAAGAGCGAGAGCCCCGACAGCGGGTCGCCGAGAGAGAGCAGCCGCGCGAGCATCACGAGAGGGACCATGAACGGCGAGCGTCGCTTCGTCAGGGCGGGGGCGGGGGCCGTGTACTGGAAAAATACCGAGAAGAGCCCGTATTGAATGAGACCATGGTCCCCGGGCAAGACGGGTACCGGGGCCTGGGCACGACTCAGGCCGGCGACGCTCTCCTCGCGACCCCGCAGCAAGACGACGCCGCTGACGGCCCCGCGAGCATCGAGCTCCCACCCGCCCGCGACCGCGCGCAGGGGCCTGGCGGAGGCATCCACTCCATCGGGAATCGCCGACAGGGCCCCCACCGTTTCACCCAGAAGGCAATCCTCGCCGCGCTCGAGGAGCTTGACTCCGATGATCGTCGTTCCCCAAGCTGCGGCGACGCGAAGGATCGGCGCAGAGACCGCCTGGTTCATGTCAGAAGCTCGGTTCCTTTCGTGTTTCGGACATCTCACGCATGAACGTGCGATGACCGAGATCGCCGGCAGCGAACTCGGCTCGCACGCGCCGCAAGAAGTAAACGAGCTGGGGGCTCTTGAGCCGTCCTTCGATATCGAGCTCGCTGAACTTGAAGACGTGCGTGCCGCCGTCGAGCACCTTCGATTCGAGGACGCCCGCATCGAGCGCAGGCAACGACGTGGTCGGCGATGCCGAGGGCGACGGCGACGAGGATGCACCGCCATCGGCCGACGGGCCCGCAGCCTTCGGTGCGGCAGGGCGCGCCGAGGCACGGACCGGACGCGAGGCGGGCGGAGAAGTCTTTTTCGTTTCGGCGACCGCAGCTTCGCCGGCGATTGCCACGATCGCGGGGATGCCGAGCGCGAGCAGAAGAGCGGGGCCGCGAGGACGTGACTTGACCCTGGGTGTTTCGGCCTCCGGCGGCGTCAGCGGCGGCGCGACACGGAGGGGCCCCATCGCAAGACAGTGTACCGCTGCTCGGCGGCCATGCTGACTTCTTATTTCTGCCGCACCCCGCCGCTTGACCCCGCGCCCCCTGCCGCACCCGCATCCACTCCTGGCGAGGAGGACGCACCTCCCCCCGCCGCCACCTGACCCGCCGTCGACAGGGCGGCGCTCGTCGCCATGGCGTACTTCTCGGCGCGCGCTCGCAGGGGATGGTCGCTCGGGGCGTCGGCCAAGAACCTCTTGAACAGCGGCGAGGCGTCCGCCGGCTTGTTCAGAAAGTCTGCGTACAGGACGCCCAGGTTGAACAGCGCATCCGTGTCGTGGGCGTCGGCGCGCAACACTTTTTCGAGAACGTCGCGCGCTTGCGCGAATCGCTGGGGGTGCTTGGCATCGCCCTGACCACGCAGGGCGGCAGCCAAGCCGACCTGCGCCTCGGCATCGTCCGGCGACACGCTCAGGATTTCGCGGTATTGCTCCTCGGCCTTCTCGTACGCGCCCGCGCGAAGGAGCACGGCTCCCATGTTGAGCCGCGAGGTCGTGTCACGCGGATCGGCCTGCGCGGCCTTGCGGAACTCGGCAAAGGCCGCGGCGTCGTCGCCATTCGCGAGATCGAGCAGCCCGGTTGCGCGGTGGGCCACCGCGCTGTTGGGACTCGCGTCGACGGCTTGTTTCGCGAGAAGCATCGCAGTCTCTTTCTCGCTCTTGGCGAGGTACGAGAGCGCCAGCTCCGCCAGCGCGGTCGAATCGGCCGGCTTCCGAACCAGGACCTCCCTCGCCTCACGGATGGCTTGCTCGAGCTGGCCGCTTTCGCGCAGTGCCGCGACGTAGAGTGTGCGCGCGGTGATGCCCGCAGGGTGATCGCGTACGAAGTCGGCGAGCCCCTCGGCCGCGAGCTTGTGCTGGCCCCGACGCCGGCGGACCTCGGCCAGTGCCACGGCGACGTCCTGCGCGTCGGGTGCCGCCTTCGCGGCCGACGCAAGCTGCTCCTCGGCTCCTGACAGGTCCCCGATGCTTGCGAGGACGACCCCCAGGTCGTACCGCGCTTCCCATAGATCCGAATCGCGCTGCACCGCTTCTCTCAACAGATCGATCGCCTGCTGTCGCTGACCTTCGTTCGCCGAACGGACCCCCTTGATCATCATGTCGACGGCGGCCGGATTGGACGGCGCCTCCGCGTGGCGGGCCGGAGCCTCCGCGTGCGCCGCGCTCGCCGGGGCGAAACCGCAACCCGGGAGCGAGAGCGCGCAGAACCCGCCGAAGACGACCACGGATACGAGCCCGGGCACGCGCGCATACCGGACGCCCACGGAGCCGATGGGTGCGAGGCGTACGATCATGACCCGCTCTTTGCTCCGTCTTGCGACGAGCCGCGGGCGGGACCGGCCGTGGGCGTCGAGCCGCCACGTGCCGGCGGGGTCGAAGCGGCACGCGCGGGCGCCTCCATCAGCGCGGGCATCGGCAGTGGACCCTGCGAGCGAACTTCGAATCCGGTCTCGCCGAAGGGCGGATACAGCTCGCTGTTCAAGCGGCCGAGCGCCTCGCGCATCCTGGCCGTCCACTGATTGTAGATGCCGAGCTCGATCGCGCGCTTCCAGCCGTTTTCGTAGGCGTCGAGGCTTCGCTCTTCCATGGGAACGGCGAATTCCTCGATCTGCGATTGAAAGTCGGCCTTCTGGTCCTCCGTCTTCACGTCTGGGGGCGGAGGTGAATCGCGCAACGCCTTCGCGAACTCCTCGTACATGTGACCGATCTGATAAAGCGCGGCGGTCGTCCACTCGGCGACCCCGAGCGACACACATTCGAGAAACCCCTTCGCGGCGTCCTTGAGCAGGTCGGCTTTCTGTCGCAGTCGTGCCTTCAACTGCTTGACATCCCCCTGGATCCGAATTTGCTCGAAGCGCGCCAGCACGCGTTCGCCTTGCATGTACCGCGCGTGGGCGACCGCGTACTTGCTGTCGGCCCCCAGGTCACGCGCGTGCTGCTTGCCCAGCGACACCGCCTGATCCAGCGCCGCCGCCGAGGCGCGCTCGTCTCCCAGCTTCAGCTCGATCTGAGCCAGGAGGACCAGACCTTGCACCCGGCGATCGATGTTCTTCGCGCGGGCGAGGTACCGCTGGTACAGATCGGCCGCGTCCTTCGCGTGCCCCGTGTTCTGCTGCGCACGCCCCATCTGCAAGACCACTTCGTCGGCCTCCGCCGTCCCGCCGTACGCGGCGAGGAACCGATTGCCGTCCGCCACCGCGCGCGCGTGATCTCCCGTCGCCTCACGGAGAATCACCGCGTTGTACGAGGCGTCCTTCTCGTGTTCGAACTTCGCGTAGTTCGGATGGTCGCGATCACCCAGGCCCGCCATGCGCTCGGCGATGTCCGCGGCTTCTCCGAACAAGCCCATCGCTTGCAGCGTGCTGGCCGCGATCCATGCGCCCACCGGCGATTCGGGGCGGGCGGCGTACTGGGGCCCCATCGCGAGCTGAGCCGCTTCCTCGAGAGTCTTGACGTCGCCGGCTAGCTTGGCTTCTTGCTCCGCGTTCACGCATGCCTGCGCTGCACGGGGATCGCTCGGGAACTCCTTCGCGGCTCGAAGGTAGGCGCCCGCGGCGGCGGCGTGGTCCCCTGCCGCGGCTTTCTGCTCCCCCTGCTTGAAAACCGCGACGACGATGAGCGCGTCGAGGCGCTCTTGCTGCTTCGTCGCGCTGAAGCCGGGGAGCGCCTTCAGTCGTCGAGCCCACGTCTCGATGTTGTCGTAGTTCTTCGCTCGCGAGAACGACTCGAGGATGCTCTCGCCGGCGTCTCGCGACGGCTCGCTGCTCGGAAATTTCTCGATGAGCATTCCCCAGATCTTGACCGCGGCGTCGTATTTCGCGTTGTCGAAGAAATACCGTCCTTGGCGGTAAAACATGGCCGGGAGCTCGGCGTCTTTCGGATAGAATTGCGCGTAGAGGTCGAGCGCCTCGGCGTAAAGGTCCGCAGGGTCCGGACCGCTCTTGCCTGCGCCCGGCGGAGCCTTCGAATCCATCGCACGCGAGAGGGAGACCAGCGCGTTGTAGAGCGCGTCGTGACGCATGGCGGCCGTGGAAGCGCCCGACTGAGCTGCCGGGATCGACCGCGCGGCCGCCAGGTAGTGGATGGCCGCGTCCACGTTTTTTCCCAGCCTGAAGAAGTCTATTTCCGCCAGCTCGAAATGAATCTCGTACGCGTTCGCGTCCCCCTCGAACTTCGACAGATAGACCTCGTACAGGCCGGCGGCACCCTCGAATTCGGCCCGCGACTTGTCTTTCTGCGCCTTCGCGTGGAGCGACGTCGCGTCGACGCGGAGTGCCTTTCCGATCGCAACGGTCGTCGCATCGACATCGGCCGCGTCGGCTTGAGCCCGAGACCAGGCCGTTGCGCGAGTGTATTGCGCAAGGGCCCGCTCGAAGGTGGTCCTGAGGCGCGGCCAGTCCTCGAGCGCCTCGTATCCAGCCGCAATCTGCAGCACCCATCGGCCCGCGTCCGCGCCGGTCGGCTCGAGCTTCAGGAGAAGCTCGTACGCCTCGATGCCGCGCTCGTAGTGAGCCTGATCGTAAAACTGCTCGGCGAGCGCCCGAACGATCTTGCCGCTGAATCGCTCTCCGCCGATCTTCGACAGAAAATTGTACAGATCCTGGGCCGTATTCTTCTCGTCCTCAGTGAAGACCTCGACGACGTATTTGAGCGCTTCCCCTTGAAGCTCATCGAGCTGCTTGCGTTCCGCCGCGCTGACCCCCTTGTGGCCCGTCCCGACTGCGGTGTCGGTCGTTTCGAAGACGCCGACGAAGCGACGGGCCGCTTCTTCGTTGTTGCCGAGGCGCCAGTAACACCAGGCGCTCTTGAACAGCGCAAGCCCGTAGAGCGATGGGTCGATCTGCGTCTTGTAGGCCAGGACCTTTTCGTACTCGGCCAGAGCTCCCGAGTAATCGAACTTCTCGCTGAAAATCGCCTCGGCTTTGGCCATATGCGCGTCGGGCACGAAGCGACTCTGAGGATATTCGGCGAGGATGCGCTCGAAGCGCTCGCGCGCCTCCCCTTCCTTGCCTTGCTCGAACGCGAGAAAGCCGTCGACGTACAGCACCAGATCGAAGTCCTCGAACCAAGGGTAGTCGCGCAGGACCCGCCCGAAGAGGTCCCGCGCCACTCGATAGTCGAGCTCGGGAGTAGGTCCGCGTTGATCGACCGGCTTGCTTTCCCACGCCTCGAAGCGAGCGACGAAGGCTTCCCGCTCGTTCTCCCACTGGAGCTCGCCGAGACGCACGAGCGCCTCCGGCATCTCGCGAGCGCTGCCGGGAGCTTCGCGCACGAACCGCGTGAGAAGCTCGATGGCCTCGAGGCGCAGGTCCTTTTCCTTCGCAACGTCGGCGGAGACACGCGCATCGAGGCGCGCCTTCAGCCGAGCTCGGAGCGCGTCGGACAACTTCGGCCCGTAGGGGGCGGCCGGTTCACCGGGGCGTGCCCGGGCCGACACACGCAGATCCGGCGGGCGCTCGGAAGCGCTTGCGACCATGCGCTCGGCAGCCGGCTGGATTCCACCCGCAGCCGAGGCGCCCGAGGTCGGGTCTGGAGCGCTGGCCCCTGCCGGTGCGGACCCCGAAGGACGGCCTTGCGCGGCTCTCTTGCTTTCAGCCGCGTGCGCCAAATGAGCAAAGCCGCAAACGAAAATGCAAACTCGTGCGTGTGCGAAGAAGCGCGAAAGACCCAAGAGGCTGGCTCCGTTTGCGCTTGGCATGAGCATGCCCTGCCCATCGTATCGGGATGAGCGCACCCTGGCGATGTGGGTTCCCGACGGGCCGCCGACTACCAGCGTCGCGCGACGGACAATTGTGGGCCCAATCGCGGCAAGCGGCGACAAAAAGCCCGCCGCAGAGTGTGCGGCCTGGGGCCAATGCGGGCCAATGCGCGGACGGAGGTCCTCGACTGGGGGTGGGGGGGCAAGCGGCGGCGATCCGGCGTCGAACGCGTTCGGGCAGGCCGAAGAGCCGCGCTGGGTCGCGTCCCCTTAGCGTCTTCGCGGGCCCTTGTCCTTTGTCGGTTTTGCGCCGTAGCACATAACGGCGGTTCGGATCGTCCGGCCGGTGAATGAGAACCGGCGCGTCGGCTGACTTGCACTCGTAGAGGAGAAAACGCGGAATGCGTACGCGCGATGTGGGCAAATTCGGTTTCCTGTTCGTGCTCTTCGCCGGCGTGGCGCCGGTGGTCGTCTCTTGTGGCGCTCCGGGCAGCACCTTTTCCGACGCCGGCACGCCCGGATCGATCAGTACGATCTCCCGCGATGCCAGCCTGACCGGCCAGGGAAGCACGTGCACTCCGAAAACCTGCGAGAGCGCCGGCTACACCTGCGGATGGAACGGCGACGGGTGCGGAGGCGTCATCCTCTGCGGCACCGGAGCCGACGGCGGAGCGACCACACTTGCCACGTCCGTCGACGCGGGTGTCCCCGCCGACGCAGGGAGCTGCCCGGCGCCAGAGTTTTGCGGGGGCGGCGGGTACAGCCGGTGCGGGACGACCCCCAACGGAGGGGCGGACGCAGCCTTGGCGGACGGCGCCGTGCCGTCGCCTTGTGTCCCCGCGACGTGCGAGAGCCTGGGCTACGACTGCGGATGGGCCGCGGACGGCTGCGGCGGTCTCGTTCTGTGCGGCTCGGGGGCGGACGGCGGAGCGACCACGCTTGCCACCTCCCTCGATGCGGGCGTCGACGCGAGCGCGGGGAGCTGCACGCCTCCCCAGTTTTGCGGCGGTGGCGGTCCGAACGTGTGCGGCGGCAACACGGGGACGGGCGCCGACGGGGCGACGATCGTTCCCCCGTGCACTCCCGAGACCTGTACCTCGCAGGGCTTCAATTGCGGACTCGCAACCGATGGATGCGGCAATCCTCTGCCGGCTTCCTGTGGGTCCTGTACGGCGCCGGAGTACTGCGGGGGCGGGGGGCCGAACGTGTGTGGCGGCTCGACCGGATACGCCTCGGACGGGGGTAGCCTCACGCCGTGCGTGCCCGAGACGTGCTCCCAGCTGGGGTTCAATTGCGGCCCGCAGGGCGACGGATGCGGCAATCTGATTCCGTCGTGCGGCACCTGCGCCCTGCCCGCATTCTGCGGCGGCGGCGGAGCGGGAGTCTGCGGCGGCAGCGTGTACACGGCGCCCGATGGGGGGACAGTCAATCTATGCACGCCGACGCATTCGTGCGCTTCCGTCGGGTTCTCGTGCGGGACGGTCGACGATGGCTGCGGCAACGTGCTGCCGTGCGGAACGTGCACGCTGCCGGACACGTGCGGCGGCGGGGGCGTCCCGGGACAGTGCGGACGCACCTGTGCGGGGGACGCCGGTCTCTGTCAGGCCCAGCAGGTCTGCGACAGCGGCACGCCCACGACGATCACCGGAACCGTTCTCGCCGGGATCTCCGCGTTCCTGAATCCGAACGCGCCCACGAAGGTGCCGTTCCCCCCCGACCCGGTGCCGAACGTCCTCGTGTACATTCCGAACTCGCCCGTCGCGGCGTTCACGCCCGGCGCCGCCTGCCGGCAATGCGGAGCTGACGTGAGCGGAACTCCCCTCGTGTCGACGTACACCAACTTCGACGGGACGTTCACGCTTGCAGGGATTCCGACCCCGTCGACGTCGACGATTCCGCTCGTCATCCAGCTCGGGCGCTGGCGGCGCCAGTTCACGATCACGACACCCACGGCCTGCACGACGAGCGCGGTCGCCCCGGTCGGCGGGACCGTGGGCGTGCTCAACCTGCCGAACAATCACACGCAGGGAGACATTCCGCTGACAGCGGTGTCGACCGGCAACGTCGACGCGCTCGAGTGCGTGCTCCTCAAGATGGGGGTTGACCAGGCCGAGTTCACGTCCAACACGCCTCCCGGGGGAGCGACGGCCGGACGCATCCACATCTATGCCGGTGGCCCCGGCAACAACGGCGGCGACCCGGGAGCGACCGTTGCCGGAGCGAATCCGGAAACGAGCCTGATGGGCGCGACCGGGACGTACATGAACTACGACCAGATCCTCTTCCCGTGCTGGGGCGCGCCGGCGGCCAAGACCGCGACGGAGCTCGCCAATCTCATCACGTACGCCAACGACGGGGGTCACTTCTTCGCGACCCACTACAGCTACTCGTGGCTGCACAACAACGGGGAATTCAACCAGGTCGCGAACTGGGACCTCGGAACGGGCGAGGACGAGGACAATCCGGGGACGGTGACCTGGAACCTGAACGTCAGCACCGCGGTGCCGGAGGTTTCGCCGCCCTTCTACTCTGGGATCTTCTACCAGTGGCTCAACTACCTGTGCCTCCTGTCGGACGAACCGGGAACGTGCACGGTACCGAACACGACGGCATTCGCCGCGTCAGCCACCAATCCGCCGCAGGTGGCCATCTCGAATCCGCGTTTCGACGTCGACAGCGTCGCGAACGGATCGATCGACTGGATCGACGGCACGGACCAGACCCAGTTCGAAGGTACGCTGAAGGATGGAGGGCCCGACCCCAACCCGGCCTACGGCAAATCGCTCGTCGAGCACTTCACGTTCAACACGCCCGTCGGGGCGACGTCGCAATGCGGCCACGCGATCTACAGCGACTTCCACGTATCCAACGTCAGCAACGCGAACGGCACGCAGTTTCCGAAGGAGTGTGCGGCGAACGAGTTCAGCGCTCAGGAGAAGGTTCTCGAGTACATGCTCTTCGACCTGGCGTCGTGCGTCACACCCCCCACGACGAACTGCACTCCGGTCAGCTGCACGCAGCAAGGCCTGCAATGCGGCGTGACCAGCGACGGGTGCGGTGACACGCTCAACTGCGGCTCGTGCCCCACGGGCGAAACCTGCGGCGGCGGAGGAACGCCGGGAGTCTGCGGCGCGCCGGACGGCGGTGCCTGCGTGCCGGAAACGTGCGCGAAGCTCGGGTACAACTGCGGCCCTGCCGGAGACGGCTGCGGCAATCTCATCGCCGGCGGCTGCGGCAGCTGCCCGTCCGGACAGACTTGCGGCGGAGGCGGGACGTCGGGAGTGTGCGGCGCGCCGGACGGCGGATCGTGCGTACCGCAGACCTGCGCATCTCAGAACATCAACTGCGGCCCTGCCGGAGACGGCTGCGGCAATCTCATCGCCGGCGGCTGCGGCAGCTGCCCCGAGGGACAAACGTGTGGAGCGGCGGGACCCGGCCAGTGCGGCATTCCCGATGGCGGCGAGGAATGCGTGCCCGAAACGTGCGCGTCTCAGGGGATCTCCTGCGGCCCTGCGGGTGACGGCTGCGGCAACGTCATCGCGAGCTGCGGAAGCTGCCCCTCCGGACAGACCTGCGGCGGTGGGGGGCAGCCGGGACAGTGCGGATCGGCGTGCGTCCCCCTCACGTGTGCCGAGCTCGGCTACAACTGCGGCCCAGCGGGCAACGGTTGCGGGGGCGAGCTGCAGTGCGGAACGTGCCAGAGCCCAGCGACGTGCGGTGGCGGCGGCCAGCCGAGCGTCTGCGGCACGGCCGGACCCCGGTAGACCTGCCTGCCACCGGCCTGTCCCGTGAGGCGGAGAGGGGAGCGACGCCACAAGAGCGGCTGCGCGCTCCCCCCCCAGGACCGGGCCGTGCCCGATTCGGCCCGCGTTCCCTACCGGACTTCACCGCCGACGAACTCGTCGGGCCAATCGTCCCCCTCGAAAGGCCAGTACTCCTCGCTGTCCTCGAGATAGCGGGCGGCGTCGAGCGAATCGACCGCGTCGCGCGGCAGGTACCCCAGGCGAATCGCCTCCACCTCGACCTCGAGGGCGCGTTTGCGTCCAAGCACGCTTTCGATACGCCCGAGCCGAGCACGGCGCAGCAAGCGGGAGAGGCGCAGATCGAGTCGACGCAGTGCGTCTTTGGCGAGCGCCCGCTCGGCGTCCTCGAGAGCATCTCGCGCCGTGGAGATGCGTTTTTCGAGATCAGAGACTTCCAGGCTGTCGGCGCGGAACAGGTCGGGCAAATCGGCGCTCCTCGGCACGGCGGCGGCGGCGCTGGAGGGTCCGGCGGCGCCGGGCGCGCTCGGCAGTTGCAAGCGGACGGCTGCCAGTTGTTGCCGAAGGCGGTCCACTTCGTCCGGCTTCGCGTGTGCGCTCTCCAGATTCGCAATTTGCTGCTCGATCCCATCGGCCGCGTTCCGCACCTCTTGCGAAGCCTCCCGACGGTCCGAGGTTACCGCGGATGCAGGCCGCAGACCTCCGTTGGTCGCCAGCGCACGCTGCATGTCGCCCAGTGCTCCCATGGCGACCACCAGGCCCGAAGCCTCGCGCTCGAGCACCGCCCGGTTGCGGACGACCCGGTCGTATTCTGTATCGACGCGCACGAGCGCCGCAATCGTCCGGACCACCTCGGGGGAGGCGCCCCCGATCTCCGCGCCGCCGGCGTCGGCACCGGATCGCACGGCGGACAGGAGTCGCTGCATCGCCCCATCGCTTTGCGCGATGCGCCGCGCCGCGTCTCGAACCGGCTCGTAGCGTGCCAGAAACTCGATCAGCTCCCGGTCCGCATCGGCGAACCGGCACCGAGCCAGGTCGACCCACGCTCCGAGCACCCAGGCCTCGTCTTCGTAGCGATGGTGGACGCCGAGGGCTGCGAGCTCGTCGAGAAGCTCGCGGGCGCCCTCGTAGTCCTTCTTTTCGTACCGGGTCGTGGCCGCCTCGTAGAGCGCCTCGGCAAGGCGGTCCGAGTCCTGAGGAACGAGGTAGTAGTAGTAGCGAGCGTCGTCGTTTCTCCCCTGCTCGTGGGCGATTCGGCCCAGCCCGAGGCGCGCGAGATCACGAATGGCGAAGAACTTCTCGTCGGCAAGCACGGGGGTGGTGGCCGCGCTGCGCTTCGGATCCGCGACCTTGCACAGCAAGTCCTCCCCTCGCTTCAGGTTGCCCTTCTCCACGTGGATCAGGGCGGACAGGTACGTCGCTTGGGCCCAGAAGCGGCATCGCTGCGACACCCCGGCGTACGCTACGAGCGCCGCATCGGGGTTTCGCGCCGCCTCTGCCGCGCGCCCCGTCACGTAGGCGAGCTCACCGCGGACCTCTTCCGGCGCGCTCGGCGGAATGCCGCCGAGATCACGCACAGCCTCACCGTATTGCTGAGTCTCGACGGCCACGTCGACGATGCGGCGCACGGCGCGCCGCGCCCAGACTTGCGCCGATCCATAGCCGTTCCAGGCGGTCCTGGCCTCGACGAGACGACGCAAGTAGTCGCGGGCGGGTTGAGCGATGCCGGCTCCCGCGAGCGCGTCACCGAGACGGAAAACAGCCGCTCGCCCTTCTTCCGAGTCCATGAACGGCTCGAAGCTCGGGTGCTCGACCATTTCCACGAGGCGTGCAACGGCTTCGTCCAGGCGTCCTGCTGCCATCAGCCCCTCGGCCTCGGCAACTCTCGTCCCGACGTCTTCACGCCGGATCTCCTGCCGGCCCAGCCGCCGGGTCAGAAGAGCGGCATGGTAAGCTCGAAGCACGGTCGCGAAGAGGTCGGCCGCGGCGGAGGCCGACGGCGAAGAAGGTGTGCCGGCTTGCGCGACCGGAGCGGACGAGCTCGGCGCAGAGGTCGAAGGCGCCGACTCGACCGAATGGCCCGGGGTCGGGGGCGAAGTCGTGGATTGAGCCCAAGACGGGGACGCGGCGAGCGGCAGGAGCAGGAGCGGCCAAGTTCGCGCGCGCATCGGCCATCACCTCGGGACGGAGTCCGCCTTGACGTGAGCGCGGATCCGAAGGTCGTAGCGACCGTCGCCATCGGCCGGGAAATCACGTGCCACGTTGGAGTCGTCCGCCAGGTCGAGCTGCACCGAGAGCCGCCTGTCGCTCGGC
>Ga0187782_10000282_pt1 | contig 32942 bp, 36 predicted proteins | sample 0715_SJ02_MP15_2_FD_132454 | JGI IMG/M metagenome (GOLD analysis project Ga0187782, IMG submission 132454) | Tropical peat soil microbial communities from peatlands in Department of Meta, Colombia - 0715_SJ02_MP15_20_MG | ecosystem: Environmental > Terrestrial > Soil > Wetlands > Peat | place... | reverse complement strand
GACAGTCTCCTCTGGGAAAGGCCAGATCGTCTTGAGGCGGACGTAGCCGACGCTGATACCGGCGGCCTCTGCCCGTTCAGCCGCCTCGTACACCGACCTGGAGGTGCACCCGAAGGATACGATACCGACGTCGCAGTTCTCGATGTTACGTTGTTCGGTCTCGACAATGTCTCGCGTGTGGTTGTATATTTTGGCATTCAGCGCCTCAATCATTCTCCTGTGAACCGGCGCGCCCTGAGTGAACCTCATCCCAGTTTCGTCGTGGGTCGATGCTGTTACGGCGACGTTGAACCCCTCACCCACGGCGGGCATCGGGGCGACCCCTTCGTAGCCGAAGAAACGGGTGTCCCCCGGATTGGGGTGCCTGCGGTTCGCGATCTCCTGGTTCTCCCTTGGCGGGAGGTTGACGCGTTCCCTGACGTGGGCTATTGTTTCGTCTGCCAATAGGACAACTGGAGTACGGTATTTTTCAGAGAGGTTGAACGCGCGTATGGTGAGTTCGAACATCTCTTGGGCGGAGTTGGGGGAGAGGACTATCGCCGCGTAGTCGCCGTGGGTCCCCCATCGGGCCTGCATCACATCACCCTGTGCAGACTTTGTCGCCTGGCCCGTTCCTGGTCCCGCCCTCTGCACATCCACCACTACGCATGGTGTCTCTGTCATGAAACCCCAGCCGATGGTTTCCTGCATCAGCGAAAAACCCGGGCCTGACGTTGCGGTCATCGCCTTCCTGCCGGCCCAGCTTGCGCCCATCACTGCACCGATGCTGGCAAGCTCGTCCTCCATCTGCATAAACGTGCCTCCCACCTTTGGCAGGCGCTCGGAAAGGTGCTCACTGATTTCGTTGGCGGGTGTGATAGGATAGCCGGCGAAGAAGCGACAACCTGCCACTAGCGCCCCTTCGACGCACGCCTCGTTGCCTGACCAGAAACGCGCCTGATTCATGTCCATCGCTGTTTTCAAGGATTGACTAGTTGACCCGCTCAGGCTCCTGATAAGGGAGGGAGTCGATTCTCGCGGTTAGAAACGATGGGCAGCCGTCTCACATGCAGGGTCTAGCCCTTGGTCTTGAAACCGAGGGTTAGAAAACCAAGAACAACAAGATGAGAAGAGCCCTCGTTGAGCGTCAGGGTCTGCGTGCACTGCCCCATTTTATGAACTTCCACAAGAAATGGCCCGCATCCGAAAGCCTCCCCCATATCCAATGGACTCCTTCAATTTGGGTCTCTACCATTTCTCTCCGGAGCTTTAGGATTGCCAATAGCCTGCGGATGGCGTCGGGTTCGTCAAGATTCGAGGTCGCGTAGCGGTACTTGGCATCCCTGACAAACCATCGCCTGCATTGGTAGCAGTAAAAATAATCCAATTTGGAACCCATGTAAATCAGAGCGGCAGTCTTCCAGTCGGGAAGTTTGGCGCAGCGGACGCACTTCTCCGACGCCAATTCCCTGGCGAGCGAGTCCACGTACGAGACCTCTTCCGGTGAGTTATCCCCCTGGAAATTGTACGCCGTGGCTTGTCAGAGGAAAAAAGAATTCGTTGGATATATTTTTTCTCCAAGAATTCCTCTTACCTCATCTACGACTGGATCAAAATGACGATTGAATAACCAAAGAACTGACTCAATGGCCGTCGTCGAAGGGTGCAGGAGGGCTCGCCTGCTTGGGGGCCGCGACCTTCATTTTTCGAAGCTGTGCTCGCCTTCAGGCGAGGCTTCTGCATGTCCATTCAGCTGAACGACCACTCCCCCCCTCCTTCAGATGCTCTGGATCATACTCCTAATCTGAGAACTGACGTCCTGAATGGACAGGGTCGTTGAGCAATATTCGCATTTTACGAATCGGCCGTTGGGCATCGGCAGCACTGCGCCACAGTTCGGACACTTCAATTCAACGGCGTCAAGGCCCCCCTGGCGCTCTGGAGGCGGGAGGCCAGAAATCTTGGCCTCGTCCTCTCTAAGTATCTGCGCCGAAATCTCCGAGATTTTGTTGTCTACCTCCTTTTGGAGTGATTTGACCTCCGCCCCATGCACCTCCAATTCTTTGTCCTTGTGCAACTTGGACGACATAGACAGTAGCATGCTACGCTGGATGCGGCTCTGCTCCCCATTGAGCACTTCAGAGATGGCGAAGAGGTTGCGCTGTATCTCGGCGAGGTTAGCGACGGCCTGCCTGTTGCCAGGGGATAGGCCTTCCTCGCTTACTGGATGCCCGACCTTCGCCTCCAGCTTCCTGATTACCTCTTCTTTCGAAGCCCTGGACAGCATATTGACTTACATGAATCGCATCATTTGCTGATAAAGCGTTTTGATTTCCTCGGCGGGTCCCGACAGATCCATCTCCGACTTGAAACCTTGCACCTTGATTGTCCCCCTCTTTGCTATGACGCCTTCCTCGCTGTACCTCACCCCTTGCAGGTCGTCGAGCCTTTGGACGATGACGTCGTCGTTCTTGAACAGGGCGCCCCTCTCGGCGTACAGCAGAATTCGCCTATCGCTGAGTATCACCTGATACCTTTTGGTCCCATAGCGCACATTCCGCCTGCTCGAGAACTTCACTTCTTCTCCCGGCATGAGATAGTCTCTCAGCGTCATCCAACTTCAGCTCGAAGATGAGAGGAAGCTCCAGACAAGCACCGACAGCACCATCACAACAGATCCGAAGAGGCCTGCGATGAGGGCTTCGCTCGTGTCGGAGCTGAGGCCAATGCTCTGAACGAAATTGAGCACGGGCGTCTTGATAACCCAAGCGAAACCGCCCAGAGCGAATCCTGCTACCCAGAAGCCGAAGAGCGCCGCCTTCCTGCCCAAGTTGATTCTACTCTTACATGCCAGGCGCCGGTAAATCCAGACATGATAGAATTGCTTTACATTGAAGTCGAAAGTTGTAGACGATTTTGCCGGCAGATTAATTGTATCTGGTGGTGCCACGCTTCTTACGCAGAAACTGTCGGCGACTTGTCGCACAATCCCTAATACACAGCATGACTCGGCGTAATTACGAAAATGCCCAAGATTTACTGGATGAGTGGATATAACATTAGAGAGGGCATGGTCAAGAAGTATCAGACATTCCTGAAGTCAAAGACGTTCAAGAAACTAAGCGCAGACTTCGAGAAGGAGACTGGAATCAAGTATCTGGCGACCTACGGCACTATCTTGCCTTCTTCGCTGGAAGAAGGAGACTACATGGCGTATGATTTGATGGAGATGCCGAACCACGCAGCACTGGATAAAATCAGGAACTCGAAGACAGGGGATAAGTTATGGGAACTGTCTTACAAGTATGTCGAGCCGACTCCGGTCAAGAGCGTTCTGCTACGGCTGATGAACGAAGTTAAGGTAGGCTACGAACCCGAGAAGTAGTGTCAGCCCTCTCCCCCTTTTTCGAATGGGCCAAGTAGCACCTCATAATCGAGGGCGGAATACTTTCTCAAGGAACTATAGAAACAATGTTCGCATGTGTCTTGTCTTAAATAGTGGAAAGGTGCACTGTCTTCATGGACCCAGTGGTCCACTTCGAAATCCCCGCCAAGGACGTCAAGAGGGCTTCAGCCTTCTATTCCAAGGCCTTCGGATGGAACCTAAACCAGTTTCCGAACTTCGAATACTGGAGTGTCCTCACCACCGACTCGGATGAGAACGGGATGCCCAAATCCCCGGGTTCGATTAACGGAGGCATGGGGAAGCAGGGCGTGATGGCGCCGAAAGCGGTGACGGTCACCGTCAGCGTGTCCGACATAGACGCGGCTCTGAAGAAGGTGAAGAGCCTTGGTGGAAAGCCTGTAGGCAAGAAGACGCCCGTGGGAGACATGGGCTGGTCGGCCTACTTTGAAGATACCGAAGGAAACGTCGTTGGCCTCTGGCAGAACGCGGGGATGTAAGATTGGTTCAGGGCCTTTAGGCCCTGGCCTTCCCATTTTGCTGGCGCCGTGACCTCGGAGTATTCCAGCCAGGCACGCGGTAGTATGTCCTTTCAGTATGGGTAAGTGTTGATCGAGGTGGAGGTTTTTGTGCTGGTCGTCACAGACGTTGTTGACGTTTCCGTGGACGTTGCTGAGGAAGTCGTTGACGGCGTGCTTCCCGAAGTCGAGGTTGTGCTTGTCGATGTGGTGGGTGACTTCGGGGCCGGGAGGTTGACGGCGAACCATATCCCCCCTATACCCTGTCCGTTGACGTCGCCGGGTTTGTGATCGCCGGAGAAGAAATAGAGCGGCCACCCATCGTACGTCAGTTGCTGCTTGCCGTCTGCCCTAGTCACGACATTGAAGGAACTCGCGTTCAGTCCCGGGGGTAGTGTGAGGTTCTCGACATAGAAGACCGGCCAAACCTGCACGCAACTGCCAGTGCAGGTGCTGGTTCCGTTGGACTGAATGTCGGTGGTCCTGTAGTAGAGCGTCATGCCCGAGCCGTTCACGAGGTAAAACCCTATGCCGCTCTTGTAGGCGATGCCGGCCGATTGGGCTTCGAAGGTAGCGCTCGAAACTGTCGTCGTGCTAGTTGAAACGGTCGTGGTAGTGCTGCCACCGCCTCGAGTTGCCAACAGGTAACCTGTGGACGCTCCGAACACCACCGTCAGCATGATGAAGGCTGTTGCAATTGTCTTGAAATTCAACGTCTTGGATGTAGACGAAGGTCATTTACTAAATGAGTTTTCTTCCAAATCTCGTCCAAATTGCAACCGGGATTGGCGTCAAAGCCCAAGGCGTCTCTCGGCCTGCGGGCTCGTCAGCTGCAAAATATATGGTATCCAAACCATCGGGGCCGGACCCGAGAAAGACGTCGTCTAGGGAGTCTCAGAACGGATAAATCAACCGAGTAACGAAATCGTGTGCATGGGTGTGTGCCCCAGATGCAGTATGCCCATCGAGCATGTCGAATTCCATTCCCAAACGGGGAAGTTTAGTATATCGGGAATCATGCGCAAGAATGGGGATGCCGTGATTAACTTTGGGGGATATTTGAAGGAGCCCGGCTTCTACTGCCCCGTATGTGGCGAGCAACTCACGGAAGACGTTCAGACGGCTAGAAGAATCCTGAGTGTTCCTGATTCGAACTCCTCGAACAGGTAAGAGTTGAGGCGACTGGGTTGCGGTCGCCGGCACCGTTGAAGTGGGTGCTCCCAAACTGTCAAGGTTTGGCCGTTTGCGCCTGCATGGAGGGATCTTCCCCCTCCCAGAAACTTCTTCTTACTTCTGGCGAATTCGTGGCACAGGTGGGTGTCAAGTTTGCCACCACCTGCGTACCCGGGACCTCATTACCCTTCGTCCTATTGGGATTGAGGTTGGCCCTAAACATTGGGAGTCGGTGTTACCTCAACGAGTAAAAGGCATGAACCTCAAGAGTGAGTTCACGAGCCGATAGCATTGGAGCTTTGCTGTAAGGAAACCAAGAAAGATAAGCAGTGCAAATTCTGAGAAGGCGAAGTTGGCGATCGTCGCCACGACGAGACCGATGGCGAGCAACACGCTCCTTCGTCTGGGGACAGGCAGGAAGGAAGCGACCAAAGTCCACGTCGACATGTAGAATCGAGTAGCTTCAGAGCGCGTCTTCTCCTTCCACTTATCTATGGCCCTTAGGGTCGCAGCCGTGCTTATCCTCAATCAAGGAGCCCTTGTTTGAGAGGTATTTATCACATAATCGCGTATTCCATAAATCCCACCCATGCCACCGCTTGTGTGGCTTTGAGCGCCCCTTTCCCCGACGATCTGCAGAAGATCCTGGGGCCGAATGAGGAGGCCCAACTCTACATTGCCCAGAAGATCTATCACCCCAAGATAAGCATCGACTCAGTTCTCATCACCAATCAGAGAATCATCCTGCGGCATCCGCACGCCATGGGACTGAAGAAAGACTATACAGACTACAATTATCAGGACGTAGCCAACGTCGTGATGGATAAGGGGTTCACGCGTTCCACCCTCAAGCTAGACCTCAGGTTCGAAGGAGAGCCGCTTGTGCTGGAGAACCTGCCCAACTCAGACGCCGAAAAGGCCTACGGTCTAATTCGCGAGAACCTGAGCAGGTACCAGGCCCCCTTCTCCCAGGGCATGATGGGCGTCACCGCATATCAGCAGATTCCTCCCGCTCAGCCTCCCCCCACCGCTGAGCCAACGACGGTGGTCGAAAGAGAGGTGGTAAAGATCAAATGCAGATACTGCGGGGCATTGAACGACGAGACAGCGAAGGCTTGCGTCAGTTGCGGGGCGAGCCTCTGAGGTACTTCGCCTTCGCTCTGCCATAGGTTCAAAGCGTACCCCAATTCGCTAATCTGTGATCAGTTTGGAGTCGCGACCAATGGCCCAAAGGATCTGCATGGTGACGGGTGCGAGTTCAGGCATCGGTAAGGAGACATCAAGGAAGCTTGCGGAACTCGGGGCTACGGTGGTCATGGCGTCCAGGAACCAAAAACGGGGAGTAAGGGCGATATCAGAAATCAAAGGCGCCAACAATAACGCCCAGGTCGAGTTAATGCTCGCTGACTTCGCTTCGCTTGATTCCGTTCGAGCCCTCGTGAAGGAGTTCCTAGAGAAGCATGATTCGTTGCACGTCCTGGTCAACAATGCAGGCGGAGTCAGGGTAACACGCTCTGTGACCTCTGACGGCTTCGAAACCACATTTCAGGTCGACTACCTGTCCCATTTCCTGCTGACTAATCTCCTCCTAGAAGTACTGAAGAAGAGCGCGCCATCGCGCATAATCAACGTCTCGTCGGCGTCGCATTACAGGGGCCATATGAACTTCGACGACCTCCAGCTGAAGAAGGGTTATGGCGTCATGAAGGCATACTCCCAGGCGAAACTGGCACAGGTGCTGTTTACATACGAACTGTCGAGGCGGCTTGAAGGGACCGGGGTCACGGTGAACTCCCTTCACCCCGGTGCCGTGGCGACCAATTTATGGAAGGGTTCGCTGGGACCATTCTCGTTCCTGGGGAACATTTCTAGGCTGTTCTTGATAAGCCCCGAGAAGGGGGCGGAGGCACCTGTGTACCTGACGTCATCCTCTGAAGTCGAGGGTGTGACGGGGAAGTACTACGATCGTATGCGCGAGAAGCAATCTTCGGCAGAATCCCACGACCAGGCTGCGGCGAGGAAGCTCTGGGACGAAAGTGAGAGGATGACGGGGCTCTCGACCTAGCCACCGTCTCGAACGGCTCGCTCCTCCATACCTGCAACCAATAAGATATTTCTGCCAATTGGGAGGGTCAGGTACGCGATGACGGTAGACAAGGGAGCAAAGAAGCCGTACTCCTACACTTTCCGGACGCCGCAGAAGGACCTGGTTCCCGGCGCCAACCCTGAGGCACTCTTCTCAATCCGGGACACCCTGCTCCTACTGACTGAGGACTGTCTGGTGGTCGAACGCCCGGAGGGCCTTTTCTGCGAGAAGCACAGCCTCCCAGTCATGAAAGGGGCAACGAGGTGTAAGTACCTCGCTTCCCGTTTCGCCAACAACGAAGGGGAACAGCAGGCGAAAGCCCAGGTCCAGCAGTACGTTAACGAAATCCTCGGCGTAAAGGACCCGAAGACAGTAAAGCGTCTCACTGGTTTTTGACGGCGTTCAGCCCCTTTTCGGTTAGTCTGCCGTCGTACCCGATATACCCGCCAAGCTGAAGTTTCGCAATCTCCCTGCCGAGGGTGGCGGGAGGAACCTTCGTGACCTTGTCCAGCTTCTCTACGCTGCCGACGCTCGGAAGCGCTCGTAGTATTTGCAGTTCAAGTTGAGAGAGATATTCGCCGCTGGCCATCGCCCGCAACAGAGGCCTTGAGGTACTTTTGAACCCTCTACAAGGGGATGAGCGGCGCCAAGCTGGGCCGAGGCTGCGACCGCAGGAATGGACACCGGGCGACCTCTAAAATAACCCCAGAACTTGAACCTCTTGTGCCCGTATTCGATGCCAAGGGGGTTCCTCTGTTCTACGAAGAGGTGGGAAGTGGCGAACCGGTAGTCTTTGTCCACGGCACCCTCTGCGACCACACGGTGTGGAAGGCCCAGATGGAAGCATTCTCTTCGAAGTACAGAACCATAGCCTACAGCCGGCGCTACGCCCATCCCAACGTCAGGCAGGGTGACGTTATGGACAGCACTGTCCAGAACAACGCAGAAGATCTCTCAGCTTTGATCGATGGGCTCGGGCTGGAGAAAGTGCACCTCGTGGGGCACTCCTACGGCGGGTTCGTAACGACGTTCTTCACACTCAATCATCCGGACAGGGTTAGCTCTCTCACTCTAGCCAATGCGGCGGTCGCCACGATGCTTATCGGAAGACCGAGCGCGGTGGCCTCACTCTCTCTGCTGCTGAGATCGCCGAGCGTTGCGATTTCCGCCCGCAACCTAATCAATGCAACCAGGGAAACAGTCAAGGCAGTGGATGCCGGCGACGCTACGGCGGCTTTCCGTATCTTCGTGCCGGCCCTGTCGAACCACAGGACAGATCTGCCTCCCAAGCCTCCGACATTCGAGGCGATGGTCGCACGCAACGCGAGAACCCTGCGCGAGACAACGACTCCCTTCCCTCCGGTTACGAAATCTGAAGCGGGAGGAATCAAAGTCCCGACTCTGGTCATCTGGGGAGGCCTCAGTGCTCCGTGGGACTACAAGGTAAGTCAGCTGCTTGCCGAGGCAATACCCGGCGCCGAGGCGGAGGTGGTCCCGAAGACGGGCCACTTTTTCCTCCTGGAAAACGTCGATGCCGCAAACGGAAAGATGCTAGCGTTCTTGGAAGCAGCGAGGAATCGCTGAAGCTCATTCGTCGAGTGCAGGAGTAGTGGGTCGAAATTCCTAGGCGGATAGGATGCCCGAGTACTTCTCCCTAAGGGGCTTCTTGTCGAGCTTACCAGTGCTTGTCTTGGGGAGCGCTTCAGGCAATATGATGAACCGCTCTGGAATCCAGAACTTCGCGATCTTCCCTTCGTCCACGAACTTCTGGAGGTGACTTGAGAGCTCCTCCTCCTCCGCCTTCTGCCCCTCCCTCAGCGACACCACTGCGACGGGCCTCTCTCCCCAGTGCGCTTCGCGCGCACCGATGACCGCGGCCTCCAGGACCGCAGGGTGGCGCATTATCAAATCTTCGAGAATGAGGGTGGGTATCCATTCCCCTCCGCTCTTGACTGCGTCCTTGATCCTATCCACTATGGTCAGGTAGCCTTCTTCGTTTATGACTGCCATGTCCCCCGTATGCAGCCATCCACCCGCCCACAGGTCCTTGGTCTTCGCCTCTTCTTTGTAGTACTCCTTGGTTAGCCAGGGCCCCCTTACCACTATTTCCCCTGCGGTCTTTTCGTCCCTGGGGACGTCCTTCATCTCCCCGTCGACCACCCTGATTTGCACCAGAGGTATCGGAAGTCCTGTCTTCAGGTAGAGGTTGTCGAGTAGCTCCTCATCACTGAGCATCCGGAGTCTTTCGTTTGGGTTCGCCAGCGTGAGTATGGGAGCAGTTTCGCTGAGGCCGTACCCAGACATTACCTTGATTCCCAGCCTCCTCGCCCTGACGGCCAGTTCCCTGGGAAGGGCGGCCCCCCCAATGACCACCTTCCAGTGCGAGAGCGCCTCCCTATGCTTCTCAGCTGAGGGATGGTTCACAATCATGTTCAGTATGGTGGGGACCATGTCTGAGAAAGTCACCTTTTCCTGGTCGACCAATTCGAGGATGTTCCCATAGTCGTACCTCCCCGCGAGGACGAGTTTCTGGCCGTTCATTGCCACGCCATAGGGGATCCCCCAGCAGTGGACATGGAAGAACGGGACGAGCGGAAGGACTACGTCGCTGGGGTCCATCCTGTTCAGTGGCATCGAGCTGTTCAGACCGACAAGAGAGCTGAGAGTGTGGAGCACAATCTGCCTGTGTGTGAACCACACCCCCTTCGGCATGCCCGTGGTCCCCGACGTGTAGAAAATCGTCGCCTGCGTGTTCTCGTCAAGCTCGGGGAACCTGTAGCTCCCGTCTGCCTGGGCCAGCATATCGTCGTAGAACTTTACGTTTGGGAACGGGAGCGATGGGGCGGATCCCGTATCGCTCATGGTCACCACCCCTTTGATAGATGTCACCGCACCTGCAAGCTTTGCTGCCATCGGGACGAAATCGTCCCTGAGAAGCACGAAATCGTCCCCCGCATGCGCCATGGTGTACCCTATGTGTTCAGGGGGGAGCCTGATGTTCACAGTGTGTAGCACCGCTCCCATCATCGGGACCGCGAAGTACGCTTCCAGGTACCTGTTGGTGTCCACATCGATGACCGCGACAGTCGACCCCTTCCTGACCCCCATGCCTTCGAGGCCAGCTGCGAGCTTCCTGATTCGCGAGTAGAACTCGACCCAGTTATACCTCATCTTTCCGTAAACGATCTGTGACTGGCTTCTCCGGTGGATAGTCTGCGTGAGCAGCTTATCGATTGTCAGCTGATAGTCCGGGGACTGGTGCCCCTCCAACGCTAACAAGAGGACAGGCTGTCTATTTTAGACTGTCGACCCCTCCACAACGACCTTCGATGCTATGCCGCAGTGGCCCCGCCGTCGACGGGAATGACCTGGCCTGTTACGTACCTTGATGCCTCAGACGCCAGGAAGACGGTCACCCCCTTCAGGTCGTCCTCGACGCCCGTCCTCCCCAGAGGGACGTTCGCTCTGATTTGATTTCCATACCTCTCGATGAGCACCCTGCTCATCTTCGTGGAAAAGAAGCCAGGTGCCATGGCATTCACGACTATCCCGTGCCTCGCCAGTTTAACCGCGAGTTCCTTCGTAAGGGCGATTATTCCACCCTTGCTTGCGGAGTACCCTGCCGCCTGCATGAACTCGGGGGAACCCACCAGTCCCGCCACCGAAGCCACGTTGATTATCCGCCCCCACCCCTTTGCTCTCATCAGCGGCACCACAGCCTGACACATGAGGAACGTCCCTGTGAGGTTAACTTTGACCACCTTCTCCCACTTGTCGAGCGGCATCTCCTCGAAAGGAGTGCCCCAGGTGGCCCCGCTGTTGTTCACGAGGATGTCCACGGACCCGAAGACGTCAGAGACCTTCTTGACCACGGCGTCCACTGATGCCTTGTCAGACACGTCTAGCCTGCCTGCGATCGCCCTGCGCCCGGTCGCCTCCTCTATTTCCTTCGCCGCGATTGTGCATGCCCCTTCCTCCCTCGAAGCAACAGCCACGTTCGCCCCAGCTTCGGCGAGGCCCTGGGCCATTGTCCTCCCGAGCCCCTTCCCGCCCCCCGTCACGAGGGCGTTCCTCCCTTCCAGTGCGAAGAGATCCAGGGCCTTCATTGCTCACGCCGTCTCTCCGCGGTCTTATGGAGGTTGTCGTTCTCGGTTGCACGAATTCAGTGTAAATATCGACTCCTACCCTACTCTGACGGATGACATTAGACATCGAACGCATGCGAGCGGAGTACAAGGGCCCCCACGAACTTGTCAGCACATCCGACGGCAAGACGCTCTTTGTCAGGCGGTGGAACGCGGGGGGGGAGGCAAAGATCTCTGTCCTCATCTTCCATGGCATAACGGGATACAGCGGCCCCTATGGCCCGATGGTAGCGGATCAGTTGGCTGCGGCCGGTTACGACGTGTTAGGTCTGGACCTCAGGGGGCACGGCCTTTCTGACGGGCGGAGAGGGGATTACCCTAGCAAGGAGCGGCTGAGGAAGGACATCGCCGAGACACTGGCCCTGGTGAAGTCAAAGTCCGAGAGGCTCGTCGTGATGGGACACAGTCTCGGCGTTCTGCCGGCGATAATTGCGGCGAAGGACCATCCAGAGGAGATAAGCGGTGTCGTCCTCGTGAGCGGTGCGAAGAAAATTAGGACGGGCGTCTATCCCAGGCCTAGCGCAGGGGCGACGTTGAGAACTCTCCTCGGCGTGGCGATTCTAAGAGGAACTCCCCTCATAGAATACCGCAGGGAAGGGCAGATCGGGATTGACGACCCTCTATTCAATTTCAAGTATTCGGCTAGGTTCTACACCGTACTTTATGGTGCGGGCGCCCTCAGGGTCATGAGGATGCTCGGTTCTGGCACGATTGATTCTCCGAACCTCAGCTTTGACGGGAAGCTGAAGGTCCCGCTCTTCGTCGCGGTCGGGGAGAACGACGAATTGTTCTCCGTTGAGGGAGTCAGGGAGTTCTGCGACGGGATTGACTGCGACGACAAAGAATTCCACGTCGTTCCTGGAGCAAAGCACGCTGTGTGGCCAAAGGACGCATTCACACCCCTGGTAGATTGGTTGGCAAAGAAGCTCTGACTTAGTATCGTCTACGCTTACCGAACACATTAGTAGCAGCAGCTACGCGCTCAACCCTCGTGGCAGACGCAAGAATCTCAGAGCATGCCAGGCTGATTGTTGACTACTGTTGCAAAGTGAAACGAGACGACTTCGTCTTGATCGTTGGCACTCCGGAAGCGCAAGAACTTGTTGCTGAGATGGCAGCGAAGATTGGAAGAGCAGGAGCACATTACGTGTTTCTTGACCAAGATCCCTATATCGAGAGAGCCTACCGGCTTTCAGCCGACGACCAAACACTCTCGTCCATGCCGATTCAAATTCTCGAGTTGGCAAGAAGCACAGATGTCATTGTTCAGATTATTTCCTCCTCGAATTCGCAGGAGGAGTCTGATGTCCCTCCAGGAAAAGTCCGGCTAGCCTCTGGTGCTATGGGGCAGGTCATCCGAATTATGCTCGGCAAACGCTGGAACGTCACATTGCACCCGACTAGAGCCCTCGCACAGGATGCAAAGATGTCATTCGAGGGATACCGCAACTTCGTGTACAACGCGACCCTCAGGGACTGGCCGAAGCTGGTATCAGAAATGACAGTCCTTAGAGACAAAATGGCCGCTGCCAAACAGGTTCGCCTCATAGGGAAGGAAACCGACATCGCGTTTTCGATAGAGGGGAGAACCCCGGTAGTCGATGGAGGCGAAGTGAACCTTCCAGGCGGAGAGGTATTCGTGTCCCCGGTGGACTCGACAGTCAGCGGTACGGTCTATTTCGACCTCCCCGTCGTCTACGCAGATCGGGACATCAAAGGAGCACGCTTGACATTCAGAAACGGCGAGGCAGTCGAATCGGATGCCGAAGTGGGCTCTGACCTGCTGAGGGAGATGCTGACCGTTGATGACGGTGCGAAAAGGATTGGCGAACTCGGGATAGGGATGAACCGAGGCATCGACAGATTCACACGCAACATTCTATTCGATGAGAAAATGAGGGACACCATCCACATGGCAGTGGGGAACGCGTATGAAGAAACTGGAGGTACTAACAAGAGCGCGATTCATATCGACATGATCAAGAGCATGAAAGAGGGAGGGGCGGTATACTTCGATGGCATCCCCGTGTACGAGAACGGAAAATTCGTATGGGAATAGTACTTGAAAATAAGCGGCTGCGAGTTTCCTGACGGGCTCCTTTACGATGTTGAACAGGGGACCTGGGCGGATCTGAAGGGGGACGTCATTCGAGTAGGAATCACCAGCCTCCTTTCCTGGTCATTTGGTGTCTTCTCTGGAATCACATTCAGGAACATAGGCATGGCCCTAGTTCGGGGCCAGGTCATGGGTACGATGGAAGGGTCGAGGCACTTCGACGTGTTCCGCTCTCCCGTTTCTGGAACCCTCTCTGCTGCCAACGAGCGCCTCATCGACGAGCCTTGGCTTCTCAACAAGGACCCCTATGGGGAGGCATGGTTCGCCGAAATAAGAGTGAAGGGCACGGGTGAGCTTGGGGCACTGGGAAGACTCCCTGTGGCGAAGCACCGGATAGCAGTGCTGCTGAAGGAGCGCCATGTGCACTGCTTCGCCGCCTTTCCCGACTTTGAGATTTTCGACACGGGGGTTGAATGCCAGGCGGTGCTCGCCAAGCTGAACGAGCTCCTTGAAAGGAGCACACCGGGGACGGTGGTACACGTCGTCTCCGACGACAGCAGTGCCGAGATCGAGATGCAGCGATGGTCTGACCAGACGGGGAATTCTATCGTCGATTTGCAAAGGGAAGGGAAGATCTTCCATTACATCGTCAGGAAGGAATCCTCGAAGGGCTGAGCCGGGCTAGCGCTCGATCGGGAACATAATGGAGTTTCCCCACTCGGTCCAGGAACCGTCGTAGTTCCTGACGTCAGGATACCCCAGCAGATACTTCAGGACGAACCAGGAGTGGGATGACCTCTCCCCGATTCTGCAGTACGTAATCACGGTCTTGTCCCTGTCGACCCCCTTCGAATGATAGAGATTCTCCAGCTCCGGCCGGCTCTTGAACGTCCCGTCGGCGTCGTTCACCGCCTGACCCCATGGGATGTTCTTTGCTCCCGGGATGTGCCCTCCTCTCTGAGACTGTTCGTTCGGATACTCTGGAGGGGCGGTGATTTCGCCTGAGAACTCCTTTGGACCCCTCACGTCGACAAGTATGTTGTTCTTCTTTCCTAACGAAGCCTTCACCCCCTCCCGATAGACTCGGACTTTCGTGTCCGGCCCCCCGATGTGATACTCCTTGGGAGTGTATGCGGGCACTTCTTTGCTGAGCGGTCTGTCTTCGATGAGCCATTTCTTCCGACCGCCATCCATCAGCCTCACGTTTTCGACTTTGTAATACTTCAGGTCCCAGAAAGCGTAGGCAGCAAACCAGTTGTTGAAGTCCCCGTAGAGAATTATTGATATTTCCGGGGAGATACCGCTCTTCTTCAACAGAGCTTCGAGCTGCTCTTTCGAGAGGATGTCCCGGGTTACGGGGTCGTTCATGTCCTTCCTCCAATCAAATATTACTGCACCAGGGATGTGACCCTGCAGGTAATTCGAGGCGGGGTCGTAATCCACCTCAACTATTCGGACCAAGGGATCTTCAAGGTGTTCCGATACCCACTGTGTCGTGGCCAGGACTTCGGGGTGAGAGTATGCTTCTGCCATATTATAACATATGTAATAATGCCAATATAAGGTTGGCTATCTTGGGTTTCGGCCTTTCTGGACCTAGGGCATTGCTAGCGCTCGCCTGGCGGGACGCACTCATTGAAGCAGCGAATCGAATTAGATCTTACCTAGGTGGGCTAAGATCCCAGATTTTCTTCTGCTTCAGCGCTGCCAGCGCCTTGTCGATATCTGAGACGGCGACCACGACGTTGGCCCGTGCAAATGGCGCAGTCGTGGCATAAGCGTACTTGATGTTGAGCTTCTTCTGGGCGAGCTTCCCGGCGAGTCCCCCGAATGCTCCGGGCCTGTTGTCCAGTTCGACTTTCAGCACCTCTTCTTCAGAGAAACGAATCTTTGCTTTCTTGAGGGCGGCCCTTGCTCCAGCCACATTGACAACCATCACCCTTGCCAGCGCTGTCCCCCTGGCCTCTGGGGCAAAGACCCCCACGATGTTGACTTGGGCGTCACCTAGCACAGAGCAGAGTCTTGCCAGCGTCCCCGGTTTGTTGGCCAATCGAACCACGAATTGGGTGGCCTTCGAAATCATCGTTCGATCACAGCGTGTGATTCGTAATAAGCATTACCGGGCACTCGAGCGTGCGAGGATAAACCCAATCTAACTCGGAATCCAGGCCTAGGCCACGGACAAGCTCGAGCCAGGCCAGAAGGCGACATACCAGAGGACGTTCGCCGCAGAGGATGTCAGTGCCTTCGCCGAACTCTCCGGAGATAAGGGAATTCACCATGTGGTGGCTGACATCCAGGGTAGGATCATGGTCCAGGGGCTGCTGACGGCCACCATACCCACAAAGCTTGGCGGGGACATGAACTACATCGCCAGGCACATAGTCTACGATTTTGTCCGTCCTGTCTACGTGGGAGACACCATAACATGTGAAGGCACGGTCATGAAGGTCGAGCCAGTCGAAGGGCGGTTGAACGTCTCTCTGTCATTCGTGTGCCGCAATCAGGACGGAAAGGAGGTCATGCGCGGCACCACCGAGGGAATCATAAGGACATGACTCTCTTGCACGCTGACCCAGAGTTTAACTATCAAGTGAGGAAAGAGGACCCGAATTGAAGTACGTGAATCTCGGTCCCACCGGTACAAAGGTCTCGCAATTCGCCCTGGGAGCATGGCACCTTCCAGGATCAGGAGAGCGTGACCAATGGGGGGTCGAGAAAGTTGATGAGGAGGAGATGTCGAAGATAGTGAAGAAAGCCTACGATGCGGGAATAAACTTCATCGACACATCCAACGTCTACCACGGAAGGATGCAGAATTCGGATCCGCAACACACCGGCAACTCGGAGCGACTGCTTGGTAAGATCCTCAAGGGCTACGACAGGGAGTCACTCGTGCTGGCCACGAAGGTCCGTGGCACGCTGGCCAGTTGGCCCAACGGTGAGGGCCTCTCACGTAAACACATCATGTGGCAGGTCAAAGAGTCACTGTCAAGGCTTCAGGTTGATTACATCGACCTCTACCAGATTCACTGGCCCGATCCGGATACGCCGAAGCTCGAAACACTCCAGACCCTCAATCGTCTAATAGACCAAAATCTAGTCAGATACCTAGGGGCCAGCAACCACTCCGCAACCGAGGTGGAAGAGTTCATGCATTACGCCAGGGATTACAGGCTTGAGAGTTTCGTGACCCTGCAGGAACTCTACAACCTGATAGAACGAGGCATCGAGGGGGATAGACTGGCTCTGGCGAAGAAGTATAATCTCACAATTCTGGCCTATTCACCGCTTGCCCAGGGGGTCCTTTCAGGAAAGTATCTAGCCGGAGTCCAGACGCAGACGCGGACAAGGGCGACCTACGTAGCCGATATCTCGAGGGCTTACCTCAACCCACAGACAGTCGATGCCGTCCGCGAGCTAAACGAGATTGCAAGGCAGAAGGGAATCACCCTGCCACAGCTCGCTCTTTCGTGGCTGCTTCACAAACAGGAGGAATTGGGGCTCACCATAATCCCGTTATTGGGTATCACCTTCTCAAGGTACTTGGAAGACAGCCTGGGGGCCATGGACGTCAGACTTTCGTCTGACGAACTCAAGTATGCCGAAGAGATATCACGGAAAGCGAGTGTCTTGCCGTGGTGAAGGACTCCTAACTCGCCCCGTCGCCCAACGAAATCATGACTCACATGAGACCACATGATACACCAGTGGTATCCTTCTTAGCCCAGGACCTTTTTTGGTGGATGGATGAAGGACCGGAACGAAGTCCGCTGCCCAAACTGCGGAACGCTTGTCGAGCCTGCCAATGCTGAGTTCATGCTTTGCGAACGCTGCAAACACATCCCGAACCTGCTACTGGGATGAGGTCCTGAGGACTACCTGTCCAGCTAACTCGAGGCGGCCCTGCCTTTCACATGGTTGCAGGGTCTACGCCCCTCCGCACACCAATCACGTAGCCCAGCGCCAACCCAACCAGTGCTCCCCCGGCGTGTGCTATCCAGTCTACGGGCGAAGCTATTAACGATGAACTAACGAAGCTACTGACGACGAAGATGAGCGCAAACCACAGCATCAGGCTCGGGTTCACCCTCCTATTCGTCACAAGGTCGAATGAAATCACCCCCGCAAGAAGCCCGAAGATTCCGCCCGAGGCGCCGAAACTAAAGACATTCGGGCCGTTGGCCAGGCTGAAGATGTTCCCCGCAATGCCTGTGATCAGGAATACTGCGTAGTACTGCCTCTTGCTATATGTGAACGAGAGTATGCCATCTAGATAGGCAAGGGCTATGGCGTTAAACACCACGTCTTCAATTCCCTGAAAGGTCGGAGGCGCTATAATGATCGACGTGACGAGTTGCCAGAACCATCCCGCCGAGACAGCCTCGTTGTACTGGAGCAGGAAGTAGGTTAGTGGGGTTCCATCGACAGGCACGAAGGCTAGGACAGTGCCTATCACAAGCCCTCCAATAACCGCATAGATCAGGTTCGTCCCCTGCTCGGAGAACTGCATGCTTGGACTCCGACGATTAGACGCTCGCTGATTCCGTGTTCTCTTCCGTTAAAAGATCCCCGGCATATACTCGTCCTTCTTCGAGGACCCTGGCATACCAGCCTCGCCTCCCCAGCATGACCTTGAGGAAGTCTGGCCCCTTGGACACCCCGACGTAGGGGAGTAGAAACAGATTATCGCAGGGATCACAGGCCTTTGTAATTTGGAAGCGCACTCTACCAGCTGAGAAGACTTTCCCAACACCAAACGCCTGGTATGGGATTCCGCTGGTGGTGAAGTTCTCTCCAAGGTCCCCTGGCTTGATCGGCCAGCCCTCTGAGTTCAGTTCCCTGATGGTCTCGATGGGCATAATCAGCAACGCCTGGTCAGGGTCGTCTTGGCGTTCCTCATGCCTGTAGACGTTGAAGTCCCCTTCAACGCCGTCATGGGCTACGACCGCAGATCCTACTTGCTTCTTGGGGAGCCCGTGTTCTCCACGGATTTGGGGCTTCACGTTGATAAGCTGTATCTTTCCGGTCACGCCTCACCCGAAGACGGACCCGTTAATTTGGGTTGGCCAGGCGACAATCCTCTAGCCGTTCTGAACCGTTGACGGCAGGCGGCGCATGTTTCTAGGGCTACCGCCTGTTAGAATGGACCAATTTTTCTGCTCAAATAGCCCGGGGATGGACGATTCAAGGTTGACAAGAAACGACAAAGGCTCGAGTTTGGTCCTCCTGGCAGACATGGGGGCTGCTTTGGGGGTCATCATGCTCGCATGGGCTTTCTTAGACTTGAGCGAAGAGGGCTTTCTCCTTCTGACCGCCATTACGCTGGCTCTGGCACTGCTCGTGGGTCTCTTGCTCAGGACGTCACCGAGCGAATCGGGCCACCCAGCAGCCTGAAACCGACGCGGAAAGCGGAACGACTGCGTACCGATAGTATCACTGCTCTGTAGCGCGAGTCCATCTTCGTTATTACCCCTCTCTGCTTCTTCAATCCAGCACGGTTCTGCGCATTTTGGCGCGGCACCGCGGCGGACTGGGGCCGGGCGGGGCGTTCGTCTAGGGTCATCCCGCCCTTCCCACAGCCTCTTTACAAGACAAAGCTCACAGCGGGTACTTGTCGGGGACTCTTAAGAGCCAGAACGGGGTGTTCTCATAAGTAGTCTTAACCTCCGAGGGTTCTGTGGCATGCCCATGGACCGGGGTGTCGCGCTTTTCGCCGGAGTTGCGATATTTGCTATTCTCGTCGTGGGGGCGGCTGTGGCGTTCGTCCCTCTGGTGCCGACCACTACCCAGGCCGGTTCATCAACCACCTCAACCAGTACAAGCACCACAAGTAGCACGATCACCACAGCCAGCAATAGCTCAAAGGATAGTCTAGCTCTCCGCCTCACTCTGAACGCCTCTGTCGTCTTCCAGGGGTACTCACTCTCACTATCTGTCGGGGAGTGGAATAACCTGAACGCCCAAAACGATGTAGGGGCGTCCCAGACCTGGCCCATCGAGGGCCTCGGCGTTGGCCCGTGCGGGTCGGGGAACTATCCGTTTGGTTTCGAGGTCCTGTCAGGGTATTACAATAGCTCGGCAGGATTGGATTCGGCCCAGAAGATCCAACTCTATGGACCCGTACCGTACTCCTGCCCTATGATCTTGAGCGGAATCAGTTCCTACTCGTTCTACCCTCTCAGCGACAGGGCGGACGTCTATGGGAGCTGCGGATCCAACCCTTGCTTTACTGAGGACATGAACACGACCGCGGTGGTTGGAGGGAACTGGAGTGGGGGTTCGCTGGTGCCACTTCCCCCTGGAGCCTACACAGTTGTCGCCGGGGACGAGTGGGGAGCACTGCTCTTTGGGCATTTCGAGGTCGTAGCCACGGAGCCAGGGGGGATGGTCATACTCCCGCAGGGCACCGTCGTCCAGGTCTCGTCCAGCTACGACTGCGTCGCTGGCCACTATACGCTCCCCTTCAATACCCAGGACGAAGCCCTGCTCACCGGCGGGTTCAGTGCCGAAGCTCCCGGGGTAACTTTGTACGTGGCCACGGCCCAGCAAGCTTCGGTCGTCTTCCAAGGTCACCCCTCGAGCTGGATGTATTCGACCGGTCTTGAGAACTCATCCCGCTTCGCAACAAACATTCCTGCCGGCGCCTACGTCGTCTGGATTGAAGGGGCCGACCTGAACTGCGGCGCCCACATAGTCATGCCGCTGGAGATGCTGACGACGCTGAACATAACCGAGGCGTTCATGATCAATAGCACAGGTTCCTAGCATCATGCACGCAGGTAAAGATATTGAGAAAAGCTTAAGCCGATTCAAGGTTCATCACAAAACGGAAAGCAACCAATGGCGAGTTCGAATAGTCTTGAATGGTTTGAAGAGATTCCCTGTTCGGTAATGGTGTGCGACAGGAAGTACAAGGTCCTTTACATGAACGATAAGGCTGCGGAGGACCATGCAGAAGATGGAGGCAGGGCCTTAGTCGGAACCGGCTTGATGGAATGCCATCCCCCGGACGCTCAGGCCAAGCTCAGGGAGGTGTTAACCTCGGGTCGACCAAACGTCTATACTACTGAGGAGAGGAGGAGGAAGAAGCTCGTCTACCAATGCCAGTGGATCAGGGGAGGACGGGTGGGTGGGGTTGTGCAGCTGGTCATTGAACTTCCAAAGGACATGGCACACCACGTGAAATAGATTGCCAAACCCGATGGGCTCACCGTAGGTAGAATCAATCGGAAAGAACAGGGTAAGTCTCTTCTAGAAGCCCGCCGTGAAAGGCGAAGACGTGTTGCCGCCATGAATTTCTTCAACGAGGCCTACCGGGGCGTTCCTCCTTGGGACATCGGCCGGCCCCAGCCCGTGTTTGCCAAGCTCGCCGCTAGCGAAGATTTGGGCGATGATATAATCGACGTCGGGTGTGGAACAGGTGAGCAAGCGATGCTTTTCGCCTCGAGCGGGTACAAGGTGCTGGGGGTCGACTCGGCCCCACTTGCGATAGAGAAGGCTAGGACAAAGTCGTCGCAGAGAGGATTGAAGGTGGAGTTCATGGTGGCGGACGCCCTTCACCTCGCCGAGTTGCACCGGCAGTTTGACGTCGCAATCGATTCAGGTCTGTTCCATGTCTTTTCCGACAGAGAGAGGTTAGACTATGTCGAGAGCCTCAGGACTGTCCTCCGGCCCCGAGGACGATATTACATGCTCTGCTTCTCGGACAAAGAGCCCGTCGGCTGGGGAGGACCGAGAAGAGTGTTCAAACGCGAGATTCTGACAAGCTTCTCCGATGGATGGCATGTAGATTATGTCCGCCCCGCGAAATTCGCATCGGCCTCCCATGAAGGGGGAGGGGAAGCGTGGTTTTCGAAGGTCACCAAGACCTAGCCGCGCCTAGTCGACGATTTCGTAGTCTCATCCTCCCGCTTGAGAAACAACCAGCCTAAATCCCGTTTACCCTTAAATTATCTGAGAATTCGGGTACGAGCAATGCCTCGAATAGAGCTCTACGAAGGCACTCAGAAGATAGCGGACATCGGACTCCCGGAGAAGAAGTTCAGCACGGGCTCCGTCGGCTACTGGGCAACCCAGAAACTCGAGATTAACGGGAAGAGATACCAGTGTCAGTTCCAGCTTGTCGAGATTGGGTCCAGACAGAAGAAAGAGTGACGCTCTCCGTTCAACCCCGTTGCATGAGGATCATGGACGTAGCAGTACCAGTAACGTTCTACAGGTTGAACGCGACCAAGCATGTAGCCAAACAGGCAAGAATGGAGAGGTAGGAAAAGTTGGGTAGGATACGAGAGAAGGCGGGGACAGGAGTGTGCAACTGCCGGCACATGGCCGAGGCTCACGAGGTCCTGTTCCAGACGATCTATGCCATCAAGCGAGGAAAATGCACCATCGAAGGCTGCTCGTGCCAGGCTTATGTCAGAAATCCGAACTACCACGTAGTTAGCGCCTAACATGATGCGTGACTCGCCTGGCTCTGAAGGCTAATCGGCTGGCTCATTCTTCAACCGCTCGGGTTCTCAGCGGTCAGAAGAGACGTCTGCACCAGGATCGGTGCGTCGTACAAGGCAGCAAGTGCGACGCAGTCAGAGGCCCTGTACCCATGAAGAGTGATCTGCCCGTTGCGACTGTCAAGGTGGATGTCTCCGCGCAGGACGTCGTTTGAACTGTAGATCTGGACCCTTGCCAAGTGGAGGCCGTTCCTTTCTGCCAGATCCTCAACTACGTTGTAAATGGTAGGGAGGGACGACCTGTCTCCCCTCGAGAATCTGTCGATGTGGGTCGCCACTTCACCGGAGAATGCCCTGATGTACAGTTTCCTCCGTCCGTCAGAGATGGAAGTCAGAACGGCGATTCCTTCGACGCCGTTCTCGTCGGCGTATCCCACCTTCTCCAGTTTGACTGGCTGGAAATCCTCATGGCCAGACATCAAGCGACCCAGACGGCGAAACATGCCGCCCGTATATTAGACTGTGAACGTGAGGGGTCCAGTCTGAGCTTCTCTCCAACTAGACAAGCGGCACACTCCTGTGAAGGCTAGGACTGGCGTACAGACTCGGCGACCGCGAGCAGCTCGGCCGAGGCGACGACGACCATTGCTCCGGCCGCGAGGGCGTGGTTGAACGTGAGGAGGTATGTTCCTACGTAGATAGCCGCCGGGAGAAGGACCACCCCAGCTCCAGCCGCCATCCTGGAAAATTCCTGTAGCGCAAAAGTTACTCGCCCGCCAGGAGCGAACCCAAGGAAGAGCCTGATTTCGAGTAGGCTTGCCGCAGCCACGGCGAGAATCGAAGCGAGGGGAATCAGGATCGAGAAGGGCGAAGTCAGTGGCCTCAGCAGACCGTCAACATACACAACGGCGACTGCCGGAAGGAACACTACCGTGGCAATGAGCGCTTTTGAGAAGACGATGGTCCGCATTCTCAGAGGCATCGTCTTGGCGAAGTCGAATCCGGTCCCTTCGGAACTGACGAGAACCAAAGGTAGGACGAGAGAGACCATTCCTCCGAGTGTCATCGCGACCAGGAGGGTTGACGCTCCTAGGGTGGGCAGGAATGCTCTAATCAGGAGGATGATGAGGGTCTCGAACACAGGCAGAGCGAATAGGAAAGCCGACGGCAGGTTTGCCGATGCGGCCCTCAGATCCTTCATCGCGTAGGCAGCCACTGGTTTATGCAAGGGCACTGAAGTGTCATGGGTAAGCCCACGTGCGGTCGCGATTGACACACCCTCAGGGAAGCTAGCGACGGAAGTCATGCTCCACCTAGATACCGCGACAGCAATCAGGAGGTACCCTGCTGTCGCCCCGAGAGCTATCCTCTCGACAGACGAGGGCAAAAAGCCGTGCGCGACCGACCCGACACTGATACCCAGAGAGAACGGATAGACCAACGATAGGATTGAACCGGTTAACGGGTTAGGGCTGACCAGAACGCTTTGCACCAGCGGGATCAGGTATCCAGCTGCGGCGAAGAGGACGCCGATACCCAGCACCACAACCCCCCAGGCCAGGAGCAACGCGAGGCGCAACACACCGCTCCTTTTGCCCTGCTTGGAACCCAGAATGTTCCTGTAGAAAACGCTGGAAAGCCAGAGCGCAACGCCGACTCCCATGACCGAGTTCACACCTCCGACAAAAAGCATGAAGAGCCCAGACAAAGCGGACCCCGTCACGAGGGAAACGAAGAAGACCTGACAGGCGACGGATCCGACCACCAGATAGTCGCTGGTTCTCACAAAAGAGAGGAGGTTGACCAGCGAAACATCGTTCCGCACAAGGGGCAGGGTCGAGAGGACAGGTGACGGACCGCTGGTCACGAAAGAAGAAAGGGTCTGGACTCCGTAGAGGACGACAAGCGCGAAGGAAACCGCCAGACTCAACGTGACGGATGCGGATATTCCGTACGAGGCGCCCAGAGCCTGAGGAAGAAAAGGGGCGCCGGCTGCAACTACTACGAAGACTGTTATGATGAGCTTGTCGAATCTTGCAATTCGTAAAGCCCTTCTTACGAGGTCCTCCCGCCCCGAGGATTCCGGCGAGCCTCTTCCGAAGGATCCCCACCACATGTTGCTGCTGTTTTGTAGTATCGACCTGAACGCCATTTCCGAATAAGGGAGGGCGCTCAGGCGCCACGCATCAGCGATTTTCAACGTCGAAGAAAGACTCCCTTAACATCCTGACGATGTTCTCGACCTCGGAGGCTTCGTTGGTGAGTTTCATGAAAACCTCTTCCAGCGTCGCATCTTTCTCCCCGGCCCGGGCTCTTAGCTGGTCTAGATTTCCTTCGGCAACTATTTTGCCTCCGAAGATAATCCCAATCCTAGAACAGAGCCTTTGCGCTATCTCCATGACGTGAGTAGAGAAAAGGACAGCTCCGCCTCTTTGCACATGTAGCGAAAGCAACTCTTTCAGGATTCTGCTGCTTCGGGCGTCCAGGCTGTTCAACGGTTCGTCCAGGAGGAGAACGGAGGGCTGATGGAGGAGGGCAGTAATCATGGCAATTTTCTGTTTCGTCCCCATAGACAGTGTGGCTATCGGAGTGTCGAAGGCTGACACCACTTCGAATGCCTCGGCAAGCTGGCGGGCCCTTCGGTTCATGGGTTCCCTGGCGAGCCCCCTGACCGAACCCTCGAACTCCAGGAGCTCCTTGGGCGTCAGTGATTCGTAGAGTATCGGGACCTCCCCTACGTAGCCAGTCTGCGCCTTCGAATGGAGCGGGTCCTTCGTGGCATCGAAACCAGAAACAAGAACTGAGCCCGTAGTCGGTTCAATCAAACCGGCGGTTATCCTGAGGGTCGTGGTCTTGCCCGCCCCGTTTGGCCCTAGGAGCCCGTAGATCTCGCCGGGCATCACCCTGAGATTTAGACCGTTGAGGGCGCCGAAGTTGCCGTACGACTTCGTGAGTGCGTGGGTCTCAATCAGAGCGTCAACCACATTCAGTTAGGCCTCCTTCGATTCCGGCATTTGTCTGCGGCGCAAGACGTCAGTCTTCTCTGCCTCCCTGCTGTATTGAAACTCAATGCCGTAGATAGAAGCCGAAGTGGGCGAATTTACGCGAGTCGTATTACGGCTCTGTAGTGCAGGTCTATCTTCATCATTCCGCTCCCCGACAGGCCTTGCAGTACCCTAGGTTCAAATCAGACTGGAGCCGGAGATGCCAGCAGAGCAGGTTGAGCGAGTCCGGCATAGACGATTCGTTCGAATCATTCGTCCCTGAAGAAGCTGAAGGATTACGACACCCCTCACTTCCGATAACACCTCCTGACCTGCCAATCTTCTCTATACTCGATTCAATAGATTTCTCGGATCACTTTGTCCTCCTGGGTGAGGTGGGTACCGGGAAGAGCACGGTTGTCCCGATTCACGAGTTCGAGAAATCCGGAAGGAGCCAGCACATAGTCATCCGCGAGCCTTCGAGAGCGTCCTGCAACGCCCTGTACTATTCACTCGAAGCGCTGCATCCCGAAATCAAGGATCACCTCGCCATCATCACGAAAGACACCAAGATCAACATCGAGGGGGAGATCAAGATAGTGACAGACGGCGTCCTGATTAGGATGCTGGCCGACCGCTCGGTCACCGAGACCTCGATTTACTTCGACGAGAGCCACCAGATGTCTTCCCAGCTAGAGCTCTGCATGTCCCTAGCGAAAAAGGACGAAGAAACAGCGAAGAACCTGTTCAGGGTGATGAGCGCCACCATAGACCCGGAGGAGTTTCTTGCCTTCCTGGGGATCTCCAAGCTTCACTTGGTCAACGGCAGGAGGTACCCTGTGAACGTCGAGGTTGAGCGTGCTCGCGACCTAGATGGGATGTTCGACACGCTGTCAAGGTACCTTTACACCCAGCCCAGAGACGAGTCATGGTTGGTCTTCCTTCCTACGCGGCGTCTCGTCGAAAGGTACGCAGGGACCTATGGCGGTGTGTACATACACGGTGGGCTGGAGGGCTCCGAGGTCAATCGGATCCAGCGAAGAGCGGAACGGGACAAGAACCTGAAGATCTTTGCCACCAACGTCATCGCTTCGTCGGTAAACATCTACGTGGACAACGTTCTGATATTCAACGATGTAATCAACAGCAAGGATAGGCTTGGCCAGAAGACCCTCAGATACAGCAAGCTGGACAACAACTCTCTCCTTCAGATGATAGGAAGGATCGGCCGATTCAAACCTGGCCGTGCGGTCATCCTCACCGACTCACCGATTCCGAACAAAATCAACCCAACCCCTGTCCGCAAATGCCTTGAGACAGAGACTCCCTTCGATCTTGTGCTACTGATGTCGAAGTATGGCCTCGACCTTTCTAAATTGGAGTTCATGTCAAGAGTGAACCATAGTGAGATAACGTTCGCCGAAGGCTGGTTGTCTGACATCGGGGCCATCGAGCCCCGTCCCCGCAGGATAACAAGGAAGGGGCTCCTCATGAGCGAAATTCCCTACGAGCCCGACTTCGCCCACATGATCTCAGGCGCACTGATCTCCGGAGACTACCAGATGGCGAGGTTCCTGCTGGCGTGCGGTTCGTTTGGGGATTCCCTCAACCACGCCTATAGGATAGACTTCGAGCCCATGGCACGCGACTTCCTCTACAACTTCGATAGTTCCAACGAGCTCAACATAAAGGCGCATATCCTGAAGAGATATTCCGAAGACGCGAGCGGCTCGTTCAAAGCAAGAATGATAGCCAATGGAATCTTCCCCCGCTTCGTGGAAGAGGCCTGGAAGAACTATGAGGCCGCAAGAGACTCGCTGAATGACTTTCTCCTCGCCTCGAAGGACGAACCATTGTCGAGGGAGGTTGTCGTTGACCCCAATCTCAGTGGCCTTGAGGCATATCTGGCAGACTGCCTGTCGTTTGAAAGGTATGACTTCTACGAAAAGAACGACTATGATCTGAGAAGCATAGTCATAGAGGATCGATTCTATGCGAGGAGCGTAACCGTCAACTTCCGGAAGATACTGTTCGACGTGGTGGCCCTTAACCGCAGAAGGCGACGCCATCGCTAGAGGGCCAAGCCGTAGGGCGCGCCCTGATAGAGTTCAAGAATGGCATTAAGTAGAAAACACGAGGCAGGCGCGCTCTTGCAAAGTCAAGCTCGACAAACCAATACAGCCCTGGCCAAGTGGCTCGTCCCCTATGTAATCGTCGCTTCGTTGCAGTACCAATTCACGAAGGACGGGCTTTCCTATGCCTCCCCCTTCGTCCTGATGACATTCAGGTATGTCTTCACCGGCGTTATCTTCTACTTTATCGGAGGGAGAAAGATTCCGCTCGATCGCGATGCGCTCCTCGTCGCAGGCTTCTCCTCTGCGAGCACTCTCCTCTGGGCGGTGGGTCTCACCTATGTTTCGGCAGGCGATTCTGCCATCCTGAGCTACACTATGCCACTCTTCTCCATTCCCATTGCATTCGTTGTCATCAGGGAGAAGGTCTTGGTCCGTGAACTGCTGGGGGCATTGGTAGGATTCAGTGGTGTCATTGTCTATTCACTCACCCTGAGCCACGGCTCACAAGCCGTGGGGGCCATGTTCACGTTAGTTGGTGCTGTCTTCTGGGCGGCATACAGCGTCTATTATCGGAAGCTCAGAAGCAGGAACCCGGTTCCCATTCTCACCACGCAGTTTCTGATCGGCTCAATACCGGGTGCAGTCGGCTCCCTCTTCTATCCTCAGATTTCACCTGGCATCAATCTGCTGGTTGATCTCACATACATCGTTCTCTTCAGCGGCGTGGTTCTGTTTTCCCTATGGAACGGACTCCTGAGGCGCGGACGTGTTGGTCGGATCACAACCATGGCTTTCGCAGTGCCCGCCGTGACCATTCTCATAGATTCCATCAGGACGTTCACCTTGCCAAGCTCCCTGGCCGTAATCGGGGGAGTCATGATGTTCATTGGAGTCTTCATCGCGAATTGGAGCAGAGATTCAGGAGAGGCTGGAGAAGGTACCACCCCTAGCCATTCCTGACCCATACGAAGTGAATTCCATCGGCCTCTTCTTGTTCAGCTAGCGCCAGACAAATGGTGAGGAAATGACATCATTGCATTAGTCCGAGTGTTACTTCTGCTCAATCTTCATTACGGCGGCACCTGCGGCCACTCGGGAAGGGAGGGGAGTTGGCCCGCTCAAACCCGAAGGAATTGGATTCTTCAGGTGCCCCGCTGAGCGAGTATTACGATGACAAGCTCTCGGCAGAAGGATTGCGCAAGTGCTACGAAATTGCTCCTCCTAGAATCCGTCAGTACCTAGGTGCCGAAACAAGATTTGTCATGCAACGGACACGCGGAAGCAGACGTGTCCTCGAACTTGGGTGTGGATACGGCCGAGTGATGAAAAAGGTCGTTGTAAATGTGAGGTTTGCAGTGGGATGCGACACCTCCCGGAGCAGCCTGAGGTTCGCTGGGAGCTATTTGCGCCCACGCCGTAACTTCGGTCTCGTGAGTGCAGATGCTTCGTGCTTGCCCTTCCGGCCGGGAGTCTTCGACGCGGTATTCTGTGTTCAGAACGGGATTTCTGCGTTCGGGGCGGATCGCCAAGAACTGGTCTCGGAGGCTATCCGCGTCACCAAAGAAGGTGGACATATACTCTTCTCAAGCTACTCTCACAGAATCTGGAAGGAGCGACTAGCCTGGTTCAGGTCGCAGTCCGAGGCCGGTCTGATAGGTGAAATTGACGAAGCAGAGACAGGACATGGGACCATTGTTTGCAGAGACGGGTTCCGAGCCTCGACTGTGTCCAAGGAGGAGTTCGAAAGGCTCTTCTCCCGTGCTGGTACAAGCCCAAGAATCAAGGAGATTGATAGGTCAAGCGTATTCTGCCTCGCCCGAAAATAACGCAGAGATACCAACTCACGAGGGTAGTCGCAAAGATCACGTGTGACTCGCCATCCGAGCTGCATGGCATCATACACAGGACAAATCGGGGGCCAGATATGCCGTATCGAAAGGTCCCCCTGAAACCTGTGAATGCTAGTTACTCGGGAGGAATCTCCTTGAATGCCAGGGAGATATCCAGCCCTGCTTTCTTGAGCTGCGATCTATGCACGAAGTAAATGACCAGCCCTCCTAGGAATGAAGCAAACAGAAATGTGTAGCTGAGAGAGTTCCCTCCATATATGGCGGGGTTCACGACAAACAAGTAGGTTACGATTGCGAATACTATCGCACTGAGCGTACCCGCAACTCCGAGGCCAATCCGAATCGAGCTGCTCTCTGACTTGCTCCTCGCCGCGTAAAGAACGGAGGCAATTCCTACGAACATGAAGAATATCATAGGCCCTATTGCCGTGGCCGAAAGGGCAGAAAGCTGCCCGTAATAGAACGCCGTCGCACCTACAAGCGTTATGGCCAGGACGAGGTCAATCAGATGTGCTATTACAGGTGAATTGAAGCGAGGGCTCACGTATGCGAATTTCGCCGGTAGGAATCTATCGAAGGACATGGCTAAGATATACCTCGCGACTGCCATAATCGTGACCATTAGGAAGAGTATGTTCCAGATAATCCAAGTGAACCCTAGGGCGTACGCTATGGCGGCGTTATTCGCGACACCCATGGCGAGGGTCCAGAAGTTGAAACCATAGGAGAAGACGAGAGTAGAATTAGAAAGAGCTGAATTGATGAACGGAAGCCCCCCAACATAGTATAGGACCCCCATCACCGCAGTCCAGAGAAGGAACACGGTGATTCCAGAGAGGGGAACGCTCCACTTCCGCGCTGACTCCTTCAACTCGGAGCCGACTATTGTCGACATGTTGAACCAGGGAAACATAAACAGGAAAAAGAAGGGTAACAGAAGGATGGTGCTCCCCAGTGCGAACGTCGGCCCGCTATAGGCCGCCGCAACCGAAGTGTAGGTGGTGCCGTTAATGCCCAGCGAATTCACGTAGTTTGCCACTCCCCCCTGTCCCGCCCCCAGGAGGACCACCACCCCTACGACGATCCCAATCATTCCCAGCACTGCCAGGATTGTCACGGTCTTGAACGCATACTTTGGACTGACTATGTTGAACCCGATTAACAGGGCGAAAATCACCGCGCCGAGAACGAATTGGAGTAGTGGGTCAGCGCCTTGGACATTTCCCGGCAATGCAAGTCCGAGGAAGCTGGAATTTCCCAGGGCAACACCGACAGAACCGATGGCGAAAACCGCGGACAGAATGATTATGGCAACGAACGCGATGAAATTCAGGCATGCCCCCGTCAACCCAATCGCGCTTCCCCAAACCCCACCAATCTGCCTGGACATCCACACGTAGTCCCCACCCGTGCGCGGGATTCGTCTCTGGATTATCGTGTAGATGTACATCTGTGGAAGGACTAGGGCGAATCCGATTATGGAACCATAAACCAAGTTCACCCCAGACATTGACGAGAAGTAGACGGTGTAAAGAGGAAGCAGAGCTATTGTGGCGCCGAGTCCCATCCATGAAGCGTTGAGACCTATCGCATCAAGGATCGAGACGTTCTTAACCAGTCCTGTGGCATCTCTAACAAAGACATGGGGCTTTGACTGGTCGGCCAAGCCGCGGCGCTGCCGCCCAAGGAGGTATTAACGATAGAGCAAATTCTCAAGTGTGATAGACACCGAACGCGGCCCGAATAACTCAGGTCGTTGACCGTGACTGATGACCTAAAACTCCTTTGATTCTTCTCAGCAGCAAAGTAATCGATGATTGATAGAATGCAAAAACTGGACTAATTGCTTTAACAGACCAGACTCTTGGACGGTCCCGTAGGTCCGTAGCCCTGGCCCCACCCACAATCTGCCTGGCGAAGCGTGCAATTTGGAACAGATTTGGAAGGAGAAAACCCTAATGCCTTAGGGCTCAGTCTTGGAGAAGACCGAGAACGAAGATAGGGAGCCCCGTTGTCGTCTAATCTGAGAATGACCAGCGAGAAGCAAACTGACATGAAGTTGGCCCAGGGGTTCAAGGAGAGCCTCAGATCTGCTCTTGGGGATTCTGCATCGGAAGCCCTCATGAGGTTCGGCCAAATGCCGGAGGACAAGCTCGATCCTCAGGGAATCGAATCCACCTTTAACCTGGTGTTCGGTGCATCGCCCGAAGGACTCGCCGCAGTACAGAAAAGCGTCTTGGAAGGCACTTCATCGCGCCTGGGCGTCGACCTGGAGAAGGAGGACGAGTTCAGCGGGAAACGCGACTTTTACATTTCGCTTGTTGGGCTTGCCAACCATTACAGGATTAAGGAGATGACAGGCTTCGGCTTTGCAGGGGTGATAGCCAGCCTCATTTCTTCTGCCTGCTGCCTCGGACCGGTCGCGTTCGCTCTGCTTGGTTTCTCATCCATGTCGGCAATGATCACTCTGGCAGATTCGATGATGTATGTCTACGAGCCCTACGAGCTCGCCCTAGCTGTGGCCTTCCTCGGGACGATAGTCTACTTCCAGTTGAGAAAGCGGAACGAGTGCAACATCAGCGGCCTGAGGAGGAACGTTGGATACGTGGTAATCCCGGCGGTAACCATGCTGGTCTCGTACGCCCTGATAGCGTATTTCGTGGGAATCGCCTTCTACGGTTGGCCGCTGCATCTACTTCCAGGCTAGTCATCCAGGGCGTGACAGCAACTGCGCTGTAAAAGTTCTAAAACCGAGCCCCTCCCAACAACTGGAACATGGCCAGGTCTACGATCAGGGGGCTAGGCGAAGTCAACCTATGGGTCAAGGATGCCGACGAGATGAGAAGATTCTATGTCGACGTCTTAGGTTTGACGCCCATCCATGAATCGAAAAGACACATCTTCCTGAAGGTGGCCGACGGCTACGAAGGCCACCCTCAGGTGGTCGCCCTCTTCGATTCGACGTTCGAAGGCGTGGGTGTCAAACCGGACATAGGAAGGACCACTCTGAATCATGTTGCGTTCGAGATTCCGCTAAGGAGTTACGAATCGGAGAAGAAACGACTCAAGAAACTGGGACTTCGCCCCAGCGAACAGCTGCACAGGGAAGCGCACTGGCGTTCCCTGTACTTTCACGATCCCGACGGAAACCAAATTGAATTTGTAGCCTTCGACAAGAATCTGAAGTAGTTGCTATTCATCGCGCTCTAGAAACGCTTTCGGTCACACGCAACCGGGAATCGACAACGATGGCTCCTTTCCCTTCCTGAAGCACCATCAGGGGATTGAGGTCGAGCTCAGCAACTCCGGGGCTTATCTCCACCATCTGGCTGATGCGAAGGATGGTCTCCTCGAGCGCTCCCTCGTCGTACTGCGGCCCCCCTCGATAGCCTTCTAGGATCTGATGGGTCTTGAGAGAGCGGACCATTATCTGGGCGTCTTGCTTCGTCAGAGGAGGAAGGCCAACCGAGACGTCCTTGACCAGCTCGACCAGAGTCCCTCCGGCACCGCAGGCAATAAGGGGCCCGAAGGTGGGGTCGCGGGCGACTCCGACGAACATTTCTACAGCGTCTGAAATCATCTCCTGGACCAGGAAGCCAGTTACGGCAAACCCCTTCTGCTTAACGCGGTCGAGCATCTCCTCAGCTGCGCGCTTCACTTCTTCAGCAGCAAGTCCTACTTCCACTGCCCCCGCTTCTGTCTTGTGAAGTAGGCCTGGACCGATAGCCTTGAGAGCAACCTTTCCGGCAAAACCACGTGCCGCTTCGGTAGCTTCTTCCGCGTCGCTGACTTGCACCGACCTGACGGATGAGATTCCGAAGCAGTTCAGGAAGGCCTCTGCGTCGGTGGCGCTCAGCCACTCTTCTTTGGAGCCGATTGCCCTTGCCACAATCGAAGCAGCTTCACTTTCATTGACCACAAACGTCGGTGGAACGCTACGAGGAGCATTCAGCCACTTGCCGTAGTCCGTTACCCGTGCCAGAGCCTGCACCGCCAGCTCGGGGAACGGGTATGAGGGTATCCTGATTGTGCCGTCCGAGAGCTGACCAGAGACACCCTTGGTCGCCATGAACGTGCTTATGACCGGGAGTTTCCGGCTCATCCCCCTGACTGCCCGGAGAATCTCGGAAGCCACCTCCTGAGGCCTTTCGGCCAGCGGAGGGATGAATATCACCATCAGGCTATCCACCTCTTCGCTCTCCGTCATCGTCTGGATGGCGCGG